>Ga0075419_10000325_pt1 | contig 29086 bp, 32 predicted proteins | sample SoiMetdeltSBSDD3_FD_76900 | JGI IMG/M metagenome (GOLD analysis project Ga0075419, IMG submission 76900) | Bulk soil microbial communities from a Populus tree surrounding site in Tennessee, USA - Soil MetaG P. deltoides SBSDD3 | ecosystem: Environmental > Terrestrial > Soil > Tree plantation... | reverse complement strand
GAGGATGGTGAACTCCGGGCCCATCTCGGTGCCGAGCGTCGAGAAGAGCCCCTGGGTCACGCCCGCCACGCCGGCCATCATCGCGGCGAGGCACACGATCAGGGTGCGAGTACGAGCCGGGTCGATGCCGCAGAGCTCGGCGCCGACCTCGTTCTCGATGATCGAGCGGATGCACTTGCCGAGCAGCGTCAGCTTCAAAAAGGCGAACAGGCCGGCGAAGATCGCGAGCGCGATGGCCGAGGCGGCGAGGCTCGCGGTGCGCATCGGGATGCCGGCCACCTCGACCATCGGCACGGGGAGGCGGAGGTTGAGCGAGAACTCGGGAAACTGGTAGTTCAGGTAGCCGTCGATGACGAACGAGAGGCCGAGCGTCAGGATCAGCCCGAGCAGCAGCCGCTCTTCGCCGCGGAAGCGGTAGGCCGGGAGCAAAAGCGTGCGGTCGACCACGATCCCGAGCAGACCCGCGCTGCCCACGCCGCCAGGAATGGCGATGATTGGAGGCAGACCCAAGGACAGCAAAAGCGTCGTCGCCACACCGCCGAAGACCGCGAACTGCCCGTGCGCGAGGTTGAGCACGCCGCCGAGCCCGTAGATGAGCGTGATGCCCACGGCGAGGAGCGAGAGCTGCAGGCCCTGCACGATGCCGTCGAAGACGATGGCGCTCACGCGGCGACCCCGAGGTAGGCTTTCCGGACGGAGGCGTCGCCGGCGAGCTCGCACGAGCGCCCGGAGAGCCGGATCGAACCCTGCTCGAGCACGTAGGCGCGGTCGGTGAGCGCTAGCGCGAGCGCGACCTGCTGCTCGGTCACCACGATGGTGAGGCCGGCGGATTTCAGGCGGAAAAGGTTGCGGTAGAGCTCCGCGACCGCCTTCGGCGCGAGGCCGGTGGAGGGCTCGTCGAGCAGCAGCAGCTTGGGCCCGGACATCAAGGCGCGGCCGATTGCCAGCATCTGCTGCTCGCCGCCGGACATCGTGCCGGCGAGCTGGCCGCGGCGCTCCGCCAGGCGCGGAAAGAGCTCGAGCACCTCGTCGAGGTGCGCGCTGGCGGCCCCATTCATGCGGGACTTTTGCGCATAGGCGCCGAGCTCGAGGTTCTCGAGCACCGTCATGGTGGGGAAGAGCTCGCGTTCCGCGGGCACGTACGCGAGTCCCAGACGCGCCACCTCGAAGGCACGCCGGCCATCGAGCTGCAGGTTCTCGAAAGCCACGCGGCCCCGGGTCGGACGCAGCATCCCTACGATCGATTTCAGCAGCGTGGTCTTGCCCGCGCCGTTCGGGCCGATGACCGCGACGGCTTCTCCGGCCCGCGCGTCGAGGCTGATGTCGCGCAGCACCGTGGTGAGGCCGTAGCCGGCGTACAGGCGCTCGACGGAGAGAAGCATCAGGCGCCAGTTCCGAGGTAGGCCTCGATCACTGCCTCGTTGCGCGCGATCTCGGCCGGCGGGCCGCTCGCGATGACCTCGCCGAAGTTGAGCACCACGATGCGCTCGACCACCTGCATGATGGCCTTCACCAGGTGCTCGACCCAGAGGATGGTGACGCCGGTCTCGTCGCGCACGCGGCGGATGAGCCGCATCGAGTCCTCGACCTCGGTCGGGTTCAGCCCGCTCATCGCCTCGTCGATCAGCACCACGCGCGGCGCCATGGCCAGGGCGCGGGCGAGCTCGACGTTCTTGCGCTCCTGCAGGTTCAGGCTCGCCATCGGCGAGTCGCGCCGCGCGCCGAGGCCGACGAGATCGAGCATCGCAATCGATTCGGTCTTCTTCCCGGGCGGGGTTCCGAAGAGAGAGCCGATCTCGACGTTCTCGAGCACCGTCATGCTCTGGAACGAGCGCGGAGTCTGCAGCGTGCGCGCGATGCCCATGCGCGCGACGGCGTGAGTCTTCATCCCGGTGAGGTCGCGGCCGCCGAAGAGCACCCTGCCGCCCGAGGGACGCAGCACGCCCGAGAGCAGGTTGAGCAGCGTGGTCTTGCCTGCGCCGTTCGGGCCGATCAGGCCGACGATCTCGCCGGCGCGGGCGCTGAAGCTCACCTGCCTCAGCGCCGCGGTGCCTCCGAAGTGCTTGCTGAGCGATTGCGCTTCGAGGAGCGCCTCATTCCCCCGGGACATACGGCTGCGCCGTCTGCGAGCGGAACACCACCTTCGGGCGCCAGGTTGCGCCGGGGTTCATCTTCCCGGGCACGCCTTTCTCGTACGAGTACAGGATCGGCGCGGCTTCCTTCATCTCGCCCCACTCGGTGTAGGAAAGCGGCCAGGCATAACCGTCGATTTGGAAGCGGCCGGCGTGGATCGCGGTCGCCAGTGCCTTGGGATCGGCGCTCTTCCCGCCCGCCATGGCGGCGGCGACGATCTTCACGATCGCGTAGCCGGAGAGCGCGTTGTTGTCGAGCAGGCGCTTCGACTGCGCGTGGAATTTCGCCGCGAGGTTCTGGTAGGAGGTGCTGTCGAAGTCGGCGCAGGAATAGTCGACGAAGCGGCCGAACATCAGCTCGCCGACGCGCTCGACCGTGAACTCGGTCGGATACCACGGGCCGATGATCGGGCCCTTCAGGCCGAGCTCGATCGCCTGGCGCACGATGGTCGCCTGGCCCGGCGGGTGGCCGGTGGCGATCAGGATCTCCGGATCCATCGCCTGGAGCTTGCGCAGGTAAGGCGTGAAGTCGCGTTCCGGCACCGGCGCCACCTCGAGCTGCACCTTCACGTTCGGCAGCGGCTTGATGTACTTCTCCACCGACTGGCGCAGCGCATGGCCCCAGGCGTAGTCGGCGGTGATCACGCCGACGCGGGTGTACTTCCTCTCCTTGATGAGCCCGGCGATGTAGGCCATGCTCATCGGCGCGGCCGGCAGGCAGGTGCGGAAGGTGTAGCGGCTGTCCTTCGTCAGGATCTCGTGCGCCCCCGACATGGTGAGGAACAGCGGCACCTTCTGCGCCTCGGCCTCGCGCGAAACCGCCAGCCCGACGTCGCTCGAGATCACGCCGCCGGCGGCGACGATGCCCTCGCGCTCGACCAGGTACTTGAATGCGGTGACGCCTTCGTTGGCGTTGTTGCGGTCGTCGCGCTCGACCAGCACGAGCGGCCGCCCGTTCACGCCGCCCGCGGCGTTGACCTCGGCGATCGCGAGCTTCATGCCGTCGCGCACGTTGATGCCCCACGGCGTGAACGGGCCCGAGAGCGAGCTCAGGAACGCGATCTTGATCGGCTGCTGCGCGCGGGCTTCGCGCACGGTTGCGGCTGCCAGCGCCGCGACGGAAAGTACTGCGGCGAGCCCGACACTGAAGCTTCGTCTCATGGACCTCTCCTCCTGATCGTGAATGATGTTCCGCTCCGCGGCGGCGGGCTTGATCTAGCTCAATCGAAGAGCTTGAGGAAGGCGAGCCGTTGCGAAGGCCGGAAGCCCGCGGCGTCGAAGAAGGCGGCGAGCGTCCAGTCGCCCCAGGCGACCACGGTCTCGACGCGCTCCACGCCCAGTGCCGCGAGGTTGAAGAACAGCTGCGAGAGCAGCGTCCGGCCGACGCCCTGGCGCATCTGCAGCGGGTCGACGCCGAGCGAATCGATCACCGCGACCGGCTCCGGGCGGCCGAAGTCGCCGTAGTCGACGCGCGCCATGACGAAGCCGGCGAGGGCGCCGTCGCCGAAGGCCGCGAGCGACATGCGCACCGCGGAATCCGCCAGCGTCTCGCGGAGGGCGCGGCAGAGATAGGCGCGGCGCGCCCGGCCCGTGACGCGCTTGTCGATGCGGGCGATTCCGTCCAGGTCGTCCTCGCGCAGCGTGCGCACTTCCCAGGCGTCGCGGGCCTCGGCGTCGAAGTCGACGCCGGATTCGAGCGCACGCTCCAGGATCCGCGCGGCGCCGAGCCGGTAGCCCTCGCGCTCGAGAAAGCGCAGCAGCTCGTGCTCGCGCCAGGACGCGGTGGTGCGGATCGCGGCGGCGCCGCGCCGCGCGCCCTCCGCGGCCAGCGTCTCGGCGAGCCGCCTGCCGATGCCGCGCCGCTGCATGTCGGGGCGCACCCCGAGCGCTTCGATGCGAAGCTCGGGCTCGGAGCGGCCGAACTCGCCGTCCAGCGCCTTGCACAGGACGTAGCCCGCGAGCGCACCCTGCGAGTCGACCGCGAACTGCACGTGGCCGTCGGGATCGCGCCGCGCGGCCGCCAGCCGGCGCTCGAAATAGGCGCGCCGCGAGCGTCCGCCGAGCGCGGCGTCGATCGCGGCCACGGCGTCAAGGTCCGGCGCGGCGAGCGGGCGCACGCCTGCCGCGCTTGCGGTGAGCGTGCTCATGACGCGTACGCGAGGCTGAGCGCCTCGTCGGCCTCGTCGTCGAGCACGTCTTCCAGCAACGGCACCAGGCCGAGCTCCTCCTTGTGCACGTGCGCAAAGATGCGCTCGGCGAGCTCGAGGCCGAGCGGCCGCAGCTCGCGCAGGCTGCCGCCGCCGCCGCGAGCCAGCTCGATGAAGCGCTCCCCGGCTTCGCGGATCACGGCGTGCTCCTCGGTGAGCAGCTCGCCGATGTCGGCATCCCCTGCGGCGGCGAGGCGCGGGAAGAGCTCCTTCTCCTCCAGCTCGAAATGGGTGGCGAGCTCGTGCTCGAGGGCCGCGGCGGCGCGCTTCATCAAGGTGCGATCCTCGCGTCCCGCGGCGAGCGTCGCCTGCACGCTCGACCAAAGCGCGAGCGTGGCCTGGTGATCCAGGTGCAGCCGGTTGCAGACATGGCGCTTGAACATCTCGACTCCTCCTCTAGTTGTCAGCCTTGGGACGCAGGTCGCGCACGCGCACCGCCTTGCCTTGGGAGCGGGGCACTTCGCCGGGCTTCTTGGCCGCCACGCTGGCGCTGACCCCGATCAGGGACTTGACGTGGTGTGCGACCTTGCGCTCGATTGCGCGGCTCTCGTCCGGGGAAAAGGCGCGCAGCGTTTCCACCTCGACGGTGAGCTCGTCGAGGCTGCCGCGGCGCGACACGACCAGCTGGTAATGCGGGGCAACGCCCTCCATGCCCACCAGCACTGCCTCGATCTGCGACGGATACACGTTGACGCCGCGGATGATCAGCATGTCGTCGTTGCGTCCGGTGATGCGCTTGATCCGCAGGTGGCTGCGGCCGCAGCCGCACGGGCCGCGCGTGAGGCGCGTGATGTCGCGCGTGCGGTAGCGGATCATCGGCAGGGCTTCCTTGGTGAGCGTGGTGATCACGAGCTCGCCCGTTTCGCCCTCCGGAAGCGGCTTGCCGCTCTCCGGATCGATGACCTCGAAGAGGAAGTGGTCCTCCCAGCCGTGCAGGCCGTCCTGCGCCTCGCATTCCACCGCGACGCCGGGGCCCATGATCTCGGACAGCCCGTAGACGTCGACGGCGCGGATGCCGAGCCGCGACTCGAGCTCGCGGCGCAGCGCCTCGCTCCAGGGCTCGGCGCCGAACACGCCGATCTCGAGCGGCCCCGATTTCAGGTCCACGCCCTCGCGCTCGGCGACCTCCGCGATGTTGAGCGCATAAGAGGGCGTCGCGCAGAGCACCCGCGCGCCGAAGTCCCGCAGCAGCGCGACCTGGCGCTCGGTCATGCCGCCCGAGGCCGGCACCACCGTCGCGCCGAGCTGCTCGCCGCCGTAGTGGGCGCCGAGCCCGCCCGTGAAGAGGCCGTAGCCGTAGGCGTTGTGGATGACGTCGCCCGGCCGCGCGCCGGCGCACGCGAGCGAACGCGCCATGAGCTCGGCCCACGTGGCGAGGTCGCGCCCGGTGTAGCCCACGACGGTCGGCTTGCCGGTGGTGCCCGAGGAGGCGTGGATCCGCGCGATCTGCCGGCGTGGCCGGGCAAAAAGGCCGAACGGATAGTGATCGCGCAGGTCGCTCTTGGTCATGAACGGCAGGGCCGCGAGGTCGTCGAGGCTGCGCAGCGCGCCCGGCGCCTTCATGCCCGCCGCGCGCAGCCGCTCGCGGTGGGGGGCGACGTTCTCCCATGCGTTCTCCACGCTTGCGCGCAGCCGCTTGAGCTGCAGCGCCTCCAGGCGCTCGCGCGGCAGCGTTTCCGTCTCCCGGTCGAAGTACCTGGAGAGCGTGGCGCGATGGATCTTGAAGTGGAACTGCGGCTGCAGCATGGCGTTCACGGAATCCTCCTCATCGAGCGCCGCGCACCGGCAGGTGCGGCAGGCTGAAGCCCTGATAGGCGCTCGCCCGCGTGACCAATGCGAATTTCAACCGCCAGCCCGTGCCGACCGCGGCGAGGCCGGCAAGCCAGGCAAACGCGCTGGAATCCATGGCGAGGGCGGCACAAGCCAGGGCGCCGCCGGTGCCGATGGCGAGCAGGCTCCTGCCGGCGGGGGCGAGCGCCGCGTTCTTGGTCGCCGCGTTGTAGCGCAGCCATGCCCAGGCCCGCGCCGTGACGGCGAGCGCGTAGGCGGCAAGAAGCAGCGGCGGATGCGAGAAGAACAGCGCGAGCCCGGCGCCCTCGGCGAGGCCGGTGCACACGACGAGCGGGACGATCTCGGGAGCGCGCCAGGCCGGAATGCCGCGCGATGCACGCAGGATGCGCGCCTGACACCACAGGAAAACGAGCGCCGCCATCGCGGCGGCCGGGATCAGGCGCAGCGTGAGGATCGAGCCGAAGGCGAGCGGAAAGAGGAGCAGCGCCGCAAGAGACTCGCGCGCCATCCACGACGTGTAGGGGTTGAAGAGGACGTGCAGCGCGCGGGCCTTCTTGCCGATCTCGAGCCACACCGCCGTCAGGCCGACGGCAATGAGCACAGCCGCGCAGGCGAGCGGCCACGGCGAAGGCGGCTCCAGGAGCGCGCCGGCCGCCATGAGCCCGGCGCCGCTGCCGCCAAGCATGAAATTCAGCGCGGCGCGCGCGTCCCAGTGGCGTTGCGGACGGCTCATGGCGCCTTGTCCCAGAGGTAGTAGAAGCCGGGGCCCGTGCCGAGCGCCTCGCTCATGCGGAAGTGCTGGTTCTCGGCGAGGAGCCGCGAGACGTTGCTCGCGGGATCCTCGACGTCGCCGAAGTGCAGCGCGTTGGCGATGCAGCTGTTGACGCAGGCCGGCGTCGCTTCCGGGTCGACGCCCGGCGTGAGCCCCTTGGCGGTGCCGGCGTCGATGCGCTCGACGCAGAACGTGCACTTGGTCGCCACGCCGTCGACCTTGTAGCGCGCCTCGTAGGGACAGGCGACCGCGCAATAGGCGCAGCCGATGCAGAGCTCGGGGTCGATCGTGACGATGCCGTCGGAGCGCTTGCGCGTCGCGGTGCTCGGGCAGACGTGCATGCACGGCGGATCGTCGCAGTGCATGCAGCCGACCGGCACGAAGGCGCGCTTCACCGCGGGGTATTCGCCGACCTCGAGGTCGAGCACCCGGCGCCACTGCACGCCCGGCGGCGTGCCGTTCGCCTGCTTGCAGGCCGCGGTGCAGGTCTGACAGCCGACGCAGCGGCGGAGATCGGCCACCATCGCCCACCGGGTCATGGGTTTGCCTTTTTGATACTCACTCTGACAAGATCGGCGCCGGAACCCGTGGCGTCGGTCAGCTCGAGCGACATCGTGGCGAGCTTGTTGAGCGAGGGCATCTCGAAGTCCTTCGCGACGGGAGTCGCCCAGTGGCCGAATTGCCCGAGGAGCAGAAGCGTGTCCGGCCGGATGCCGTGCCGCAGCACCGCGCGCGCACGCACCTCCGCCTTCGGCGTGGCAATGCGCACCCAGTCGTCCTCGCCGATGCCGAGCTTGTCGGCCGCGCCCTTGTTGATGATCACGCCGCGATGGCCGGCGATGTTGTCCGCGACCTCCTTGATGAGCTGCATGCCGACGTTGGCGCCCCACGCGTACTGCATGGAGCGCGCGGTGAGCAGCCAGTAGGGATATTCGTCGCGCCCGCCGCCGAGGGCGGCGAGCGCGCTTTCCCATTCGCCGGGGAAATCTTTCCAGGCCGGAAGCGCCTGGTACTCCGCGAGCTGCTTGTCCCACCAGAGCATGCCGCGCTCGTGCAGGCGCTTCTCGAGCTCCCTGCCGATGCGCATGAGGCGCTCCTGGTAGGGCAGCTCGAAGCGCAGGCCTTTTTCGACGAGGGTCGGGAAGAGGTACCAGGCGCTTTTCGGGAACGGCCGGGTGGCGAAGCCCTTTTCCCTCCACCACTCCAGGCCGTGCGCCTCGCGCCCGTCGCTAAGCTCGCTGCTGGCCGCCTTGCACACCGCGTCCCAAATGGCATCCCGCGGATGAGTCTTTGAAACTTCCAGGGAGAAATCCTTCAAGCGAACGCCAAGCGCGCCGCGGTTGATCGCGGCGTTGTACGGCTCGAGGAGCCCGGTGTGCTTGGCGAGCTCGGTGGCAATGTCGGTGAAGTCCCGCGCCTCGCCCTGGGCCGCCACGGCCGGCTGGCGCAGCGCGAATCCCTCGTGCTCCCAGAACTGCTCGATGTACTTCGAGCCGCCGATGCGGATGAGCTGCAGGCTCTCGAGGTCGGTCGCGTCGGGCAGCAGGATGTCGGCGAAGTGGTTGGTCTCGTCGCGCGTGAAGGCGAACGCCACCACGAACGGGAAGCGCGCCATGCGCTCGCCGATCGCGTCGGTGTCCCAGAACGAGATCGCCGGATTCGTGCGGTAGACGAACCACAGCTCCGGCGGGGTCACCTTCGGCAGGCCCTCGGGCGTGCCGTCGAGGAAGAGCCACGAGAAATGCGTCGGGCCGAGCGCCTGGCTCCAGGGGCCGTCGGCGGCGAGCGGCACGAGGCTGCGGTAGGCGTTGCGGATGTTGGGTCGCGGGCTCCATGCTTCACGCGCCGTCGGATTGAACGGGTAGTCCATGAAGCCGTCGGGGCCGGCCTTCACGCTCTCGTGACGCTCCGACATCGGGCGGTTCAGGCGCACCGTGGTGCCGAGGATGCCGCCCGGCACCTCGAGCGCGCCGACCAGCGCGGCGAGGAGCGTGCGCGCCCAGCAGCACTCGTAGCCGCCCCAGCCGTTGGTGACGGTCTTGCCCAGGCTCACCGCGACCGGCCGGAACGGCATTCGCCGACCGTCGATCTCGATCGTCTCGCCGACGCAGGCGGCGTCGAGGTATTCGCGCGCGATGCGGCGGATGGTCGCCGCCGGCACGTCGCAGATCCTCTCGGCCCACTCGGGCGAATAGGGCTTCATGTGCGCCACGAGCTTCGCGAACGCGGTCTCGCCTTCGAGCCTGCCTTCGGCGAGCACCTCGCCGTCGGGCCCAACCTCGACCGCCTCAGCCAGAGAATGGATGCAATCCAGAGACGCGCAGAGGAGGGGATTTCTGGTGGCGCGGTCGCGCAGGTAGAAGCCGTGGGGGCCGACGAGATACGGCGAGGACGTGTGGCGCAGCAGGAAATCGAGGTCGAGGCGGGTGCGCGGCGCTTCGTGCAGCAGCACGTGAATCAGCGCGAAGAGGAACGCCGCGTCGGTCTTCGGCTTGATCGGCACCCATTCGGCCGAGCACGCGCCGGTCACCGAAAGGTGCGGCTCGACCTGGATGCGCTTCAGCCCGCGCTCGCGCGCCGCGGCGTGGCGCCAGACGCCCGCGACGCCGCCCGAGGCCTCGACGTTCGCGCCGCACGAGATGAGGAGCCGCGTGAGCGGCGTGTCGGGCGACACGGTGAAGCCGCGGTGCCAGAACTCGCCGTAGAGGTGCTCGGAGTGATAGCACTTCACGCCCTGGCCCGAGCCGAGGCCCATGTCGACCGGGCCCCAGGCGGCGAGAAAGGCGGGGAAGCTGCCCATATAGGACTGCGGCGTGCCGCCGCCGCCGAAGCTCGCGGCTACCCGCGGATAGCCCGACTCGTCCAGCAGGCCTTTCGCTCTTATCTCATTCAGTTTTCCCGTGATCAGAGCGAACGCTTCTTCCCACGAGATGCGCGCGAACCTCGGATCCTCGTCGCGGCCCTTGCGCGGGTTGGTCCGCTTCATCGGATGCAGCACGCGACCCGGGTGGTAGGTCTTCTGCACCAGGCCGTAGGCCTTCACGCACACCTTGCCGCCACCCGGATGCACGCAGGCCGCGGCGAAGTTCGGCTCGACCTCGACCGCGGCGCCGTCGCGGACCTTGACCGTCAGCAGGTCCGGCCCCGCGACGCACTGGTAGCAGTAGGTGGGAACGTGCTTCACGCAGCCTTCGCCTGCTTGCGCCGGAGGCGCTCGCGGGTCTGTGCTACGTCGACCACGAAGCGCGTGTGCCGGCCGCGGCAGATCGCCTCATGGCCCTCCGCGCCGCCGAGCTCGAACGTGACCGCACGGCCCTTCACCTCGGTGGCGCGCACCGAGAGCACGACTTTTGCGCCGAGCGGCGAGGGTGCGAGATGATCGAGCTCGATGCGCGTTCCGACCGAGTCCTCCCCGGGATCGAGGTGCGCGAGCAGGAGCTCGCGGCAGGTGACCTCGATGTCGCGCACCAGCATCGGCGTGGCGTACACGCGGGCTTCGTCGCCCATGAAATCGATGGTGCGTTCGCGGTCCACCACGAACCCCCGGGTTGCGTTGATTCCTGCGGCGAGTGTGTTCTTCACGGTCTCTCCATGGTTTGATGCAGGTCAAAGGCCAAGGTAGGCGGCGCGCACGCCGGCGTCGGCGGCGAGCGCCTGCCCGGTGCCGGCGAGCACGATGCGTCCGGTCTCCAGCACGTAGGCGCGGTCGGCGATCGCGAGCGCGGCGCGCGCGTTCTGCTCCACCAGCAGGATCGCGGTGTCGGCCGCGCGCAGCGCGCGCAGGCAGCCGAAGATCTCGGCCACGAGGCGCGGCGCGAGCCCCATGCTCGGCTCGTCGAGGAGCAGCAGGCGCGGCTCGGCCATGAGGGCGCGCCCGATCGCGAGCATCTGCTGCTGGCCGCCCGAAAGCGTGCCGGCGGCGTGGCCCCGGCGCTCGGCGAGCGCCGGGAAAAGCGCATAGATGCGCTCGAGCGAGCGCACCCGGGCTTTCCCGCCGCGGCGGTAGGCGCCGAGGTGGAGGTTGTCTTCGACGCTGAGCGGCCCGAACACCTGCCGGCCCTCGGGCGCGTGAACCAGGCCCAGGGCAACGCGCCGCTCCGGCGCCGCTTTTTCGATGTTTTGTTCTTGAAACAGGATCTGGCCCGATGCGGCTTGAATGCCGGAAAGCGCGCGCAGCAGCGTGCTCTTGCCCGCGCCGTTGGCGCCGACCAGGGCGACCAGCTCGCCGGCGTCGACGCGAAGCTCGATGCCGTGCAGGGCCGGGATGCGACCGTAGCGCGCCTCGAGGCCCCTCACCTCAAGCATGCTCGGCCCCGAGATAGGCCTCGAGCACCGCGGGATCGGCGCTCACGCTGCGCGGCTCGCCCTCGGCGAGCGTGCGGCCCTCGTGCAGCACCAGCACGCGCTGCGAGAGCTCCATGACCAGCTTCATGTTGTGCTCGACCAGCACCACGGTGACGCCGCGCGCGGCGATGCGCCGGATCAGGCCGTCGAGCTCGCGCGCCTCGGTGGGATTCAAGCCTGCGGCGGGCTCGTCGAGAAGGAGAAGCCTCGGCCGCGCGGCGAGCGCGCGCGCGATCTCGAGCCGCTTCAGCGCGCCGTAGGGCATCGCATCCGATGCGGCGTGCATCCAGCGCGCGAGGCCCACGAACTCGAGCAGCGCCCGCGCCTCTTCGCGCGCGCGGTGCTCGGCGCGCGCCAGCCGGGGCAGGCGCAGCAGCGCGCTGGCGAGGCCGCAGGCCTGGTGCAGCCAGGCGCCGGCCATGACGTTCTCGAGCGCGCTCATGTTGAAGAAGATCTGCAGGTTCTGGAAGGTGCGGCCGATGCCGGCGGCGGCGAAGCGGTGCGGCGGCGCTCCGCGCAGCGCGGCGCCTTCGAAGAAGATCTCGCCGAGGTCGGGGCGCTCGATGCCCGAGAGCAGGTTGAGCAGCGTGGTCTTGCCGGCGCCGTTCGGCCCGATGATCGAATGCACCGTGCCCGCAGCGATCTCGAGCGTGACGTCGTGGACGGCGCGCACGCCGCCGAAGCGCTTAGCGAGGCCTGCGGCGCGCAGCATCGAGGGCCTTTTCGAGCGTCGGCACCAGGCCGCGCGGCATGAAGATCATGGTGAGCATCATCAGCGCCCCGAGCGTCACCAGCTCGTAGTCCTTGAACCCGGCGAGGAGCTGCGGCAGCGTGGTCAGGACGGCCGCGCCGACCACCGCGCCGAAGGTCGACGCCATGCCGCCGAACACCACCATCGTGACGAGCTCGATGGAGTGCAGGAACGACGCTCTGGACGGCGTGATGAACCCGGCGTAGTGCGCGGTGAGCGCGCCGGCCAAGGCGGCGAGCGCCGCCGACAGGACGAAAGCCGCGAGCTTGTGGCGCGCCGCGTCGATGCCGACGGCCGCCGCGGCGGTCTCCGCGCCGTGCAGCGCGCGCAACGCGCGCCCGCGCGGCGAGTCGATGAGGTTCTGCGCCAGCCAGACCGTGGCGATGAGCACGCCGCCGACGATCCAGTACCACAGCCGTTCTCCCGTAACGGCGAACTGCAGGAGGGTGATTGGAGGTACTGCCATTCCGTCTGGACCGCCGGTGATCCGGTCCTCGGTCGCCAGCACCTGCGCGATGATGATGCCGAGGCCGAGCGTGGCCATCGCCAGGTAGTGCCCGCGCAACCGCAGAATGGGGCGGCCGACGAGCCAGGCCATCACGGCGACCCCGGCCACCGCCGCCGGCAGGGAAATGGCCGGCGGCCAGCCGTAGCGAGCCGCGAGAATCGCGGAGCCATAGGCGCCGAGGCCGAAGAATCCGGCATGGCCGAGGCTGATCTGGCCGGCGTAACCGATGAGCAGGTTCAGCCCGACGCACACGATGGCGTTCAGGCCGACGAGGATCGCCACCTCGTAGGTGTAGTTGTTCGGCAGCGCCAAAGGCGCGGCCGCCACGACGAGGGCGAGAAGCGCGAGGCCCTTCCTAGACGCGCTCGGCTGCGCCGCGGCCGGCAAAGCCGTTCGGAAGGAAGACGAGCGCTGCGAGGAGGACGACGAAAGCGAAGACATCCTTGTACGCCGAAGACAGATAGCCGGCGCCGAGCGCCTCGATCAGCCCGAGCGCGAGGCCGCCGGCGACGGCGCCGGGTCCGCTGCCGATGCCGCCGAGCATCGCCGCGGCGAAGCCCTTCAGGCCGAGCATCACGCCGACGTCCCAGGCGGCAAAGGAGATCGGCGCGATGAGCACGCCGGCGAGCGCGCCGAGCGCCGCCGACAGGCCGAACGACACGAGCAGCACGCGGCGCACGCTGATCCCCACGAGCTGGGCGGCGAGGCGGTTGTGCGAGACCGCGAGCATCGCCTTGCCCGAGAGCGTGCGGTTGAAGAACCACCACAGCGCCGCCACGGCGGCGAGCGTGGTGCCGAGCACCCAGAGCGTCTGCGGCAGCAGCGTGGCGCCGCCCGCGGTGCCCCCTATGACGATCGGGGCGTCGCCGGAAAACGCGGGCAGCGGCCGGATTTTCTTGCCCCAGACCAGCGCGGCGAGCCCGCGCAGGAGGATCGAGGCGCCGATGGTGATGATGATGAGCGTCACCACCGGGGCGCCGCGCGCCGGCTCGACCGCGAGCTTCTCCAGCAGCAACCCGACCGCCATGCCGAGGCCGACCGCGGCGACGACGCTCAGCGGAAGCGGTAGCCCGGCATCGACGAACACCGCCGCCGCCATGCCGCCGATCATCACGAATTCGCCCTGGGCGAAGTTGATGACGCGGCTCGCGTTGTAGATGATGGCGAAGCCGAGCGCGACCAGCGCGTAGATGGCGCCGACCGTGAGCCCCGAGAGGAGGGACTGGAGAAGCTGGGCGCTCAATTGCGGAAATCGACGAGCTGCCAGTCGCCGCCGCGCACCTCGAGCATGCGGAAGGCGGTGAGGTCGAGCCCCATGTGGTCCTGCGCCGACATGTTCACCACGCCGCCGGTGCCGACGTAGCCGCGGGTCGCCTCGATGGCGTCGCGCACGCGGGCCTTGTCGGTGGTGCCGGCGCGGCGCATCGCGTCGAGCACGATCATCAGGCCGTCGTAGGCGTGGCCGCCGAAGGTCGACACTTCCTGCTTGAAGCGCGCCTCGTACTCGCGCTTGTAGCTCGCCACCACCTTCTTCTGCGCGTCGGCATCGGGCAGGGTGTCGGCGACGAGCAGCGCCGCGGCGGGCAGGCGCACGCCCTCGGCGGAGTCGCCGGCGAGCTTCACGAACTGCTTCGAGGCGACGCCATGAGATTGATAGAGCGGCGCGCCGATCGCGAGCTGCCGGTAGTTGCGGGTGACGATCGCCGGGCCCTGGCCGAAGCCGGCGTTCAGCACGGCCTGCACGCCCGGGGTCGCCTTGATCTTGGCGAGCTGCGCGGTCATGTCGCTGTCGCCCGCGCCGTAGCTCTCGTCGGCGACGATCTGAACGCCCGCGCTTCCCGCGACCTTCAGGCATTCCGCGCGCATGGAGCGGTCGAAGCCGCCGGCGCCGGAGATCAGCGCGACGCGCGTGGCGCCGCGGCGTTTCATGTCGGTGAAGATCTTCTCGCACGCCATGCGGTCGGTATGCGGTGTCTTGAACACCCATTTCTTGACCGGCTCGACGATGACCACGGCGCCTGCGAGCGAGATGAAGGGCAGCCCGGCGGCCTCGGCGAGCGGCACCGCGGCCATCGTCTCGCCGGTGGTCGAGCCGCCGACCAGCGCGTCGACCTTGTCCTGGTCGATCAGCCGCTTGACGTAGGCTCGGGCCTTCTCGGCGTCGCCCGCCGAATCGTACGCGTAGAGCTGGAGCTTGCGGCCGAGCACGCCGCCGGCGGCATTGACCTTCTCCACGTAGAGCTCGAGGGTTTTCTGTTCGGGATCGCCGAGAAAGGCGGCCGGCCCGGTCACGGAAAGAAACGCGCCGATGCGGATCGGCTCGGGCTGCGCGGCGGCGGCGCAGGCGAACACCAGCGCCGCGATCGCCCAAAGGCTGCGGAAGGCCATCGCTCCTCCTCCATTCACTTTGTCCGGCCACACGCTAGTCCGGATCGCGCGCGGCCGTTCTGATCCAGATCAAACGCGCTTGACAGCCGGGGTCGGCGGCGCGACACTAAACCTAATGGTTAAGTATTCAGACGACCAGCTCGACGAGATCTTCGCGGCGCTCTCCGATCGCACGCGGCGCAGGGTTCTTGCATCGCTCGAGGAGGGCAGCCGTCCGGTGACCGAGCTGGCGTCCACGCACGACATGTCGCTTCCAGGCTTCATGAAGCACTTGCGCGTGCTCGAGGATGCCGGGCTGCTCGAGCGCACCAAGGAAGGGCGCGTGGTCCGCTGCACGCTGCAGCCCGAGCCGATGAAGGAAGCGGCTTCGTGGATCGCGCAGTACGAGAAGTTCTGGACCGACAAGCTCGATTCTCTCGCCCGCTATCTCTATCAGCAGGAGGAACTGCAGACATGGAAGAAGCCCGCCACCTGGACAAGCCCTCCCTCACGCTCACGCGCGAGTACGCCGCGCCGCCCGAAAGGATCTGGCGGGCGTGGACCGACGCGGAAGCGCTGAAGCAGTGGTGGTGCCCTCCGGGCGAGTCGGTGTCCGCGGCCGAGCTCGACGTGCGCGTCGGCGGCGGCTTCAGGATCTGCTTCGGCGGCACCGACGGCAACGCGCATGAGTGCGCCGGCACCTACAGGGAGGTCGTGAAGTCCGTCAAGCTCGTCTTCACCTGGAGCTGGCCGCGCACCACGCCGGAGCGTGAATCGCTCGTCACGATCCTCTTCAACGCCAAGGGCGGCGGCCCCTCGGGGATCAGGACAGAAGTGGTCTTCCGGCACGAGCGCTTCTTCGACGAGAAGGTGCGCGACGACCACAAGCGCGGCTGGAGCAAGCTCCTCGAAGGGCTCGAGCGCTACCTTGCCGGTCCGGTGCTCGCTGGCGAATCAAGGGTTTAGGCGTTCAGCGAAGATTTTTTCGGCGCGCGTGTCGATTTCCGGGCCGCGCGTTCGACTATCGGTAGATGGAGAGACCATGAAAGAACCACGCTATGGCTGGGTGATGGTCGCGCTGGGCGCGTTCATGACGTGCATCGCGATCGGCGCCATGTTCTCGCTCGCGGTGTTCCTGCGGCCGATCACCGAGGCGACCGGCTGGTCGACGACGGCGGTCTCGAGCGCCATGACGCTCAATTTCCTCGCGATGGGCGCGGCGGGCTTCGGCTGGGGCGCGCTCAGCGACCGCATCGGCCCGCGCCCGGTGGTGCTCGCCGGCGCGATCCTGCTCGGCCTCGGCCTGTTCCTCGCGAGCCGCGCGCAGACGCCGCTCCAGTTCCAGCTCGGCTTCGGCCTGCTGGTCGGCGTCGCCGTCGGCAGCTTCTTCTCCCCGATGATCGCCGCCGTCATGGGCTGGATCAGCGGGCATCGCGGCCTCGCGGTGTCGCTGGTCTCGGTCGGCGTCGGCGTCGCGCCGATGACGATGTCGCCGTTCGCCGCGTGGCTGATCACGCAGATGGACTGGCGCGCGGCGCAGGTCGTCATCGCCGTGCTGGTGTGGGCGACGCTCATTCCGGCTGCACTCTTCGTCCGCCGGCCTCCGCAACAGGCACCAACCATGGGAAGCGGAAAAGCGGTCGAGGAAAGCTCAATGAAGCTGCGCGATGCGTTTGTGTCGTTCCCGTTCATCGTGCTCGCGCTGACCTTCTTTGCCTGCTGCGCGGCGCACGCGGGCCCGATCTTCCACACGGTGACCTACGCGATGACCTGCGGTCTCGCGCCGCTCGCCGCGGTGACGATCTACAGCGTCGAAGGGCTCGCCGGCCTCGGCGGCCGGCTCGCGCTCGGCGTGCTCGCCGACCGGCTCGGCGTCAAGCGCGTGCTGATCGCGGGCCTCGTCATCCAGGCCGTGGCGGCATTCGCGTTCATCTATGCCTCGCGCCTCGGCGAGTTCTACGCGGTCGCCGCGACGTTCGGCTTCGCCTACGGCGGGGTGATGCCGCTCTACGCGGTGCTCGCCCGCGAATACTTCGGGCAGCGCATCCTCGGCGCGGTGTTCGGCGCCGCCGCCATGGTCTCGAGCCTCGGCATGGCGCTCGGACCGGCCCTCGGCGGATGGATCTTCGATACCTTCGGCCGCTACACATGGATGTACCTCGGGTCGGCGGCGATCGGGCTCGGCGCCGTAGCCATCGCGTTTGCCTTTCCGCCCTTTCCGAAGGCCGCGAGAGCGGCTTTTCCGGCCGCGGCTTAGGAAACTGGCCCCTGCAAACCCTGTCGAAGGCGGATTGACCGAGAGCGAACATGGAGCGCGACGAGGCAACCTTTGTGGCGACGCGCATCTTCGACGCGCCGCGCAGCCGCGTGTTCGAGGCGTGGACGCGCGCCGAGCACCTCGGCAATTGGTTCGCGCCGCGAGGCTTCGCAATCACTGATTGCGAGAGCGATGCGCGCCCCGGTGGCGTCTTCCGCATGCGCTGGCGCGCCCCCTGGGGCGGCAGGTTCGCGATCCGCGGCGAGTACCGCGAGGTGGTGCCGCCGGTGCGCCTGGTCATCGCCTGCACGCTGCAGGACGAGCAGCGCGCTTCCAGCCTGGACGAGATCATCAACGTGGATTTCGAGGTGAGCGGCAGCAGGACGAAGCTGCTCCTCAACAGCACCGCGCGCGGCAGCGGCGCCAACAGGGCGAGCCTGCTCGCCGGCTTGCAGGAAGGCTGGACGCAGACCGTGGACCGGCTCGGCGTCCTGCTCGAACCCAGGAGTCAGAAGGAGCTGTAGTTCTCACAAGGAGATGCAGATGCCCATCCAACCCTATCTTTTCTTCGAAGGACGCTGCGAGGAAGCCCTCGAGTTCTACCGCAAGGCGCTCGGCGCCGAGGTGCAGATGATGATGCGCTACAAGGACAGTCCCGAGCAGCAGCCGAAAGGCGCGCGCACGCCCCCGGGGGACAAGGTCATGCATTCCTCCATGCGCATCGGCGACGCGGAGGTCATGGCCTCCGACGGCTTCGCGCAGGGCAAGCCGAGCTTCCAGGGCTTCTCGCTTTCGCTCAACGCACGCGACGATGCCGAGGCGCGGCGCTGGTTCGACGCGCTCGCCGCGGGCGGCGAGGTGCGCCAGCCGCTGATCAAGACCTTCTTCAGCTCGAGCTTCGGCATGGTCGCCGACCGCCTCGGCGTACCCTGGATGGTCGTCGTTCCGCAGGCGAAGTCGATGCAGAAAGGGAGCGGGTCATGACCACGGCGAATCCCGCTCCGGGCTTCAAGAAGTATCCGGGTCACAGCGTCCGCACCAACGCGTCGGGCGCGCACGTGAAGGTCATGCTCGGCGGCGAGGTCATCGCCGACACGCGCGAGGCCGTCGAGCTGCACGAGTCCATGGGGCAGGGAAAGAAGACGCTTGCGCCGGTCGTCTACTACATTCCGCGCAAGGACGTGAAGATGGACCGGCTGGTGCGCAGCGCGCACCGGACGCATTGCCCGTTCAAGGGCGACGCGTCGTACTTCTCGGTGGCGGGCGGACCGGAAAACGCGGTCTGGAGCTACGAGGCGCCCTACGACGAGATGCTCGCGATCAAGGAGCGGCTCGCGTTCTATCCGGACAAGTTCGAAATCAAGCCGCTCTGACACCAGGAGATCCGCATGGCCTATGTCGATGGATTCGTCGTTCCCGTTCCGAGGAAAAACGTGCAGAAGTACAAGCAGATCGCGCGCAAGATGGGCCGCATCTGGCGCGAGCACGGCGCGCTGTCTTACACCGAGTCGATGGGCGACGACGTGAAGCCGGGCAAGCTTACGTCGTTCCCGCAGGCGGTGAAGCTCAGAAAGGGCGAGGTGGTGTGGCTCTCCTGGGCGATGTACAAGAACCGCGCGCACCGCGACCGCGTCAACCGGAACGCGATGAAGGACCCGCGCGTCGCAAGCATGATGGACCCGAAGAAGTTCCCGTTCGACGCGAAGCGCATGTTCTTCGGCGGCTTCAAGGTGGCGATCGACCTCTAGAAAGATCGCTGGAGGGCTGAATTGGTCGAACAACGGAAGAAATGGCTCGCCCTGTACATGCTGTGCGCGGGCGAGCTCATGATCGTGCTCGACACCACGATCGTGAACGTCGCGCTGCCGTCGATCCAGGGGAGCCTCGGCTTCACCGAAAGCGCGCTGGTGTGGGTGGTGAACGCCTACATGCTCACCTACGGCGGCTTCCTGCTGCTCGGCGGGCGCCTCGGCGACCTCTACGGCAAGCGCCGGCTGTTTCTCGCGGGCATCACCCTGTTCACCGGGGCGTCGCTGGTTTGCGGGATCGCCGGGACGCAAGCGGTCCTGGTCGCGGCGCGCGCGCTCCAGGGCCTCGGCGGCGCCGTGGTCTCCGCCATCGCCTTGTCGCTCATCATGAACATCTTTACCGAAGCCGGGGAACGGGCGAAGGCCATGGGCATCTACGGCTTCGTCTGCGCGGGCGGCGGCAGCATCGGCGTGCTCGCGGGCGGCCTCCTGACGAGCGCGCTCTCGTGGCACTGGGTGTTCCTCGTCAACCTGCCGATCGGGATTGCGGTCTACGCTTTCTGCACCAAGCTGCTGAAGAAGGATGCGGCCGGCGTGCCCGGCAAGCTGGACGTCTGGGGCGCGGCGACCATCACCCTGTCGCTCATGCTCGCCGTCTACGGCATCGTCGGCGGCAACCAGGCCGGCTGGACCTCGGCGCGGACGCTGAGCGTGCTCGGCGGAGCCGTCGCTCTTCTCCTGGTATTTCTGGTGTTGGAAGGAAAAGTCGCGGCGCCGCTCATGCCATTGGGCCTCTTCAGAGTGAAGACGGTCGCTGCCGCGAACATCCTCGGCGTGTTCTGGGCGGCGGCGATGTTCGCGTGGTTCTTCCTCTCCGCGCTCTACATGCAGACGGTGCTCGGCTACGACCCGATGCAGATCGGGCTCGCGTTCCTGCCGTCGAACCTGATCATGGCGGCGTTCTCGATCTGGCTGTCGGCGAAGATGGTGATGCGCTTCGGCATCCGCATGCCGATCGTGGCCGGCATGCTGCTCTCCGCGGCGGGGCTCGGACTGTTCGCCCTCTGGCCGAGGGACGCGTCGTTCACGCTGCACGTCCTGCCCGGCATGCTGCTCCTCGGCGTCGGCTGCGGCATGGCGCTCAACCCCGTGATGCTCGCGGCGATGCAGGACGTCGCACCGGAGCAATCCGGCCTCGCCTCGGGGGTCGTCAACACGTCGTTCATGATGGGCGGCGCGCTCGGGCTCGCGATCCTCGCGAGCCTGTCCGAGCGCGCCGGCTACCATGCCGCGTTCGCCGTGGCTGCCCTGTGCGCGCTTGCGGCGGCAGGCGCGGCGGCCTGGCTGCCGCGCGCGGCGCAATCCGAGAAGGAGGTCCAATATGCTCACTAGGAGGGAGCGCGAAATGCGCCGGCTTGCGGTGGCCATCGACCGGCCGGCCGCGGAAGCCTACGACTTCCTGTCGGCGCCCGAGAACTTTCCGAAATGGGCCTCCGGCCTGGCCGCGTCGCTGCGCAAGGTCGGGGACGATTGGGTGGCCGATACCCCGGAAGGGCGGGCCGTAGTGCGCTTCTCGGAGCGCAACGCCTACGGGGTGCTCGACCACGCGGTGACGCTGCCGCGCGGCGTGACCGTCTACGTGCCGTTGCGCGTCGTGGAGAAGAAGGGCGGCTGCGAGCTCGTGCTCACGCTGTTCCGCCAGCCCGGGATGTCGGACGAGCGCTTCGCCGCCGACGTGCAATGGGTGATGCGCGATCTGGACGCGGCGAAGCGGCTGCTCGAGGCCTGATTACAGCGCCGGAGCGATGAAGTTCCAGTCGTTCGCCCAGGGCGACCTGCTCGCCTGCGGGGCGTCGGTGGCTTCGGTGGCGATCGACGCGTCCGAGACGGTCGAGCCGCTGGCGGCGGCGAATTGCACGCGGCTTTGGTCGAACGTGGGCAGCATGCGGTCGACCTCGGCCTGCTCGTAGGGCAGGGACGCGGAGTCGACGCTGCGCTGCGCGGGCGCCGGAATGTTGACTTCCGGCAGCGCGCGGTCGAGCTCGGTCTGCTCGAACGGCTTGCCGATTTCGACGGCGAAGGCGGGAACGGCGAGTGCAGCGAGGGCGGCGGCGAGGATGAGGCGTTTCATGTGAGGCTCCTTTTGAGTTCGTGGGGAAAAGTAGTACAGCCCGAACTCTAGGGATCGCGCGCCGGCCCCGATGTGCGCTTACGCACCCGATTCGGCAAGCGAATGCAGGGCGTAGACGGTCATCGGCGCCGAGCGCCCGCGGATCACCAGCTCTTTCGCCAGCAGCCGGGAGCGATCGAGCCCGGCGGCGAGCGCGACGCGCTCGGAGATCACGAGCGGCACGCCGTAGTGCTTGGTGAGCTCCTGCAGCCGGCTCGCGGTGTTCACCGTGTCGCCGACCGCCGAGAGCGTGCGCGTGTCGCGATAGCCGACCGCGCCGAGCGCGGCCGGGCCGGCGTGGATGCCGATGCCGAAGCCCAGGCGCTGGCCGAACTCGGCGGCGACGCGCTCGTTCAGCGCGCGCATGCGCTCGCCGATGCCGCGCGCCGCGGCGAGCGCTTCGCGGGCCGCCCGCGTCGAGTCGCTTTCGGCGCCGAAGATCGCCATCACGCTGTCGCCGATGAACTGGTTCGCCACGCCGCCCGCTTCGCGCACCGCCTCGCCCACCGCCTCGAAGAACAGCTCCTGGACGTAGGCGAGATCGTGCGGCAGCTGCTGCTCGCCGAGCCCGGTCCAGCGCCGCAGGTCGATGAACAGGATGACGAGGTCGCGCTCGACGCCGAATTCGCCCGCGCCCGGCCGCGCCGGGCGCAGCAGCGGCGTGACGGCGATGTCGCCGGCAGGGCGCAGCTGGCAGGCGAGGCGCACGTCGGGCGCGGCGCCGACCCGCGCCAGCGTGCGCGCCTCGTCCGCGCCGGGCGGCGGGAGGTGCGCCGCGGGACCTTCGACGCGGATGCGGCAGGTCGAGCAGCGGGCGCGTCCGCCGCAGAGCGAGAGGTGCGGGATGCGGTTCGCCCGGCTCGCCTCCAGGACCGACCAGCCGCGCGGGATGTGCACCACCAGCCCCGGATAGCGCAGCGCGATCGTGAGACCGCGCCGGCGCTCGTGCCACGCGCGCAGCGAGCGCGCCGCCAGCGCCGCGCAGAGCAGCGCCGCAAAGAGCACGACCAGGGCGTGGCGCACCAGGTCGAGCGTCGCGGCCCGGCCCGGCTCCAGCGCGGAGGAGATGGCGGCGTTGCGCGCGTCGATCTCGGCCGCCATGGCGTGGAAGCCGAGCAGGCCGAGCGCCGGCAGCAGGACCGCCACGGCGAAGAAGACGTGGAACCAGGCGCGGTAGAAGGCGCGATAGCGCAGCAGGAAATGCAGCCCTAGGCAGCCGTGGGCCCAGGCGACGCCGATGAGCGCGAGCTGCTGCAGGCCGTAGTCGCCGCTCCAGAGCACCCAGACGACCCGCGCGTACGGGTCGTCCCGCGCGTAGAGCTGCCAGGCGACTCGCGTACCGGTGAAATGGCCGGCCAGCAGCACCGGGATGGCGAATCCGAGCACCAGGCGGGCGAGCTCGGCCGGCGGCATGCGCAGCGTGCGGCGCTGGTAGAGCGACATCAGGGCGAGCCCGATGTGCACGGCGAAGGCCGCGTACAGCGCCGCGCTCGCGGGAAGGCTGCGCCAGAACCCGAGGAAGACCAGGCGCCCGGCCTCGGCCGCCTCGAGCGAGATCAGGCCCGCCGCATGGTTCGCGAGGTGGCTCGCGAGGTAGGTGAACAGCACCAGCCCCGAAGCGAGCCGGAGCCGGCGTCGAGTAAACTTCACGGCGGTCGTAGTCGATGTCACGAAACGTTCAACCGTCCAGCCTCGGCCTGCGCGGGATCGAGCTGCTCGAAGGGCTTGCGCCCGAGAAGCTCGACGCGCTGGCGCGGCAATGCGTTTGGCGGAATTACGAGGCTGGCAAGCGCATTATCTCGCGCAACGCCGACGATCGCGACGTCTACCTGCTGGTGTCCGGGCGGGTGCGCATCACCACCTACTCCCAGGGCGGCCGCCAGGTCACGTTCCGCGACATCTCGGCCGGGGATATCTTCGGCGAGGTCGCTGCGCTCGACGAGAAGCCGCGCAGCGCCGACGTGATCGCGCTGGACAGCGCGCTCCTCGCGTCGATGTCGCCGCCGGTGTTCCGCCGGCTCCTCGCCGATGAGCCGCTCCTCGGCGGCCGCGTGATGACGCGGCTCGCGGCGCTTGTGCGCTCGCTCTCCGACCGCGTCATCGACCTGAGCACGCTCGGCGTGCAGAACCGCATCCATGCCGAGATCCTGCGCCTCGCGCGCGCCGCGGGCGTGGCGCGAAACCGCGCGCGCCTCGAGCCGGGACCGAAGCACGCCGACATCGCGAGCCAGGTCAGCACCTATCGCGAGCAGGTGACGCGCGAGCTTTCCGCGCTCGCGCGGGCCGGCATCCTCGAGAAGGACGGCGCCGCGCTCGTGGTGTGCGACGTCGCGCGGCTGCAGAAGATGGTGGAAGACGTGCGCGGCGCTGCCTGAGATGGGACAATGCGATCGGACGATGGGAGCATACGAGCACGCGTCGGGGTCGTTCGCGTGGCGCGCCGACGCCTCGATCGCCCGCAGCGACGTCGATTCCGACCTGAAGGCGGCGTACGGGAGGTGCGCTCGGGCAAAGGCGTGGTGATCATCCGCGGCCTGCCCGTGGACGGGACGCTCGAGCGGTTCAGCGCGGCCGTCTGGGAGGTGGGCCGGCATTTCGGTGCGGCCCTGTCGCAGAACGCGCAGGGCGAGCTCGTCGGCCACGTCATCGACGCGACCGCGGACGATCCTACGCCGCGCATGTACCGCAGCAACCTCGAGCTGCGGCCGCACAACGACATCACGGCCATGATCGCGCTCGCGTGCTGGCAGAAGGCGCGCGCGGGCGGAGCTTCGGTGCTGGTGAGCGGCGTCACCGTCCACGACGAGATGCGCCGGCGCGCGCCCGGGCTGCTCGCGCCCCTCTACCGCGGATACCACTACCACAGGCTCGGCGAGGAAGGCCCGGACGAGGAGCCGACGACGCCTTACAGGGTGCCGGTGTTCGCGATCATCAAAAACCAGCTGAGCTGCCGCTATCAACGTGCCGGCATCGCCGCGGGCCACCGCGCGCGCGGCGTGCCGCTCGCTGCCGAGGACATCGCCGCGTTCAACCTGTTCGACGAAATCGCCAAGGCGCCGGAGAACCGGCTCGCCTTCGACCTCGAGCGCGGCGAGATGATGGTGATCAACAACTACGCCGTGATGCACGCGCGCACGCAGTTCGCCAACCATCCCGAGCCCGAGCGCCAGCGCCGGCTCCTGCGGCTGTGGCTCGATGCCCCCGGATTCCGCGACGTGCCGCGCGAATTCAACCTGTTCAAGTCGAACGGCGTGCCGCCGCAGAGCGGCAGGCGCGCGAGCTACGATTTCCGCAGGCTCTATGCGGAGGACCCGGTCGCGACCGGCGGCGTTCCGAAGATTGATGCTTAGGCAACTGCTCGTACGACTGCTCGTCGCCGCGCTCCTGGTCTGGGGAAATGCAGATGCGTTTCCAACCAAGCCGGTGCGGATGATCGTGCCGTTCCCGCCGGGCGGCGCGACCGACATCGTCGGGCGCCTGCTCGCCGGCAAGATGCAGGAGGTGTGGGGGCAGCCGGTGGTGGTGGAGAACCGTCCCGGCGCGGGCACCGTGGTCGGGACCGACCTCGCGGCGAAGTCGGCGCCCGACGGCCACACCCTGGGCGTGGTGGTGACCGCGCACGTCATCAACCCGAGCCTGCGGCCGAACCTGCCGTACGACACGCTGAAGGATCTCGCCGCGGTGAGCCAGGTGTCGGTGCAGCATCTGGTGATCGCCGCGCATCCGTCGCTGGAGGCGAACAACGTCGCCGAGCTGATCGCGCTGGCGAAGAAGCAACCCGGCAAGCTCGGCTACGCCACGCCCGGCAGCGGCACCGCGATGCACCTCTCGATCGAGCTCCTCAAGAGCCAGGCCGGGATCGACCTGGTGCACGTTCCTTACAAGGGCGGCGCCCCGGCGCAGCAGGACGTGATGGGCGGGCGCGTGCCGATCCTGCTCGACGTGCTCTACGCGGTGCAGCCGCTGATCAGCTCCGGGAAGATCAAGGTCATCGCGCTGCTCAGCCCGACGCGCCCGGCCGGCGCGAAGGGCTACGAGCTCGTCACGGAGACGGTGCCCGGCGTGAGCGCGCTCAGCATGGTGGGCCTGGTCGCGGCCGCGGGCACGCCGCGCGAGCTGGTGCAGCAGATCTCGTCCGACGTCGCGCGCGCCGTCAAGGGCTCCGACCTCACCGAGCGCATGACTCAGCTCGGCATGGAGCCGGTCGGCTCCTCGCCCGCCGAGTTCGACGCGCTGATCCGCGCCGAGATCGAGAAGTGGGCGCGCGTAGTCAAGCTCTCGGGCGCAAAGGCCGATTGATTCTTACCTGAGCGCTTCGAGCATCGCGGCAAAGATCTTCGGCGTGGCGGCGCAGAGGTCCCCCGAGCTCATGAAGCCCGCCTCGCCCTCCAGGTCGCCGACCAGGCCGCCCGCCTCCTGGATGAGGAGCGCCCCGGCCGCCATGTCCCATGGCGCGAGGCCGAGCTCCCAGAACGCGTCGAGGCGGCCGCACGCCACGTAGGCGAGGTCGAGCGCCGCGGCACCGGCGCGGCGCACGCCGGCGGCGGTCTGCATGAAGCGCGCGAGCTGCTTCGTGTAGAGGTCCAGCCGGCTCACCTCCTTGAACGGGAAGCCGGTGCCGACGAGCGCGTCCTGCAGGCGCGCGCACTTCGAGACTCTCACCCGCCGGTCGTTGAGAAACGCGCCGCGCCCCTTGGAGGCGGTGAAAAGCTCGTTCCTGGACGGGTCGTAGACCACGGCGTGGGCGAGCGCGCCGCGGTGCTCGATGCCGATCGACACGCCGTACTGGGGAAAGCCGTGGATGAAGTTGGTGGTGCCGTCGAGCGGATCGATGATCCAGCGGTACTCCGCGCGCTCTCCCGTCGTGCCCGATTCCTCGGCGACAAAGCCGTGCTCGGGGTAGGCCTTGCGCACGATCTCGATGATCGCCTCTTCGGCCGCGCGATCCACCTGGGTGACGAAGTCGTTGGCGCGCTTTGTCTTCACCACCAGCGCGTCGCCGCCCAGGGCCGCGCGGTTGATGATCGAGCCGGCGCGGCGCGCCGCGCGGACCGCGATGTTCAGCATCGGATGCATGAGGGCCGCGTATTCTACGGGCTGTGCCAAGGATCAGGATCGTGCTCTGCCGCCCCAGCCATCCCGGCAACATCGGCGCCGCGGCGCGCGCGATGAAGACGATGGGGCTCGCCGACCTGCGCCTGGTCGCGCCCGAGCGCTATCCCGCGCCCGAGGCCGACTGGATGGCGACAAATGCCGTTGATGTTCTGAAAGGGGCGACCCTGCATGCGTCGCTGGAAGATTCAATCCGGGACTGCGTCGCGGCGTTCGCCATGTCGGCGCGGCCGCGCGAGTGGTCGCCGCAGGTGCTCGACGCCCGAAGCGCGGCGGCGCGCGCGATGGCGCTGGAGGGCGACGTCGCGTTCGTGTTCGGCAACGAGACCGCCGGATTGACGAACGAAGAGGTCTTCGCCTGCCAGTACCTGGTCCACATCCCGGCGAGCGCGGAGTTCAACTCGCTCAACCTGGCGCAAGCGGTGCAGGTGATGGCGTACGAGCTCCTCATGGCGCAGGCCCCCACCGGAATCAGCGGGCGAAGCGAGAAAGCGGCAACGGTCGCGGACCTCGAAGGGCTCTATGCCCACTTGGAAGAAGCGGCCAGGCAGACGAACTTCATGGCGAGCGGATCGCGGCTGCGGGAGCGCTGGCGCCGGCTCTTTTCGCGGGTGCCCGGGCTCGAGCGGGAAGAGGTGAATATCATGCGGGGGCTGCTGAGGGCCTTGCTCGGAAAATGAGCGGCAATAGTTGATCAAAACAGTCGGAAACTCTAATATGGCCTTCATGCTGAGGAAACTGCGCGCCGACATCGCCTGCATTCTCGACCGGGACCCTGCCGCGCGCAGCGCGTGGGAGGTGCTCACCTGCTATCCGGGGCTCCACGCGATCTACATTCACAAACTCGCGCACTGGTTCTGGCTCCGGGGCCTGCGCTGGTTCGGGCGCTTTACTTCCCAACTCGGCCGCTGGCTCACCGGCATCGAGATCCATCCCGGAGCGAAGATCGGAAGTTGCGTGTTCATCGATCACGGCATGGGCGTCGTGATCGGCGAAACCGCCGAAGTGGGCGACGGCTGCACCATCTATCAGGGGGTCACCCTGGGCGGCACCTCGCTCTACCGAGGCGAAAAGCGCCACCCCACCTTGGGCGACGGGGTGGTCGTGGGCGCGGGCGCCAAGATCCTGGGCGGATTCGTCGTCGGCGCGGGAGCGCGGATCGGGTCCAACGCGGTGGTCGTGAAGGCTGTCCCAGCCGGCGCCACGATCGTGGGCATTCCAGGCAAGATCGTCGAAGATCCCAGCACGAAGAGCGCAGAACGCTTCGCGGCCTATGCGGTGGTCCAAGACCATGAAGACCCCCAGTCCAAGGCGATCCAGCAGCTCGTCGAGCATTCCCAGGAGCTCGAGCGCACGATCGAGAAGCTGCAGGACCGGCTCGCCCGCCTCGAGCGCCACGCGGCCGCCGCCGAAACCGACAAAAACCTTCGCGCGGTCAAATAATTAGTACTTGAGGGTTTCAGTCGGCTTTAGATTGCGGTATACTTGAGCATCTTTATCGGGTATTGGACCGGAACTCAAGCACATGAGACTCACTACCAAAGGCAGGTTCGCAGTGACCGCGATGGTCGACCTGGCGATGCGCCAGAACCGCGGCCCCGTCACCCTCGCGGCGATCAGCGAGCGGCAGCACATCTCCCTTTCCTATCTGGAGCAGCTCTTCGGCAAGCTGCGGCGCGCGAAGCTCGTTTCCAGCGTGCGCGGGCCCGGCGGGGGCTACAACCTGGCGCAGCCGACGCCGTCGGTCACGGTGGCGGACATCGTCACGGCCGTGGACGAGCCGCTCGACGCGACCCAGTGCGGCGGCAAGGAGAACTGCCACGACGAGAAGCGCTGCATGACCCACGACCTGTGGGCCACCCTGAACGAGAAGATGCACGACTACCTTTCATCGGTGAGCCTGGCGGATCTCGTGGCGCACCAGAACGGCAAGCCCGTGGCCGTGATCAAGGATTTCAGGCAACAAGAAAAACCGGCGGAAGAGAAAGTCGCTGCATGAGGCTGCCCATCTATCTCGACTACTCGGCGACCACGCCGGTCGATCCGCGGGTTGCCGAGAAGATGATCCCGTACCTCACCGAGTTCTTCGGCAACCCGGCGAGCCGCTCGCACGCGTTCGGCTGGAAGGCCGAGGCCGCGGTGGAGGAGGCGCGGGCGCACGTGGCGTCGCTGATCGGCGCCGACCCGAAGGAGATCATCTGGACTTCGGGCGCCACCGAAGGGAACAACCTCGCCCTCAAAGGCGCGGCGAACTTCTACAAGACGAAGGGCAAGCACATCGTCACCCAGAAGACCGAGCACAAAGCGGTGCTCGACACGGTGCGCGAGCTCGAGCGCCAGGGCTTCGAGGCCACCTACCTCGACGTCGAGGCGAACGGAATTGTCAGTTTGGAAAAGCTGAAGGCGGCTCTTCGTCCCGACACCATCCTGGTCTCGATCATGATGGTGAACAACGAGATCGGCGTGATCCAGCCGGTCTGGGAGATCGGCGAGCTCTGCCGCGAGAAGGGCATCGTGTTCCACGTCGACGCGGTGCAGGGCGCCGGAAGGGTCGAGATCGACCTGGCGAAGCTCAAGGCCGATCTCCTGACGATCACGGCGCACAAGATTTACGGGCCGAAGGGCGTCGGCGCGCTCTACGTGCGGAGAAAACCGCGCGTGCGCATCGAGGCGCAGATCCACGGCGGCGGCCACGAGCGCGGCTTCCGCTCGGGCACGCTGGCGACGCACCAGATCGTGGGCTTTGGCGAGGCGGCGCGCCTCGCCAAGGCCGAGATGGCGACGGAGAACCAGCGCGTGCGAGCGCTGCGCGACCGGTTGTGGAACTCCATCAAGGACATGGAGGAGGTGTACGTGAACGGCGACCTCGAGCGCCGCATCCCGCACAACCTCAACGTGAGCTTCAACTTCGTCGAGGGCGAGTCGCT
>Ga0075419_10000324_pt1 | contig 29088 bp, 27 predicted proteins | sample SoiMetdeltSBSDD3_FD_76900 | JGI IMG/M metagenome (GOLD analysis project Ga0075419, IMG submission 76900) | Bulk soil microbial communities from a Populus tree surrounding site in Tennessee, USA - Soil MetaG P. deltoides SBSDD3 | ecosystem: Environmental > Terrestrial > Soil > Tree plantation... | reverse complement strand
CGCGGACGGTGGTCGCACACCTGGACCCGACCGCTTGTTGGGGAGGTTCCTCGTCACCAGGTGACGAGGAACCTCCCCAATCGCCGGTCAACGAGCGTTGACTGGGCGCTGAGGGCGCACCGGGCACGCCTGGCCGCACGGTCGGGCATCGTCGGGTGCACCGGACAACCGCTGCGCCGACAGCACCTGTGCAGCGACCTTGCACGGCCGTCCGGTTACGTCCACCCAGCCGAACCGCAGCGTCCGCTCCGATCGCAAGGCGGCCCGGTTGTCGCGGTCCATGTCGCGCCAGCGCCGCTTCGGGTCCAGGTGCAGTCGTCCATCAAGCTCGACCACGACGCCGTACTGCTGGTATGCCACGTCCGTGAACTCGCCGTCGACTGCGCGTTGCCTGACACCGCGCGGCAGGTTGTGCCGCCGCTCGACCTCACGCAGGTAGCGCACCTCCAGCAGCGAGTGCGAGCCGGCTGCGACCGCCTCGAGCATCGGAGCCAGCTCCCGCCGGAACCGGACCTGCCGACGACCGCGCAGCGCAGCCCCGACCGCCGCGGCTGACACGTGGCCAGACTGGCACGCCTCGGCCAACACGGCGACCGTCTCGTCGAGCGACTCGGTGATGCTCACCACGTCCACGACCGCGTGCGCCGGCGTGCTGCGTGGCGGAACGACGTTGTCGACACGGTCTGCGCAGGACCTGCTCCGGTGCACGACCAGCCCGGGCTGCGGCTGCACCCGTCTGCTCTGCGGCACCGTCACGTGCACAGGCCGGTCCTGTCGGATCGCGATCAATCCCTGCTGTTCCGCCGCGGTGTGGTGGCTCCACATCGCGCCCGTTCCGGCATACAGGAGTCCCGCGAGGATGCGTTGCTGATAGGTCAACTCCCCGGTGAAGATCGAGTACACGCCGGGGAACACGCTCTGCCAGCGCCGCTGCCTGAACGCTCTCCTGATCCCGACGTCGCTCCACCCGCCGGTGAGCAGCTGGCATCGCGACACAACGCCGTCCTGACCGTTGATGAGTAGGTCGAGACCGTCGGCGGTCAACTCGTCACGCCACCACATCGGTCCAGGGTCACGTACGAGGACCGTTGCCGGTACGGCGTTAGCACGATCTGTGGACGGCCACAGACCTCTCGCGGGTCTTGGGGAAGTTCCTCGTCACCAGGTGACAGGAACTTCCCCGATAACGCGAGGAGGGTCACCAGTTGGGCTGGGTGGGGGACGGCGGGAGTGGGACGGAGTCGGGGTGGATGACGTAGACGATGCCGCCGGAGTGCGGGATCCAGGCGTTCTCGAAGGCCTCGCGATCGTAGACGGTGCGGACCTGGTCGTTGCTGGGGATCAGGTGCGAGGCCGGGTCGTTCACGACGACGTCGCCGTCGATGGTGAAGCCGACGATGACCATCAGGTGGCCGTTCGTGCCGTAGCCGGCGCCGGGCAGCTCGCCCTTCTTGAACGAGAGCGAGGCGACGAGCGGGATGCCCTTCTTGATGAACTGCTCGGCCTCGGTCAGCGAGCGCAGCCGGGTGACGAAGGCGTCCAGGCCGCGGCTGCCGGCGTACGCGGTGTTGTAGGGCCAGTTCCCGGCACCGTCGTAGTCGTAGTCGAAGACCATCCGGGCTGCGTGGTCGACCTGCGGGTCGGCGTCGGCCGGGTCGACCCAGCTGGTCTCGTCGTCGGACGGTCCGGCGTTCCAGTAGTCGAGCACCATCGCGGTCGAGGTCGCCGAGCACCAGGCCTCGCCGCCGTTGTCCCACTGCGGATAGTGCCCGATGTGCGTCTCCTGCGAGTACGTCGGCACTGGCAGCACGATGCCCTGGGCGCCACCGAGTGGGCTGACCGGGACCTTCTTCTGGTCGGGCAGCCGGGACGCCATCGCGCCGACGGACCGGATGGCGGGCACGGCCGTCGTACCGGCGAGGCGGTGCAGGGTGACACGCAGCTGCCAGTTCTGCAGCGAGCGGCCGGACGCGGCGACGAAGGTGTCGACCGCGACGCTGCCGACGTCGTCGCCCTGGGACGGGACCGAGGTGCGGTGGATGTCGCCCGCGGCGGTGTCGTCGCCGGCGCCCCAGCGGCCGAGCACGTACCACTTGGAGGTCGTACCGGTATCGGTCCGGCCGGCCACCGCGATCTCGACCCAGGTGCCGGCCGGGGTGTCGGCGTTCCAGGAAGCGACCAGCTCGGTCAGGCCGAAGCCGGGCGCGACGCCGGGGGCGGTCCAGGTCGCGTACTCGTAGCTGCGGACACTGCCGTCACCGAACGGGTCGGTGTACGACGCGGTGCCGGCCGGGGTGCTGAAGACGATCCTGCCGTCGGACGCCGCGGTACCGCTGTGCTGCCCGCCGGCGAAGTCGGCGGTCGTCGTCCACGAGTGGTAGTCGATGTGTCGTGGCCCGGCGGGCTTGGCCGCGGTCGCGGGGGCTGCGGGCTGGGCGGTCAGCGCTATCACTCCGGTCAGCGCGAGGGTGCACAGGCGGGTCAGCTTCATGGTGTCGAACGATAGAACGGCGGGCCGGTGACGGCTGGACGTGACGGCGCGTCTACCTGGCGGACCATTCCTCGGCGAGAAGTGCGAAGACCAACTCATCGGACCATTCCCCTTTGATGAACTCGTTGCGGACGAAGTGTGCTTCCTGCCGCATCCCGAGCCGCAGCATCAGTGCGGATGACGCGGTGTTGCGGGCGTCGCAGCGGCCGATGACACGGTGGAACCCCAGCTCCTCGAAGGCGACGCGGAGCAACGTGGCGGCTGCTTCGGAGGCGTATCCCTTGCCGTGGAAGCGCGGGTTGAACACGAAGCCGATCTCGCCCAGCTGGTGCTCGGTGCTGACCAGGAACAGGGTCAGGTCGCCGAGATGCTCGCCGGTCTCGCGGAGCTCGACGACGACGTTGACGGCATCGCCGTCGCTTTGCAGCTCGAGCGGCTCGGTGCGCTTCGTGAGGGACTCGCGAACCTCGTCGGGCGTGCGGGGGTCGAACAGCAGGTAGCGGGTGACGGCGGGGTCGGAATGCATCGCGAACAGTGCGTCGAAGTCGGACTCGGAGTCGGTGTACTGGCGCAGCGTCAGCCGCTCGGTCTCGATCGGCAGCGAGAGCTTCATCCGGCCGACCCTAGTCGCGACCGCGGCCCGACCCCATCGGTTTGTCGCGTCCGAAGAACCCGGCGCTACAGCGCAAGGTTCTTGGGACGCAGGCATCATCGGTAGGACCTCAGTCGTAGTTGCACTGCACGGAAAGTATTAACCTCTATCGGTCATATTCCTGTCAATGACTGACCGCACACCGAATTTCCAGTTCGCGTATCGCTTCCGCGTCGCGGTGGCGGTCACCGCCCCGGACCGCGGCCGAACCCCTTACCCTTGTGCGGTGACGCTCCGCTTCTATGACACAGCCTCCGGACAGGTCCGCGACTTCCAGCCCGTCGTACCGGGCAAGGTCGGGATCTACCACTGTGGGCTGACCGTCCAGGCGTCGCCGCACGTCGGGCACATCTACAAGGAGGTCGTGTTCGACGTCCTGCGCCGCTGGCTTGAGCGTTCCGGCTACCAGGTCACCGTGGTCGCGAACGTCACCGACATCGACGACAAGATCCTCACCAAGTCCGAGGAGCGCGGGGTCGAGTGGTGGCAGCACGCGTACGAGTTCGAGCGCGAGCTGCACTGGGCGTACGACGTGCTCGGCTGCAGGCCGCCGACGTACGAGCCGCGGGCTACCGGGCACATCCCGGAGATGCTGGAGATGATCGGCCAGCTGATCCAGATGGGCCACGCGTACGCCGCGGCTGACGGCTCCGGTGACGTGTACTTCGACGTGCGGTCCTGGCCCAAGTACGGCGAGCTGTCGCACCAGAACGTCGACGACATGGAGGACGCCGCCGACGCGGACCCGCGCGGCAAGCGCGACCCGCGGGACTTCGCGCTCTGGAAGGGCCACAAGAAGGAGTCCGAGCCGGCGACGGCCGCCTGGCCTTCGCCGTGGGGGCTCGGCCGTCCCGGCTGGCACCTGGAGTGCTCGGCGATGGCCGGCAAGTACCTCGGCGACGAGTTCGACATCCACGGCGGCGGGCTCGATCTGCGCTTCCCGCACCACGAGAACGAGCTGGCTCAGTCCAGCGCGATCGGCCGCCGGTTCGCCCGCACCTGGATGCACAACGGCCTGGTCACCGCGGCCGGTGAGAAGATGAGCAAGTCGCTCGGCAACGGCGCGATCGTCCGCAACGTGGTCGAGCGGGTCCGGCCGGTCGAGCTGCGGTACTACCTCGTCGCGGCGCACTACCGATCCGCGATGGAGTTCTCCGAGGTTGCGTTGGAGCAGGCGGCGACGACGTACCAGCGGATCGAGGGCTTCGTACGACGGGCCGCCGAGCAGGTCGGCGACGTGGATGTGGCCGGGGCCGAGCTGGCGCCGGGCTTCGTCGCGGGCATGGACGACGACCTCGGCGTGCCGGCCGCGCTGGCCGCGCTGCAGGGCGTGATCCGCGAGGGCAACAAGCACCTGGACGAGGGTGACCTGGACGCGGTCCGCGAGGACCTGGCCTCGGTGCGGGCGATGCTGGACGTGCTCGGGCTGGACCCGCTGGCCGAGCCGTGGGTGTCCCGGAGCGGGACGTCCAACCAGCTCAGCGGTGTGGTGGACGGACTGGTGTCGGCGCTGCTGGAGCAGCGGGCGGCGGCGCGGGAGCGCAAGGACTACGCCGCCGCGGACGCGATCCGGGACCGGCTCAAGGAGCTTGGCGTGGTGGTCGAGGACACCCCGGCCGGCCCGCGCTGGACGGTCGGCGGTACGTCTGGGGGTGCGGGCTGATGCCGGGGAGCAGCCGCCGGCGCGGCGCCGTACGCAAGGCCAAGAAGGGCAACCCGACCGCGGGGTCCGGCGGTCGGATCCGCCGCGGCCTGGAGGGCAAGGGCCCGACCCCGCCCGCGGAGGCGCGCACCGGACACCCGGCGGCGCGCCGTGCGGCGGCCGCGTCGCGGGCGAAGGCGGCGAGCAAGGACCGCAACAAGCGAGCCGACCGGCGGGCCAAGCCGGAGACGCTCAGCGAGGTGGTTGCCGGACGCAACCCCGTCGTCGAGGTGCTGCGGGCCGGGGTGCCGGCGTCGGCACTGTACGTCGCGGAGCAGGCCGAACGGGACGCGCGGTTGCGCGAGGCGCTCCAGATCGCCGTGGAACAAGGGATCTCGGTCCTCGAGGTGCCGCGGGTCGAGCTGGACCGGATGACCCGTGGTGCGGTGCATCAGGGGCTGGCGCTGCAGATCCCGGCGTACGAGTACGCGCATCCGGACGACCTGCTCGAGCGCGCGCACGACGCGCACCAGACACCGCTGATCGTGGCGCTCGACGGTGTCACGGACCCGCGGAACCTGGGTGCGATCGTGCGGTCCGCGGCCGCGTTCGGCGCGCACGGCGTCGTGGTACCGGAACGCCGCGCGGCGTCGATGACGGCGTCGGCGTGGAAGACCTCCGCGGGCGCGGCGGCACGGATCCCGGTGGCCCGGGCGACGAACCTGGCCCGCACGCTGAAGGCGTACCGGGACGCGGGTCTCACGATCGCGGGGCTCGACATGGACGGCGACGTGGACCTGACCGCGCTGGAGGTGGCGACCGATCCGCTGGTGCTCGTGGTCGGCAGCGAGGGCAAAGGCCTGGCCCGGCTGGTCCGCGAGACCTGCGACGTGATCGTCGGGATCAGCATGACGAAGGCGACCGAGTCCCTGAACGCAGGCGTCGCGGGCGGCGTCGCCCTCTACGAGATCGCCCGCCGCCGCTCCTCCTGACCTGTCGGAGGCACGCGATAGCGTGACCCACGCGGGGGCGGCTCTTGGACGGGCTTCCTTCTCCTACTCCAGGCAACGTAGCGCGTCTGCTTCCCGCCCCCGCCCTGTTCATCCGCCGGACGAGGGAGCGTGCATGCCGGACCAGGTCGCCGCCGTGCTGCTGCGGCGCCGCGGACTGGTCGCGGTCGACCTGCTCGCCCCGGACGGCGACCCCGCTCCGGTACGACGCCGGTGGCGGCGACCGCGGCGCCGCGACTCGGTGGCCGGGACCTCGGTGCTCGAGGTCGAGCTGATCCAGCGCGGGTACCTGATGTCCGCCGCCCTCTACCAGCGCTGCGTGACGCTGACACCGGACCGGCTGGCCGGATTCGGGCAGGAGCTGCTGGCGCGGCTGGACGAGCAGCTCGGCGGCCACGTCGACCACGTGCCACTGTTCCGCGGCTTCCCGGACACGGTGCCCGACGACACCGGGGAGCTGTTCGTCGACCGGACGTTCAGCGTGCTGCTGCAGCAGCCGGACCAGCCCTGCGTACTGTGCGGCCGGAACGACGGTGCCGTCCAGCCGGTGTCACCGTGCGCGCACCTGGTCTGCCGGTCCTGCTGGGACGGGGAGGAGTACGGCGCCTGCCCGATCTGCCACCAGCGGATCGACCCGGACGACCCGTTCCTGCAGCCGACCGAGCCGCCGGCGCACACGACGGTGTCGCCGCCGGTCGAGGGTCTGCGGCTCCTGGTACCGGCGGACGAGCCGCTGCCGGCCGCGGCCGAGCTGGTCACCGCGATGCTCGAGCGGCAGACCCCGCTCGCCGCGCACGACCTGGACGACCTGGTGCTGCTGCTGGACGAGCTGCTCGCGGCCGGCGGCGAACCGCTCTGGCTGCCCTCTGTGGTCCCGGTCCGGGAGACCCGCGCCGTCGTCGTCGCCCGGCTGCTCGAGCGGTTCCCGGACGCGCTCGACCAGCACACCGACACCGCGACCGACGTGCTCCGGGTACTGCACGTGCTGATGGGCGCCGACCCGGGCCTGCGTACCTCGCCGGCGCGCCGGACGTCACTGCCGCGGCCGCTGCGCCGTACCGTGCTCGCCCGGCTGGACCGGATCCCGCTCCCGCTCCTGGTCGAGGACATGCTGCGGCACCGCGCGCTGTGGAAGCACGTGGCGGAGAACCTGCACCCGTTCGAGTACGCCTCCCGCTACCGGGTCGCGGCGCTCGCGTTCGCCGTCGTCCGCCGGGTCGCGGTCGACGGCCGCGGCCACGTGCACCAGACCATCCGGTCCGAGGCGGCGCGGCATCCGGAGCTGCGGCTGGTGGACGGACGGTTGCGCTTGGCCACTTTCGCGTCGCTGGTCGAGACCGCCTTCGCGACCGGCCGCGCGGGGATGGCGCTGGACCTGCTCCGGTCCCGGCCGGGTGAGCTGGTCCGGCGCGTCGTACAGCTGGCCCGGGTGCTGCCGTCGGCGGATCGCGCCGAGCTGCTCGACGCCGTCACCGAGGTGGTCTCGGACGTCTCGCCGGCGGTCGTGGTGGCGACGCTGGGGCAGCTCCGTACACCGGCCGGCGGGACCAGGCTGTTCTTCCCGCGCGGCGGTACCGCCCGGGTGTGGACCGAGCCGGACGAGCGCCCGGGGCTGCCCGGTGACCTGGTCGCCGAGCTGGCCGGTGTCCTGACCGCGGAGCTGCTCCGCCGAGCCGGCGCGCTGCCGCGGATCAGCCGGGCGTTCCTGGACGAGCGGCTGGACGAGCTGGCCGCGCCGGGCTCGGACCGGACCACCTCGGCCGGCCTGGTCCGGCTGACCCGCGGCAGCACCCAGCCGGTGCCGAAGGGCGACGTGCTGCGGTTGTTCCTGCACTGGCAGGAGCCACCCGGTACCAGGGTCGACCTGGACTTGTCGGTCGCGGTGTACGACGAGCAGTGGGACTTCATCGGGCTGTGCGACTACACCACCCTGCGGCTGGAGGAGGACGCCGTCGTGCACTCCGGCGACCTGACCTCGGCACCTGGTCCGCTCGGCGCGTCTGAGTTCGTCGAGATCGACACCGAGGTGCTCCGCGAGCGGGGTGGCCGCTACCTGCTACCGGTGGTGTTCAGCTACAACGACGTGCCGTTCGACGAGCTGGAGCGCGGGTTCGCCGGGGTGATGCGGCGGCCGGCCGGGCTGTTCGACCCGCTCGCGGTGCGGCAGCGTTTCGACCTCGGCGGACCGGCGAAGATCCTGCTGCCGTTCGCGGTCGACCTGTGGTCGCGGCGGTTGCGCTGGTACGACGTCAACCTGAGCGCCGCCGGGTACGGGCACAACGTCGACCGGTACGCCGTCGAGCTGGCCCGGCTCGGCTTCGCGATGGAGGACGTGTACGACGCCGGGGACCGGGTCAGTCTCTGGGAGCTGTGCTGCTGGCACGCCGCGGCCCGGGCGGACGAGGTGGTGGTGCGCTGTACGGACGGCTCGGTGATCGGGTACCAGCGCGGTGCCGAGGACATCGGCAGGTTCGCCCGCCGGCTCACCACCCGGCAGGAGCCGGACCTGCGGCTGGCACCGGACGCCGCCGAGCTCGCCGACCTGGTCGCCGTCGTCACCGGCGACGTCGACCCCGCGCCGGGCGCCGAGGTGTACGCCGTGCACCCGCTGTCCCTGGACCCGAACCGCCACATCCTGGTGGATGCGGCCCACCTGCTGTCCACCCTCGCCCCCGACACCCGCGCTCGCCTCGCCTCCGGCTGACGTGGGCGGCGGTGGTCGCCGCCGACGTCAGCCGGAGGGACACGCGGCGGCGGCCGGAACCCCCGTGAGATTCCGACCGCCGCTGTCCGCAGGGGATCAGACTGTCAGTAGACGCTGACGCCGTAGCGACTCAGGACCTCGGTGACGGGCTGGAAGAAGGTGGTCCCGCCGAAGGTGCAGTTGCCGCTGCCGCCGGAGGTCAGGCCGAGCGCCCGGGTGCCGTGGAACAGCGAGCCGCCGGAGTCGCCGCCCTCGGCGCACACGTTGGTCTTGATCAGACCGGTGACGGTGCCCTCGGCGTAGTTCACGGTGGCGTTCAGACCGGTGACGGTGCCGCTGCGCACGCCGGTGGTGCTGCCGCTGCGGCGGACCGGCTCACCGACGTACGCGTTGGTGGCCGAGGTGATGTCCTGCGAGGTGCCGTTGTACAGGTTCACCGTGCCGGGGTGCGCGATCGAGGTGTTGGTGTACCGCACGATGCCGTAGTCGTTTCCCGGGAAGCTGGTGCCGGACCGGGTGCCCAGCACCGTGGTCTGTGAGGAGTTCGCGTACCAGGTGGAGGCCAGGTTCGTGCAGTGGCCGGCGGTCAGGAAGTAGTAGGTGGTGCCGCTGCGGACGTTGAAGCCGAGCGAGCACCGGAAGCCACCGCCGTAGATGGCCTGGCCGCCGTTGATCCGCTTGCTCAGCACGCCGCCGATCGACTCCAGCGTGACCTGGTCGCCGAACCTGGACGTGACCGCGGTCAGGGCCGCCCACTTTGCGTCCTTCACGGTGCTGTCGTACGACACGATGATGCGGCCGGTGGCGGCGTCGGTAACCCACGCCGTACCGGGAATTGTGGCCTCACGAGACAGCGCTGAGGTGATGGACGCGGCAGTCGGTCTGGCGTCCGCGCTCCCAGCGGTGGCTGCTTGGGCGTGGGTCGCGACGAGTGTGGCGCACGCCGCCAGCCCGGCGGTGGCCAGAACTGTCGTCGCGCGGCTGATGGGGGAGAACTTTCGCACGGCTGACCTCCAAGTTGGGACGGACCGGAAGTGCCCGGAGTGGCACGCCGGGTGAGGCCGATGGGCCAAGCATTACCCCATCGCATGCGGAACGTATCTACATCACTTCGGAGAGCGACGAGGTCAAGGGTTAACCTGCGAAGAAAGGTGACGGTTGGTGAACGGCACGTCCGGTCAGTGAACGCGCAGTGAGTGGAGCAGCATCGAGCCGAGCTCGGCGTACGCGTCGGCGTCGTTCAGCCCGGTACGGCGGGCGATGTCGCCGCGCTGGATCGCCTGCATGGTGTGCGCCACCATCTCCGCGGCGAAACCGACGTGGACGTCCCGGAACGCCTTGCTGTCGATGCCCTCGACGATCAGCGCCCGGACCCGCTCGGCGGCGATCCGGGTGTTCCGCTCGTACACCGACCGGGCCGGCGCGAACCTGGCCACGTCGTCCAGGAAGACCCGGCTGGCGGGCCGGAGCTGGTGCGCCACCTCGTCCAGGTATGCCGCGATCCGGCGCTCGTGGTCGGTCTGCCGGGCGACCGCGGCCTCTACCGCGGCGGTGGCACCCTTGAAGTAGTGCTTGACCACCTCGACCGCGAGCTGCTCCTTGCTCGGCGCCAGCGCATACAGCGTGGTCTTGCTGCAGCGCAGCTCGGCGGCCAGGTCGTCCAGTGTGAACCGGCTGAAGCCCTGTTCGAGGAACAGTGACAGCAGCCGGTCGAGAAGCTCGGACTGGCGCCGGGTGCGACGAGTGGGCACGACTGCGGTCATGGTTCGACAGCATAGAACGATACGGAAGTATGGCCTTCAGTATCATCTGTCGTATCATCGGAAGCATAGCGAGAGGGGTGCCTGATGAGGGTCGACAGAATGCTTCCGACGGAGGAGGCGAACGAGCTGCTCGCCTTGGTGCGTGAGCTCTGCGAGCACGAGCTCGCACCGTATGCGGCGGCCGCGGAGGAGACCGCGACCTTTCCGCGGGAGGCGTTCCGCACGCTCGGAAAGGCGGGCCTGCTCGGCCTGCCGTACCCGGAGCAGTACGGCGGTGGCGGCCAGCCGTACGAGGTGTACCTGCAGATGCTCGAGGAGATCGCCGCAGCCTGGATGAGCGTCGGCGTCGGGCTGTCGGTGCACACCATGACGTCGTACGCCCTGGCGTCGTACGGCGACGAGGCGCAGCGCGAGCGGCTGCTGCCGGACATGGTCGGCGGCGAGCTGCTCGGCGCCTACGCGCTGTCCGAGCCGCAGGCCGGTTCCGACATCAGCGCGATGACGACCAAGGCGGTTCCTGACGGCGACGAGTACGTGCTGACGGGTACCAAGGCCTGGATCACGCACGGCTCGAAGGCCGACTTCTACACGATCTTCGCCCGGACCTCGGCCGACCCCAAGCGCGGGATCTCGGCGTTCCACGTACCGGCTGACTCCGAGGGCCTCTCGTTCGGTGCGCCGGAGAAGAAGATGGGGATGACCGCGTCGACCACCACCACGCTGAACCTCGACGGCGTCCGGATCCCCCGGGAGAACCGGGTCGGCGCCGAGGGCGAGGGTATGCACATCGCGCTGTCCGCGCTGGACTCCGGCCGGCTCGGTATCGCCGCCTGCGCGACCGGCCTGGCGCAGGCCGCACTCGCGACCGCCGCGGCGTACGCGAAGGAGCGGGAGCAGTTCGGCCGGCCGATCGCGGAGTTCCAGGGGCTGCAGTTCCTGCTCGCGGACATGGCCGCGGCGGTCGAGTCCGCCCGCGCGACGTACCTCTCGGCGGCCCGCCGCCGCGACGCCGGTCTGTCGTTCACCCAGCAGGCGGCGATCGCCAAGCTGGTCTGCACGGACGCCGCGATGAAGGTGACCACGGACGCCGTTCAGGTGCTCGGCGGCTACGGTTACACCCGCGACTTCCCAGCCGAGCGGTACATGCGCGAGGCCAAGGTGACGCAGATCTTCGAGGGAACCAACCAGATCCAGCGGCTGGTGATCAGCCGTGACCTGCTGAGAGGTGTCTAGCTAGATGAAGGTGGACAACGGCCTGGTCGCACTGGTGACCGGCGGGGGTTCCGGCCTGGGTGAGGCGACGGTCCGACGGTTCGCCGCTGCCGGTGCCGCGGTGGTGATCTGCGACCTGGAGTCGTCCCGCGGCAAGGCGGTCGCCGACGAGCTCGGCGAGCGGGTGGTATTCGTGCCGGCCGACGTCACCGACGAGAGCGCGGTGACGGCCGCGCTGGACGCCGCCGCGGATCTGGGCACGCTGCGCGTCGTGGTGGCCTGTGCCGGTATCGCCACCCCGGGCCGGGTCGTCGGCCGCAAGGGCCCGTTGCCGCTGGCAACATTCCGGCAGGTGATCGAGGTCAACCTGATCGGCACCTTCAACGTGCTCCGGCTCGCCGCCGAGCGGATGGCCACGGCCGAGCCGCTCGACGACGGTGACCGCGGCGTGGTGGTGATGACCGCGTCGATCGCGGCGTACGACGGCCAGGTCGGCCAGGCGGCGTACGCGTCCAGCAAGGGTGGCATCGTCGGCCTCACCCTCACCGCCGCGCGAGACCTTGCGGACAAGGGCATCCGGGTCGTCACGATCGCGCCCGGCACGATGGAGACGCCGATGCTGGCCGGCCTGCCCGAGGAGGCCCGCACCGTGCTCGAGCAGCAGGTCCCGCACCCGGCGCGGCTCGGCCGCCCGGACGAGTACGCCGCGCTGGTCGAGCACATCGTCGGCAACCAGCTGCTGAACGGCGAGGTGATCCGCCTCGACGGCGCCCTCCGCATGCCCCCCCGCTGACCTCGCCGTAACTTTCCGGCCGCCGGCCGCATCGGGAGTGGTGAGGGCCTAGCTGAGGCCCAGCTGTCCTCGCACCCGAGAGAGGCCGCGCCATGTCTCGTCGTACCTTCGCCTGCCTGCTGACCCTCACCGCGGTCGCCTCCGTGCTGTCGTCGCCGGCCGCATCGGCCGAGCCGCCATGTCCCGATCCGGCCGACAACGACTACGTCGTGCCCTACGACTTCCCGTACCCGGAGAGGGGCCGCCCCGCCGACCTGCTCGCGATCAGTCCCGGCTCGACCTCGTTCCGGATCGCCCACTCGATCCTCTGCCACACGACGCCGACGATCGCCCGGCCTGACGGCAGCGGCGCGCATCTCGTCGACCTGGACGACAACAGCACAGTCACCGGCGTCGAGTTCGGCACCGAGTCGCTCGACTACGCCACCGGCACCGGGGTCTGGCGGATCGTCAAGGCATCCACGGCGACTTCCACGGTCACCTTGACCAACCCGGTGGAGTACCGGGTACGCCGGGCCTCGACCGTCTCGCTCGCGGTGACTCCAGCCACCTTCCCCGGCCGGCCGCGGGCCAGCGGCGTGGTGCGGTACTGGACCTACCAGGGCGTGCAGGCGCCGTCGCCCGGTCGTACCGTCGTGATCCGCACCCCGAACCGGTCGTTGTCCCCCACCAGTTGGGTAGCCGGGACCGCGCTGGCCACCACGAAGACCGACGCGCAGGGCCGGTTCTCGGTCTCGCTGCCGGTCGGGGTCACCCAGTACGTCATCGCGGATGTGCCGGGCACGACGACGCTCGGGTACGTGTTCACGCCGAACGTCAAGGCGGTCGTGTACCAGCCGACCTCGCTCAGCGGCCGGGTCGCGCCGACCACCGCCACCGTGGTGCGGCCGGGCACGAAGATGTCGACGTACGGGCATCTCTCGGTCACGTACACGACCGGCCGGACTGGGCCGTTCCCGACGCAGCAGGTGCTGGTCCAGGCACGGCCGCGCGCCAACCCGGGTGCGGGCTACGGCACCGTCGCGTCCGCGATCACCTCGCGCACCGGGTACTACTACGCGAACTGGACCGCGCGGTACGACGCCGACGTGCGCGTCGCGTATCTCTCGCCATACCAGAACATCCGCTCGTCGTACCGCTGGCTCGCCCTGGTCGACGTGCACTGATCCCAAGTCATCCCAAGTCATCCCAAGTCATCCCAAGTCATCCCAAGTCATCCCAAGTCATCCCAAGTCATCCCAAGTCATCACAGCATTACCGACGGAGAGGCTGACGATGAGAGGTCTGCTGACCACGGTCGCGCTGACTGCTGGACTGCTCGTCGTGCCGACGACGGCACGGGCAGCGGACCAGTGTGTCGACGGTGCCACGTTCAACGTGACGGCTGAGCCACTGACCTACAGGAGCGCCCAGGTCGTGATCGGCGTCGGCGCGGCCTGCAGCGACGAGGCGGTCACCGTTCAGCGCGCCGACGGCACCAACACGCAGGTCGTGCCGCTGCCCAGCATCCTCACGGGTCCCTTCCCCACGACCGGCGACTTCTACGCCCCGGTGGAGAACGGCGCCGGCACCTGGCTGATCACCCACGTCCATCACGGCTCGATCACCTACAAGCTCCCAACGCCGTCTCGCTTCGTGGTCAAGCGCGGTGTGCGGGTCCAGGTGCCCAGCACTGTGCTGACGTTGCCCGGCCAGGCCGTCGCCGTCAGCGGCAGGGCCGACTACTACACCTCGACCGGTGGCCAGCTGCCGCTGCCGAACCGCGTCGTCGAGGTGAGCGGGCGCCCGCCCGGCGGAACCGGCCGCGAGACCGTGCTGACGAGGACCAGGACCGACTCGTCCGGCCTGTTCCGGTTCAACCTCAGGCTCACGTACGAGACCTCGCTGTCGGTGCGGGTGTGGACCGGCAGCACCATCATCGCGAACGGCTACGCCCCGTCCCAGCTGCGCTTCCGGCCGCGGCCGACCTGGCTCACCGGTACCGCGGCTCCCACCACGGCCACGGTGGTCCGGCCGGGCACGAAGATGTCGTCGTACGGGCATTTGACGGTGATGTACAGCACCGGCGGCACCGGTCCGTTCCGCGGCCAGAAGGTGCTGGTGCAGACCAGGCCGGCGTCGGACCCGACCGGCCCGTACAGCACCGTCGCCACCGCGACCACCACCGGCAGCGGGTACTACTACGCGAACTGGACCGCCTCGGTCGATGCCGATGTCCGGGTCGCGTTCGTCTCGCCGTACAAGGCGATCGCCTCGTCGTACCGCTGGGTCCGGTCGCTGGACGTCCGGTGATCGACTGCGAGGGTGCTACTTGACCGGTTGGTCCGGGTGGAGAAGGCGGCCGACGACGCCGGACATCCCACCCAACGCATCAGGTCCGGTCAACAAGGGCCGGAGCACCTCCGCGGTCAGCTGCCGCTGGACCGTACCGTCGTCGGTTCCGTTGTGGTGACACGCCGCGTAGCGGACCAGGACCTGCTGCTCCCGTGCGCTGCCGCGCACGACGAGGACGTAGATCCGGTCACCCCAGTAGTCGGGTAGACAGGTCGACGGGTCGTTCGGGCCGCTGCCCTCGGGCGCGGCGGTGATCGCCTCGACGAGCCGGGCGGCGTCCGGGCCGGTCAGCCGCCGGCCGGAGTACAGCGGTGGTGCCGGGTCCGGTTCGAGACTCACGAACGAGTAGCTGCACACGGACACGGACTCGATGCTGCCGACGGCTGCGAGCCCGCCGTTGTCCTGCGGGCGCTCGGTGGGCCGGAAGGCTGCCGGGTGACTGGGTGTGCAGCCGTAGACGTCGGTGCCGGAGATCGCGCGTGCCGAGCCGAGAATCCTGCGCCGCTGTACCGGGTCGTCGGCCAGCACCGTGAGCGCCGTACCGGCGACGACCCGGGTCTCCCGGACCCAGCCATGGTCGAACGTCTTCGTGCCGCCATGGCCGGGGCCGAAGGACACGTACGCCGCCCTGCTGTTCAGCGCCGGCAGTTCGTGGGCGCAGCCGACCGCCGTCGATGGACCGGGGCGGCGGACGAACGGCCTGGCTCCGGGCTCGGCCAGGCAGGGCTGCGACGGATCGCCCGTGTAGCCCCAGGCCGACGGCACCTGCACCTCGATGCCGCCGTAGGACTCCCAGCGCCAGCCGTCAGTCGCAACGGCCGGGGAGCGGCCGTCACTGGCGACCGCTGGGGACCTGCTCGGTCCCGCGTGATCGCCGATCGCCGTCGCCACGACGAACGCGGCCGCGACCGACGCCGAGGCGAGTACGGCGGCGCCGATCGTCCGCGTCCGGCGGCGCCGACGAAGCCTGGCGCGCACCGCCGTCAGCAGCGGGCCGTCGGACGGTGCGTCCGCGGCGTGCCGGGTCAGGGACTGTCCGAGGAGTCGCTCGGTCCGATCCAGCTCTGTGCTCATGACCGGCCGACCTCCTCGGTGGTGCCGAGCACCTGACGCAGTCTGGCCAGGGCTCGATGGTCCGCACCTCGTGCCCGGATCCAATCGTCGAAGTCCGGTACGGGATCGCTCATCGTGCCCTCCCACCTAACGCACGCGGGAGAACGCCAGAACGTTGCAATCAGTCCGCGGCGGACTCGGCGATGGAGGGCAGTGCGATCTTCTCGTCGGGCTTGGAGCCGAGCACGGTGTCGACGTACGAGCGGGCCGCGTCCATCGTCTCGACCTCGGTGCCGGCCTGCTCCGAGAGGAACCACCGGTGCTCCAGCACCTCATGGAACACCTCGGCAGGTTCGAGCTTGCCGCGCAGCTCCGGAGGGACCGTCCGCACCACCGGCTCGAACACCTCGGTCAGCCACTCGTGCGCGACGATCTCCTCGTCCTCGCCCTGCTGGTCGGTGGCCGCGGCGTACGCGTCGAGGTCGTTGAGCAGCCGGCGGGCCTGGTTCTCCTCGACGTCCAGCCCGGTCAGCCGGAGCAGCCGCCGGGTGTGGTGCCCGGCGTCCACGACCTTCGGCTGGATCCGGACCTGGCTGCCGTCCCAGTCGGTGATGATGTCGATCTCGGCGACGTCGAAGCCGAGGTCGTTGAGCCGCCGGATCCGCGAGTCCAGCCGGTGCAGCTCGTCGGTGTGGAACTCCTCCACACCGGTCAGCTCGGCCCACAGCGCCTCGTACCGGCTGTTGATCGACTCGACGGTCTCCTGCGGGTCGACGATCGGGTCCAGCAGCCCGCCCTCCTGCAGGTCGAGCAGTTCGCCGAACAGGTTGATCTCCGCGGTGTAGAGGTCGTGCGCGCGCTGGCCGTCGGAGATCTCGTCGTGCAGCTCGCCGGTCTCGGCGTCGACCAGGTACGCCGCGAACGCGCCGGCGTCGCGCCGGAACAGCGTGTTGGACAGCGAGCAGTCGCCCCAGAAGAACCCGGTCAGGTGCAGCCGCACGATCAGCGCGACCAGCGCGTCGATCAGCCGGTTCACGGTGTCCGGGCGGAGCGTGTGCGAGAACAGCGCCCGGTACGGCAGCGAGAACTGCAGGTGCTTGGTGACCAGGATCGAGTCCAGCGGCTCGCCGTCCTTACTGACCCGGTCGGTCATCACGCCGACCGGCTCGACCGATGGAGCGTCGAGCCGTTCCAGGTCGCGCAGCAGCCGGTACTCGTGCATCGCGAGGTGCTCCAGCACCTCCTTGATCGCGTACACCTGGCCGCCGACCCGGACGAACCGGACCACGTGCCGGGAGATACCGCGCGGCAGCGCGACCAGCCGACTCTCCGGCCACTCCTCCAGCGGGACGTCCCAGGGCAGTGACAGCAGCCCGGTGTCCGGTCGGGTCGCGACGAAACGTGGCACGGCACTCAGTCTCGCAGGAGGCGGGTCAGGCAACCACGCGGCGTCCACGCGCCAGGCGGATCGGGAGCAGGCCGCGTACGACCTGGTCAGCAGACTTTCCTGGTGGCCCGGGTGACACGCTCACGGCGCTACCGTGACGCATCGGCAGGAGGGGTGGGCGGATGACAACGGCTGAGCTGGCGGTGAGTACGCGCGGGCTGCGCAAGACGTACCGCAGCATCCGCGGCCGGCGCACCATCGCCGTACAGGGGCTGGACCTGGACGTCCCGGTAGGCGGCGTACACGGGTTCCTGGGGCCGAACGGCTCGGGAAAGACCACCTCGATCCGGATGCTGCTCGGGCTGATCCGGGCCGATGCCGGGACAATGTCGCTGTTCGGGCAGCCGGTACCGGACCGGCTGCCGGACGTGGTCGGGCGGGTCGGCGCGATCGTCGAGTCGCCGAAGTTCTTCCCGGCGTTCAGCGGGCGGAAGAACCTCGAGCTGCTGGCGGAGGCGATCGGTACACCGCGCCACCGGGTGGACGAGGTGCTCGAAAAGACCTCGCTCGGCGAGCGGGGCAAGGACAAGTACCGGGCGTACTCGCTCGGCATGAAGCAGCGGCTCGCGATCGCCGCGACACTGCTCAAGCAGCCGGACCTGCTGATCTTCGACGAGCCGACCAACGGCCTCGACCCGGCCGGGATCCGCGAGATCCGCGAGACGATGCGCGAGCTGGGACGCAGCGGCCGGACGGTGCTGGTGAGCAGTCACATCCTGGCAGAGGTAGAGCAGGTCGCCGACACGGTGTCGATCATCGGTCATGGCCGGCTGCTCGCGTCCGGGCCGGTCGCCGAGGTGATCGGGAGCCGCTCCGCGACCGCCGTACGGGTCGGCGTCGCGGATCCTGACGCGGCCGCGCGGGTGCTGGCCGAGGCCGGTCTGACGGTGCGTGCCGAGGGCAGCCACCTCCTGGTCGAGGGATCGGCGGTCCCAGCGGAGATCACGAAGCTCCTTGCCCAGCAGGAGCTGTACGTGTCCGAGCTGGTTCCGGTCCGGGCCGACCTCGAGTCGGTGTTCCTCGAGCTGACCGCGGACGAGGGCCTGGGAGCGGAGCGATGAGCCGGCTGCTGAAGGTCGAGCTGCGCCGGTTGTTCGCACGCCGGCTGACGCTGATCGGGGCCGCGGCGACGCTGCTGATCGCCGGCCTGCTGCTGCTCGCGGTCTGGCAGGACTCCAAGCCGCTGTCCGCGGAGGAGGAGCGCCAGCAGCGGCTGCAGTTCGAGGCGGCGCAGAAGGACTGGCAGGTCAACGGCACCCGGATGCTGGAGGAGTGCCGGGCCGGCGAGGCGCAGGCGCGCACGTCCGATCCGAACGCGGACTTCGCCTGCGACCAGATGGAGCCGCGGTGGGAGAGCTGGGGCAAGCCGGAGACCGTGTTCGGCGAGGCGATGCCGGACTTCCTGCACGGGTTGGTGTACCTGATGGTGTTCGCGGTGTTCCTGATCGCGGCGGGGTTCATCGGCGCGGAGTTCAGTACCGGGTCGATCGGGAACTGGCTGACGTTCGAGCCGCGCCGGCTGCGGGTGTACGCGAGCAAGGTGCTGGCCGCCGCGACCGGACCACTCCCGGGCGCGGTGGTGTTGATGGTGCTGTTCACGGCGGCGTGCTGGCTGGTCATCGGGCAGAACGGCACCACGGCCGGCACCACGTCCGGCACCTGGGCCGATCTCGGCGGGACCGCCGGGCGGACCGTCGTACTGGTCGCCGCGGCCGGGGCGATGGGGGTCGTGATCGGCAGCCTGCTGCGGCACACCGCGGCCGCGATCGGGGTCGCGATGGCCTACCTGGTGATCGTCGAGGGCATCTTCGCGTACTCGTTGAACAAGCTGCAGCCGTGGCTGCTCAGAGCCAACATCGACAGCTGGATCAAGCACGGCACCACGTACTACGTCGAGGACTGTGTGACCGGCCCGGACGGCAGCTACAGATGCGACTCGGCCGAACGGGTGCTGACGTTCGGCCACAGCGCGGCGTACCTCGGCGTCCTCGTGGCCGTGCTGGTCGTCGTCGGCGCGGTGGTATTCCGGCGCCGCGACATCACCTGACGGAAAATGCGCCGGCCCCGGGCTATCACCCGGGGCCGGCGCGAGGTCCGAAGGATCACCTCGCGGTGAGGCGCTCCTCGGTCGAGGTGGAGAACAGGTGCAGCTTCTCTGGTACGGCGGCCAGGTGGATGGTCGAGCCCTTCTCGACCGGCATCCGGGCGTCGATCCGGGCGACGATCTGCTGGTGCTCCTCGTTGTGCTCGGCGGTGCCGTACAGGAACGCGTCCGCGCCGAGCTCCTCGACGACCACCACGTGCACCGGCAGACCCTCGTCGGCGACAGTGAACGCCTCCGGCCGGACGCCGACCGTGACGGTCTTGTCGCCGTCGGTGCCGGACAGCACGCTGCGCTCGACCGGGATCACGTAGTCCCCGATCTTTACGCCGCCGTCGGTGATGTCGGCCTGGAGCAGGTTCATCGCCGGGGAGCCGATGAACCCGGCGACGAACTTGTTCACCGGGTGGTCGTACAGTGCCAGCGGGGTGTCGACCTGCTGCAGGACGCCGAAATTCAGCACGGCGACCCGGTCGCCCATGGTCATGGCCTCGACCTGGTCGTGGGTGACGTACACGGTGGTGACGCCGAGCCGGTTCTGCAGCTCGGCGATCTGGGTGCGGGTGGCCACGCGCAGCTTGGCGTCCAGGTTCGACAGCGGCTCGTCCATCAAGAACACCTGCGGGTTACGCACGATCGCGCGGCCCATCGCGACACGCTGCCGCTGACCACCGGACAGGGCCTTCGGCTTGCGGTCCAGGAAGTCGACCAGGCCGAGCAGCTCGGCGGCCTCGCGGACCCTCTTGGCGCGGTCATCCTTGTTGACGCCCTGCATCTTGAGCGCGAAGCCCATGTTGTCCGAGACCGTCATGTGCGGGTAGAGAGCGTAGTTCTGGAACACCATGGCGATGTCCCGCTCCTTCGGCGGCCGGTGCGTGACGTCGCGGTCGCCGATGTAGACGGTGCCCTCATTGACCTCTTCCAGGCCGGCCAGCATCCGCAACGCGGTCGACTTGCCGCAACCGGACGGTCCGACCAGGACCATGAACTCGCCGTCCTCGATGTCGAGGTCGAGCTTGTTGACGGCGGGGGCTTCGGAGCCCGGATAGACCCGGGTCGCTTCGTTGAACGAGACAGTAGCCATGACGCTTCCTTCCTTCACCGGCAGGAACGTGCCGGACGATCCGAGTAAAGGCGCCCCCGGGGATTGGGGGTGCCGTCATCCTCCACGCCATCGGGGCCTCGATCAAGGCGGCGTCCACGAACCGGCGCGTCCCGGATGCAAGATCTTGCAGTTACTTGCGGAAAACTGGATGCGACCCGGCTACAGTACGGGCCGTGACGAGAGCCCGACTTGCCGACATCGCCGGTCAGGCCGGGGTCAGCGAGGCGACTGTCTCCCGGGTACTGAACGGCCGGCCCGGCGTCGCCGATGACACCCGGCAGTCCGTGCTCACCGCACTCGACGTGCTCGGCTTCGAGCGCCCCGCACGGCTGCGCCGGCGCTCGGCCGGCCTGGTCGGGCTGGTGATGCCGGAGCTGACGAACCCGATCTTCCCGGCGTTCGCGCAGGTCATCGAGGCCACCTTGTCCCAGCGCGGCTACACGCCGGTGCTGTGTACCCAGACGCCGTCCGGCGTGCCCGAGGACGAGTACGTCGAGATGCTGCTCGAGCGCGGCGTCTCCGGGATCATCTTCGTCTCCGGGCTGCACGCCGACACCGGCACCGACCACACGCGCTACCGGGCACTGGTGGAGCGCAAGCTGCCGGTGGTGTTCGTGAACGGGTACCTGGACGATGTCGAGGCGCCGTTCATCTCCTCGGACGAGTCCGCCGCGATGGAACTCGCGGTCGGCCACCTGGTCGCGCTCGGGCATCGCCGGATCGGGTTCGCCTCCGGGCCGGAACGGTTCCTCGTCGTACAACGCAAGCTGGCCGGTTTCCGCACCTCGATGAAGGCGCAGCTGGGCCTGGGCGACCAGGCGGTGGACGAGCTGGTGGCGCTGAGCATGTTCGGGGTGGAGGGCGGTGCGGCCGCCGCCGGGCGGCTGCTCGACGCCGACGCCACCGCGGTCGTGTGCGGCTCGGACATGATGGCGCTCGGGGTGATCCGGGCGGCCCGGCAGCGTGGTCTCTCGGTGCCGGCGGACGTCTCGGTGGTCGGCTACGACGATGCCCCGATGGTCGAGTTCACCGACCCGCCGCTGACCACGGTCCGGCAGCCGGTGCACGCGATGGGCCTGGCCGCCGTACAAGCCCTCCTCGAAGACGTCCGTGGCCACACCACCCCCCACACCGAATACCTCTTCCGCCCCGAGCTGGTAGTCCGCACCAGCACAGGCCCCGCCCCTTAACCGTTCATCGGGCCCTTGTGACCCGGCGTGTCGGCACTCGTCGGGCCCTTGTGGCTAGAGGTCCCGCGACCAGGTCTGGCCGACCAGATCCTTCCCGAAGCTGCGGTGCTCGGACTGCTCCTCCAGCTCGAACCCCGCCCGCTCGTAGATCCGCCGGGCCGCGGCCAGCACGTCGTTCGTCCACAGCGTCATCCGGCGGTACCCGGCCTGTTTCGCGAACCGCAGGCACTCCTCGACCAGCCGCCCGCCGACGCCGAGCCCACGCGCGACCGGGTCCACCAGCAGGATCCGCAGCCGCGCGGTCTCGTCGTCGTCACGGACGCAGATCACGCAGCCGACGCGCTCGCCGTCGACCTCCGCGATCCAGCCGGCCTCGCGGAACGGGTCCCGCCGCTCGGCGAAGTCCGCGACGATCCGCGCGACCAGGGCCTCGAAGGTCGCATCCCAGCCGTACTCCTCGGCGTACAACCGCCCGTGCAGCTCCACCACCCAGCCGAGGTCGCCGGCCCGCGGTGGCCTGAGTACGACGGTCTGCGGCCGTGGTCTCTCGGTCAGGAGCCGCTCGATCGTGTCCATCGCCTGGACGAGCTCGCGACGGTCCTCGGCGGTCAGCGGGTCGAGCAGCTGCGCGACCTCGGCCGCGGACGCGTCGTCCAGCTCGGTGTACGCCGCCCGGCCCTGCGCGGTCAGCCGGATCACCTGGCGGCGGCCGTCGATCTCGGAGCGCTCCCGGGTGAGCAGCTTGTCCGCCTCGAACCGGGCCAGCATCCGGCTCAGGTAGCCGGCATCGAGGTCGAGCATCCGGCGCAGCTCGATCGCGTCCACGAACTCGCGCCGGCCGAGCTCGAACAGCACCCGGGCCTCGGTGAGCGAGTACGGGCTGCGCAGCAGTCCTTCCTGCAGTGCTCCGACGGCACCCGTGTAGTACCGCGTGAATGCCCTGACCCGGGACACCGCGTCGTCCATCGCTTGACCTCCGCAAAGATTTACTTGACGGAGTCAAACATATCAGGCAGTGCGCCGCCTGCGCCGGGTGGTCGCCAGTACGCCGAGGCCGAGCAGGACCGGGACCGCGATCGTCACCGGCAGGGCGCCGCCAGAGTTCAGCTCCTGGCGAGGTGCGACCGTCACGTGCACGGGAGGGCTGGCGACCAGCGGGCCGCGGCCGGCCGTCGCGGACCCGCCCGGCAGGAGGACGACGTACACGTCGAAGTTGCCCGTGTTCACCGCCTGGAACTCCCACTCGACCGACGCGTCGCCGCCGGCCGGGATCGGTTCGACGACCCGGGTGACGTCGCCGGACCAGTCCTCCAGGTCGACGTAGACACCGTCCAGGCTGGCCACGTTCAAGTGCGCGATCAGCCGGTCCGTCGGTGCGGAGCCCGGGTTCGTGACGGTCGTGTCCAGCGTGAGCACCTGGCCGATCGAGGCCGAGATCCGCTCCTGGTCGAGAGATACCTGTACGCCGCCGGGCGGCTGCGGGGTCGGCGTCGATGCAGCCAGGAGTGCGCCCAGCGTGGCGAGCAACCGGATCACGATGTGGCCCTGGTCAGCCGGATCAGCCGCGGGGCGGCGATGACGAAGACGGTCGTGGTCAGCAGCACGGTCAGTGCCGGGGAGAGCAGGTACGACAGGTCCTGCCGCCAGGTGTGCCGGTTGAGCATCAGCGCCGACAGGTAGTGCATCCCGGACGCGAGCGGGTTGACCCGGACCAGCAGGTCGCCGACCCAGCTCTTCGGCATGCCCGGTAGCTGCGTCGGTGCGAACAGCGCGAGCAGCACGAACAGACTGACGGCGAGGCTGGTCTTGTTCGAGTCCGAGAGCGCGCTGACCAGCAGCGCGACGCCGGTCAGACCGACCGCCACCAAGGTGCCGACGAGCGCGATCAGGACGACGGCCTGCCCGAGGACGGCGGTGGAGCGGCCGAGCACCCACAGATAGGGCATGCTGACGACGACGCAGGCCGCCCACAGCGTGAGCGTGCTGACCAGCTTGCCCAACGCGATGTCCCGGCGTGGAACGGGCGTCAGCAGCAGGGCCTCGAGCGTGTGCCGCTCGCGTTCGCCGCTGATCGCGTCGGCGGCGACGACCATGGTCGCCAGTACGCCGACCGCGATCGCTACCTGCAGGGTGAGGTTGACCGCCTCGCGTTGTTCGAGGAAGTTGAGCCCGCGGTTCGTCGCCGACAGGTAGGTCATCGCGCTGAGCAGCACGCTGAACGCGAACACCAGCGTCGGCCCGCGACCGCCGAGCCACAGGTCACGGATCTCCTGGCGAGCGACGACCACCCAGCGGTTCACGGCCGGCCTGCCTCGGTCAGCGCCAGGAAGGCTTCGCTGAGCCGATGCGCGCCGACCGAGCGGGTCACGTCCGCGATCGTTCCGGCGGCAAGGGCGCGGCCGCGGTCCAGGATCAGCACCGTGCTGCAGGCCGACTCCACCTCGGCCAGCGCGTGTGTCGAGAGGACCACGGTCGCCCGGCGGCGCAGCGCGATCTCGCCGACGAGGGCGAGCATCTGCCGCTGTCCGGCCGGGTCGAGGCCCAGCGTCGGTTCGTCGAGGAAGACCACTGCGGGGTCGTTCACCAGGGCCCGGGCGATTCCGAGCCGCTGGCGCATGCCCCGGCTGTACGTCGCTATCCGGGATCCGGCCCGCTCGGCCAGCCCTACCTGGTCGAGCAGGTCCTCGGCGATCCGGCGCGCCTCGGTCCGGGGCAGGCCGAACAGCCTGGCGTGGTACAGCAGGTACTCCCGTCCGGTCTGCTGGCCGGGATAGCCGGCGCTCTCCGGTAGGACGCCGATCCGCTGCCGCAGGCGCCCGGGCTCGCTCGCAGGGACACCGGCGACGCTGAAAGTACCGGCGCTCGGCCGCAGCAGGGTGGTGAGCAGCCGGATCGTGGTGGTCTTGCCGGCGCCGTTCGGGCCGAGGAGACCGAGTACCTCGCCCGGCTCGGCGGTGAAGCTCAGGTCGTCCACCGCCAGCCGGTCGCGGTACCGCTTGGAAAGGCCGGCGGCCTCGATCGCGACCATGCCGCCGACGCTATGGCGGGTGACCTGAACGTTGGCTGAACTGTGTCGGCACTGCGTCGTCACTGTGTCGTCACAAGGGCCCGATGAGTGACGACACGCCGGGTCACAAGGGCCCGATGAACGGATTTACTCGCCTGGGATGCCTACGCGGAGGATGCGGGCGCCGGGGCCTTGGGCTGCTAGGTGGTCCTGGCGGTTGTAGAGGGTGCAGCGCTGCAGGCTGAGGCAGCCGCAGCCGATGCACGAGTCGAGGTCGTCGCGGAGGCGTTCCAGCTCGGCGATCCGTTCGTCCAGGCGGCTGCGCCAGGTCCGGGACAGCCGGCTCCAGTCCGTCTTGGTCGGCGTCCGGTCATCCGGCAGCGAGTCCAGCGCACCCCGGATCTCGGCGAGCGCGAGGCCGACGCGTTGTGCCGCCTGGATGAACGCGATCCGGCGCAGCGTGCTGCGCTGGTACTGCCGCTGGTTGCCGGCCGTCCGGCGGGAGTGGATCAGTCCCTGGTCCTCGTAGAACCGCAGTGCCGATGCGGCGACGCCGGAACGACTCGAGATCTCGCCGATGGGCAACCAGTGCTCCTTGTTCAGAATGGTTTCCTCGACCATGTCGCCCACTGTAGGCGGCGATCCATGAAACCTAAACTGCACTTGAGAGTGGTCGGGCGGTGGTCAATCGTCGGGTAGACTTGCCCGGTCGGTGCGCGAGTCGCGTCACCAAGAGGCGCTCCGACCCGCCGGTTGAACCAGCCGGTGCCATGGCTGCACGCGATATGCAGCCGCAGGTCGATGGCCATCAACTCCTGCGTACGCCGAGCCGAGCCACGCTCAGCCCGGATCGTCGTGCGAGCCGCGTGGGCGTCGTACCCGCCACCCACGTCGTTCGAAAGAGGACCCTTGACACAGCAGTACGCCGATCGGCCGCGGCCGAAGGTGAAGAAGCCCCGCCACAAGAAGAATCCGCCTCACAACAACACGCCGGCCGACCTCGGCCCGGTCGCCGAGGGCAACGCGTTCGCCGCACTCGGCATCGCGCCCCGGCTCGTCCAGCGGCTGGCCCGGGACGGCATCACCGAGCCGTTCCCGATCCAGGCCGCGACCATACCGGACGCCCTCGCGGGCTCCGACGTGCTCGGCCGCGGCCGGACCGGCTCGGGCAAGACGCTCGGTTTCGGCCTGCCGGTGCTGATGCGGCTGGCCGGCGGCCACACCGAGTCGCGCCGTCCGCGCGGCCTGGTCCTGGTCCCGACCCGCGAGCTCGCGATGCAGGTGCACGACGCGCTCGAGCCGCTCGCGCACGTCATGAACGTCCGGGTCAAGCTGGTCGCCGGCGGCCTGCCGTACCCGAAGCAGATCGACGCGCTGCGCCGCGGCGTGGACCTGGTGATCGCCACCCCGGGCCGGCTGATCGACCTGTGCCAGCAGCGCGCCGCGGACCTCGGCGCGGTCGAGGTCACCGTGCTCGACGAGGCCGACCACATGTGCGACATGGGCTTCCTGCCCGACGTCCGCACCCTGCTCGACATGACCCCGGCGGGCGGCCAGCGGCTGCTGTTCTCGGCCACGCTGGACGGTGACGTCGACACGATCGTGCGCGACTACCTGAAGGACCCGGTGACGCACTCGACCGACGAGGCCCAGGCCGCGGTCACCACGATGGAGCACCACCTGCTGGTGATCGAGCCGAACCACAAGCAGTCGCTGACCGCCGAGCTGGCCAGCCGGGACGGCCGGACGCTCGTGTTCGTCCGGACCAAGCTCGGTGCCGACCGGGTCGCAGGCCAGCTCCGCGACCGCGGCGTGATGGCGGCGGCGCTGCACGGCGGCCTGACCCAGGGCGCCAGGAACCGGACGCTCGGCCAGTTCAAGGACGGCTCGGTGCCGGTGCTGGTCGCGACCGACGTCGCCGCCCGCGGCATCCACGTCGACGACGTCGGCCTGGTGGTGCAGGCGGACCCGGCCGCGGACCACAAGGACTACCTGCACCGGGCCGGCCGGACCGCTCGCGCCGGTGACGAGGGTGCGGTCGTGACCCTGGTACTGCCGCACCAGCGGCGCGGCATGATCCGGCTGGCGGAGTCGGCCGGCGTGGACGTCGCACCGGTGCGGGCCCGTCCGGGTGACCAGCTGGTGACCCGGCTGACCGGCGGCGCCAAGCCGTCCGGTCACGCGGTGAAGCTTCCCGTCCCGCGTCGCCCCGACCGCGGCTTCAAGGGCGGCGGCAAGAGTGGTGGCTACAAGGGCAGGCGGGGCGGCGGACGCCCGCACCGCCGGTTCGAGCACGACCGGCACACCTCGCACCGGCCGTAGCCGGCGAGGACGGCGGTAACTCAGCCCGCCTTGCGGGCACGGGTGCGCTTGGCGTACGACGCGAACTGGTCGACGAATGCGTCCAGGGAACGCCGGGCGGCGGCGGAGTCGCGGTCGACGAGCCAGCTCAGCACCACCCCGTCGGCGACGTTCAGGACCATCCGGGACAGCTCGCCGACCGGGCGGGTCCACTCGATCCGGGCGGACGCGGCGATCAGGCTCATCAGGTGCTGGATGCCCTCGATCTGGCGCTCGCGCTGTTCCCGGGCGATCGGCTCGATGTCCGGGGTGCGCAGCGCCCAGGCGATCACCTCGTAGGTCAGCAGCTGCTTGTCCGGCGTCGACACCATCAACGCCCAGAACGCGTGCACCGCGGCGCGGATCAGCTCCTCGGCGGTGCCGCCGCCCGCCGGCAGCGCCTCGGCCGCGGCGGTGTACCCCTCCATCGCCAGCTCGCGCACCACGTCGCCGAGCAGCTCCTCCTTGGAGCGGAAGCAGTAGTGCACGATGCCGACCGAGACCCCGGCCTCCTGGGCTATCCGCCGGGTGGTGGTGGCGGCCAGGCCGTCGTGGGTGGCGACCCGCATCGCGGCCTGCACGAGGTCGGCGCGGCGTTCGGTCGCGGGCACGCGGGGCACGATGACCTCCAACGGATAGCGGGCTTGCCACGCTAGCCGAGGTCCGGCTGTCCAAGTCAACCGTCCAAGACTGTTGACCAGTTAAATGAGCATCCTTCAGTCTTGGCGTGCCGGGCGCACCTCCAGAGAGGATGGACCGATGACGACGTTCGGACCGGATTTCCAGTGGGGCGTGTCCACCGCGGCGTACCAGATCGAGGGCGCGGTCACCGAGGGCGGCCGCGGCTTGTCGGTCTGGGACACGTTCAGCGCCGAGCCGGGCCGGACCGCGAACGGCGACACCGGAGCCGTTGCCTGCGACCACTATCACCGGTACGCAGAGGACGTCGCGCTGATGAAGGACCTCGGCGTGGATGCGTACCGGTTCTCGTTCGCGTGGCCGCGGATCCAGCCGTCCGGCAGCGGACCGGCGAACGCCGAAGGGCTCGCGTTCTACGACCGGCTGGTGGACGCCTTGCTTGCCCAGGGCATCGAACCGGTGCCGACCCTGTTCCACTGGGACACCCCGCAGGCACTGGAGGACGCCGGCGGTTGGATGCGACGCGACATCGCCGACCGGTTCGCCGAGTACGCCGCCATCCTCGGCGCACGGTTCAGCGACCGGATCGGCCGCTGGATCACGATCAACGAGCCGATGGTGGTCACGATGTTCGGGTACGCCGTCGGCGCGCACGCGCCGGGCAAGCAGCTGTCGTTCGACGCGCTGCCGGTCGCGCACCACCAGCTGCTCGCGCACGGCCGCGCCGCCCAGGCGCTGCGTGCCGCCGGTGCCCGCAGCATCGGGATCGCCAGCAACCACGGCCCGACCTGGCCCGCCAGCGACAGCGAGGACGACCGTGCGGCGGCGGCGCTGTACGACAACCTGGTGAACTGGATGTTCGCGGACCCGGTGATCCTCGGCGAGTACCCGGACGGCATCGGCGACGGCATGCCCGGCCCGGTCGCCGACGACCTCGCGCTGATCGGCGGCTCGGTCGACTGGTTCGGGATCAACTACTACATGCCGAGCCTGATCGGGGCTCCCGGCGGCGGTGCCGATACCGGTGTGACTGACGGGTTCGTGCTTCCGGCCGGGCTGCCGTTCGAGCCGCGCGCGATCGACGGCCGGGAACGCACGGACTTCGGCTGGCCGGTGGTACCGGAGGGCTTCGGCGAGATCCTGCAGACGTTCGCGACCCGGTACGGCGACCGGTTGCCGCCGATCTACATCACCGAGAACGGCTGCGCGATCAACGACGGCCCGGACGAGTCGGGCAGGGTCGCGGACCGGCGGCGGATCGAGTACCTGGACGGCCACCTGCGCGCGCTCCAGCAGGCGATGGATGCCGGCGTCGACGTCCGCGGGTACTTCCACTGGTCGCTGCTGGACAACTTCGAGTGGGCCGCCGGGTACTCGCAGCGGTTCGGCCTGGTGCATGTCGACTACGCGACGCAGCGTCGTACGCCGAAGGACTCGTTCGCGTGGTACCGGGACATGATTGCGTCGGGCAAGCACTGAGCCTGCCGTCCGGACACTCAGAAGGAAACCTCGGCCAGCACGGGGTAGTGGTCCGACGCCTCCTCCCCGGCGGCGTACCGGATCGTCTCGGTCCTGATCCGCGGGACCGGGCGGCTGCCGTGCTCG
>Ga0075419_10000323_pt1 | contig 29104 bp, 25 predicted proteins | sample SoiMetdeltSBSDD3_FD_76900 | JGI IMG/M metagenome (GOLD analysis project Ga0075419, IMG submission 76900) | Bulk soil microbial communities from a Populus tree surrounding site in Tennessee, USA - Soil MetaG P. deltoides SBSDD3 | ecosystem: Environmental > Terrestrial > Soil > Tree plantation... | reverse complement strand
CTGCTGACCGCGGTGAAGGTGTTCGACCGGAAGGCGTTCGCCTTCGGCCCGTTCATGCTGGCCGGCGCGCTGGTCGGCGTACTCGCGGGCAGCCCGCTCGCGAGTACCTACCTGGGCTGATCCGGCGTCCGGTCACCCGCCCATCCTGCCCGCGAGGCGGACCGCCTGCCATCACATCCGCGCCGCACCGGCACCCGTCCGCGGATGCCGCACGGGCATCGGGCCCGCTGGCCGGACGTGTGATGGGCTGCAGGTCCGGCCGTGGAAGAATCGCGGCATGCTGCGCTGGCTCACCGCCGGCGAGTCGCACGGACAAGCGCTCGTCGCCGTACTCGAAGGTCTTCCCGCAGGCGTCAAGGTCACCACGGACGACGTGGCCGACGCCCTGGCTCGCCGTCGGCTCGGCTACGGCCGCGGCGCCCGGATGAAGTTCGAGCGGGACGAGGTGACGTTCGTCGGCGGCTTCCGGCACGGCCTGTCGCTCGGCAGCCCGGTCGCGATTCAGATCGGCAACACCGAGTGGCCGAAGTGGGAGACGGTGATGTCACCGGACCCGGTCGACCCGGCGGTGCTCGCCGAGCAGGCCCGCAACGCCCCGCTGACCCGGCCCCGGCCAGGGCACGCCGACCTGGCCGGGATGCAGAAGTACGGCTTCGACGAGGCTCGCCCGGTGCTCGAGCGGGCCAGCGCGCGGGAGACCGCCGCCCGGGTCGCGCTCGGTACCGTCGCCGCCCGGTTCCTGCGGCAGGCGTACGGGATCGCGATCGTGAGCCACGTGGTGGAGCTCGGCACCGTGCAGGCGCCGTACGGCGTAGTGCCGGCGATCACCGACGTCGAGAAGCTGGACGCGGACCCGGTCCGCTGCCTGGACGCGGACACGAGCAAGGCGATGGTGGCCGAGATCGACACCGCGCAGAAGGCCGGTGACACCCTCGGCGGCGTGGTCGAGGTGGTGGTCGACGGGCTGCCGCCGGGGCTCGGCAGCTACGTGCACTGGGACCGCCGGCTCGACGCCCGGCTCGCCGGTGCGCTGATGGGGATCCAGGCGATCAAGGGCGTGGAGGTCGGCGACGGCTTCGACCTGGCCCGCACACCCGGCTCGCAGGCGCACGACGAGATCCTCGCCGAGGACGGCGTGGTACGACGCGCGTCCGGCCGGTCCGGCGGGACCGAGGGCGGGATGAGCACTGGCGAGACACTGCGGGTCCGGGCGGCGATGAAGCCGATCGCCACCGTGCCGCGGGCGTTGCGCACGATAGACACCAGCACCGGCGAGGCCGCGACAGCGCACCACCAGCGGTCGGACGTGTGCGCGGTACCGGCGGCCGGGATCGTCGCGGAGGCGATGGTCGCATTGGTGCTCGCAGACGCGGCGCTGGAGAAGTTCGGCGGCGACTCGGTTGCGGAGACCGCCCGCAACCACCGCGCGTACCTGGACAGCCTGCCGGCGACGATCGCGGTGCAGCGATGAGTCCGGTGCTGGTCCTGGTCGGGCCGCCCGGCTCCGGCAAGTCGACCATCGCCGCGAAGCTGGCTACCCGGCTCGGCGTGGACCACGTCGACACCGACACCGTGGTGGAAGCGCAGGCGGGTAAGGCGATCTCGGACATCTTCGTCGACTCCGGTGAGGCCGCGTTCCGCGCACTGGAACGGGCCGCGGTGACCGAGGCGCTCACCGGTGACGGCATCGTCTCGGTCGGCGGTGGCGCGATCCTCGACCCCGTCACCCGCGCGGACCTGGCCGGGCACACGGTGGTGTTCCTGGACGTGTCGCTGTCCGAGGCGGCGAAGCGGGTCGGACTCGGTACGTCGAGACCGTTGCTGCTGGGCAACGTCCGGACCCAGCTGCAGCCGCTGATGGATGCGCGCCGGCCGCTGTACGCCGAGGTCGCGACCTTCGCGGTCGACACCGACGGCCGGACGCCGGAGGAGATCGCGGACGAGATCGCCGCCAAGGTGGAGCCGCGGTGACGGTGCGCAGGATCACGGTCGCGGCGGGGTCGCCGTACGACGTTGTCATCGGCAACAACCTGCTCGGGGAGCTGCCCGGGCTGCTCGGCGACGGGGTGCGGCGGGTCGCGGTGATGCACCCGCGGGCGCTGCGTGCCACCGGTGACGCGGTCCGCGAGGACCTGACCACCGCCGGGTACACCGCGCACGCGATCGAGATCCCGGACGCGGAGGACGCGAAGACGGCGGAGGTCGCGGCGTACTGCTGGTCGGTGCTCGGCCAGGCCGGCTTCACCAGATCCGACGCGGTGGTGTCGGTCGGCGGGGGTACGACGACGGACCTGGCCGGTTTCGTTGCGGCGACCTGGCTGCGCGGCGTGCGGTGCGTGCACATCCCGACCACACTGCTCGGGATGGTGGACGCCGCGGTCGGTGGCAAGACCGGGATCAACACCGCCGAGGGGAAGAACCTTGTCGGGTCGTTCTGGGAGCCGGCCGGCGTGCTATGCGACCTGGCCGCGCTCGAGACGCTGCCACGCAACGACTACGTCAGCGGGCTGGCCGAGGTGGTGAAGTGCGGCTTCATCGCCGACCCGGTGATCCTTGACCTGGTCGAGGCGGACCTGGCCGGCGTCCGGGAGCCGTCGTACCCGCACACCGAGGAACTGGTCGCCCGCTCGATCGAGGTGAAGGCGGCGGCAGTCGGCGCCGACCTGCGCGAGCGGACCACGGTGGCCGGCGGCCAGGTCGGGCGGGAGGCGCTGAACTACGGCCACACGCTCGGGCACGCGATCGAGCGGGTCGAGCGGTACAGCTGGCGGCACGGCGCCGCGATCAGCATCGGGATGGTGTTCGTCGCCGAGCTCGCCCGGGCCGCGGGCCGGCTGGACGACGCGACCGCGGACAGGCACGCCGCGGCGCTGGAAGGTCTCGGCCTGCCGGTGCGGTACAAGGCGGACGCCTGGCCGAAGCTGCACGAGTCGATGAAGCTGGACAAGAAGACCCGCGCCGACCGGCTGCGCTTCGTGATCCTCGACGGACTCGCAAAGCCCGCCATCCTGGAGGCCCCCGACCCGTCCCTGCTGGTCGCCGCCTACGCCGAGATCTCCTGAGCGCGAGAGACCTCCGCTGGCGTCAGCCGAGGCGGTTCCTCGAGCGCCTGCCCGCCGTTGCGAGGACGCCGACGGCAAGCGCGATGGCGACGGTGGGGACCTGGACGAAGAAGTCGAGCAGGTTGTCGAAACCGGAGACGACGTCGCCGCCGATCAGCGCGGTAGCGCCGCGCAGGCCGAGCCCGCCGACCGTGAGCACGAAGAAGCCGCCGAGCATCATAAGGAGTCGTGGCGGGCGGTTGCTGGGTGCCGATAGGAGGTTGGCGACCGCGCCGAGCGCGATGCCGGCGACCAGCGTGCCGGTGATGTCGCCCACTGCCCGGGTCGCGAGCTGCTGGAGAAGATAGGTGCCGATGACGGTGGGGATCAGCCAGAGCAGCATGCCGGGCCGGCCGTTGAACGCCAGGATGAGCCCGACGGCGAACGGGATCCACGCCAGCACGATCACGATGTACGGCAAGGTGGGCTCGACCGCATGCTCGACCAGGGTGTCGGTGCCGCCGGTGAGCTCCGACCCGGCGGCCATGCCCGTGACGAGCAGCGCGAGCAGCAGGGTCGCGTAGACCAGTCGCGTGGCGCCGACACTGATGTAGCCGCCGATCAGCTCACCGGCCGCGGCGGACAGATAGTCGCCCGGGACGACGACGAACAGGGCCGGGACGACGACCAGCGCCACCCCCGCCGCGTCGACCAGGCCGTCGAGGAGTGTGGCCGCGATAACGGTGAGTGCGAGGGCGGCGACGAACGGGAGCAGCGGCTCGAACCGGCGTCCCTCGAACGCGATGAGGAACAGGCCCATCACCGCGCCCAGCAACGCGGCCGCGACGACCTCGGTGCCGGTGGCAACGACGCTCGGCGCGAAGCCGGTGGCGAACAGGACGACACCGATCACCCGCAGCCAGGCGGGCCAGTGCGGCGGTGCGTCGGCCAGCTCGTCGAGGCGCTGCGCTGCGTCCGCGGGCGACAGCCCCCGCTCGATGTCCAAGGTGAGTACCTTGAGGTCCATCACCTGGTCGAGGCGCGACAAACCAGGTGTGGCGCGCACCACGGCGACCGGTGTGGCGGTACGTGAGCTGCGATCGGTGAGCAGGACCTGTTCGGGAAGCACCAGCAGGTCGAGGTCGAGCCGGAACGCGTCCGCGATACGCGGGAGGTATCGCTCGAGCATCTCGACCCCCTCCGCGCTCGACCTGAGCAGCAGCGCGGCCATCCGGACTGTGACGTCGAACGACCCGGCATCCGCCCCGCTCATGCCGGTGTCGCAGGCGTCTCGCCGGCCGCGCTCGCGCTCCCCACTGGCTCGGTGGGAATGGACCGGGTGAAGAACAGCGCCAGCGCCGCGATGCAGGCCAATGCCGACAGACTGATCCGCAACCCCGCCACGCGGGCCTCCTCGTTTTCCTCGACGATGGCATCCGCCTGTGCGGCCGGCGTCCCGGCGTCGCGCAACGCGGCCTCGAGGTCGGCGTCGGAGACGAACGGGATGCCGCCGGCAAGCTGGACGGCCGCCTCGGACGACACGTCGCCGGGGATCTGTGGGTTCTCCTGGATGCCCTGGATGAACGTGGTGGTCAACGCCGCGATCAGGAGCGAGCCGGCCAGCGCGGTGCCGAGTGACGCGCCGAGGTTGGTCGCGGTGTTCTGCAGTCCGCCGACCTCACCGCTGAGCTCATCGCCCACCGACGAGACCGTGACGGCGCCGAGCTGTGACGCGAGCGCCCCGACGCCGAGACCGGCAAGCAGTAGCGGCGCGGTGACGATCTCGGGGCCTGCCCCGACCTCCAGGGCCATGACCAGCGACACGATGCCCGCGAGCAGCGCACCCAGCCCCCAGTCGACGACAGTGCGCGGCGAGGCCTTCGGCCACACCTTCGGGATGCCGACGGCAGCCAGCAGCAGCGTGACCGAGAGCGGCAGCAGCCTGACCCCTGTCTCCATCGCGGTCAGGCCGAGTGCCACGGACAGGTAGAGCGGAATGGTGAAGAACAGCCCGGCCTGGAGCAGGAACTGGAAGAAGAACATGGTCAGCCCGCCGGTCAGCTGCGTGTTGCGCAGTATCGAGACCTGGACCAGGGGCTCCTTGCCAGCGGCCACGACGCGCTTCTCCCACCAGAAGAAGATCCGGACGATCACCGCGCCGAGCAGGATCAGCCAGATCGTGGGGGAGAGGCCGAGGAACGACGGACCTTCCTGCTTGGGCAGCACCCAGCCCCACTCCCCGGAGCGGAGCACGCCGAAGACGGCGAGCCCGAGGCCGGTCGCCGACAGCGCCACACCTGGGATGTCCAGCCTGAACGGGGAGCGTTCCTCGCTGCTCTTGATCCTCCGGCTCAGCACGAGGATGGCGAGGACTACGACCACCTCGCCGGCGAAGACAAGCCGCCAGCTCAGGTAGGTGGTGAACGCACCGCCGATCAGCGGTCCGGCGGCCACCGCGATCGCACCTGCCGAGGCCACCAGACCGTAGGCGCGAGGACGTTGCGGCGGGGGGAAGTTCGAGGCGACGAGCGCGACGATGGCCGGCATGATCAACGCCGCGCCGACGCCTTCGAGAACCGACCAGCCCAGGATCAGCACGCCGAGGTTCTGGGCGAGCGAGGTGGTGAGGGAGCCAGCGCCGTAGATGACGCAACCGATCGAGAACGCGCGCTTCCGCCCGATCATGCTGCCGATCTTGCCGCCGGTGATCATCAGCGTGGCCATCACCAGGGTGTACAGGGTGATCGCGGTCTGGACACCCGTGACGGTGGTCCCGACATCCTTCGCCACCTGAGCGATGGACACGTTCATCACCGAGCTGTCCAAGGTCATCAGGAACTGCCCCGACGCCAGGGTCAGCAAGACCAGTCCGGCCGCGCTCGCCGCCTGGGCTGAATCGGATTCCTGTCTCATCGACATGGCCGGGCTCTCCTCTGGTCGACACGGGCAGTCCGCGGTGCTCGCGGGCGCCGCCCCGCTCAGGGCGTTGCGCTGCGGGTCCGGTCGCGTCGTCTCCGAAGCCAGTTCCACGTCAGGTCGAGGATCACGGACAACGCCAAGATGGCGACCATCGCGACGAACGTCACGGGCTCGTTGCGCAACGTCTGCACGGCGAACAGGGCGAGCACGAAGCCGGTGGCGGCGATGGCCACCACGATGATGACAGCGTTCGACCCGGTCTCGGCCCGGAGCCGAAGCGCGGCCACCGAGACGATGAGGAAGATCCCGAGCGCTACCGCACTGCCGAGCGAGGCGATGGCCGTGAGGTCGACGAGGTTCGCGAGCACGAGCACGAGAAGTGTCGAGATGACGAGGCCGCGGGTGCTGCCGACCCGCGCCTTCGCGCCGAACACCGGCGGGAACATCCCCGTCTCCGCCAGCTTCGCCGTGGACCCGACCGCGGCGTAGATGTTGGCGTTGACCGAGGACGATGTCGCCAGTAGCGCGGCGACCGACATCATGGCGAAGCCGGCCTGCCCCAGTGTCGGCTTGGCCGCCTCGGCCAGGGCGGTGTCTCCGTTGGCGATCACTTCCTGCACCGTGAGCGTGCCGAAGACACCGAGCGACACCAGGACGTACAGGGCGGTTGTCACCGCCAGTGCGAGGTATGTCGCACGTGGGAGGTTTTTCGCCGGTTCGGGAAGGTCGCCGCCGGTGAAGCTGATCACCGCGAAGCCCAGGAAGGCGAAGAACGTGAGCGCGACGCTCGAGATGATGTCGACGGTGGGCGGGTACGTCGACCGGGCGAGCAGGTCGGGCTCGAGCTGGGACAGTGTGACGACGATGAACACCGCGAAGACCGCCAGCAGGATGACGACGATCCACGACTGAATCCGGTCGATGAACTCGGCGCCGGCGATGTTGATGACGGCAACCAGCAGTACGACGGCGATGGTCAGGATGTTGTCCCAGGCAGCGCCGGCATCGTCGCCGAACAGCAGCGAGGCGCCGTAGCTGCCGAACGACACAGCCACCATCGCGGTCACGATGATCGAGGCGAAGTAGAGCAGCCACGAGGTGACAGCGGTCAGGCGACCGCGACCGAATCCCTCGAGCAGGAACGTGACGATGCCGCCCGACGACGGATACCGCGCCCCGAGCTTGGCGATCGCGTACCCCTGCAGCGTGGCGATGATGCCGGCTATCAGGAAGGAGATCCAGACCGCCGAGCCGGCTACCGCACCGGCCTCGCCGAGCAGGGCGAAGATGCCGGCGCCCACCATGGACCCGATGCCGAGGAACGCCGCACCTCGCACCGACATCAACCGCGCCGAGCCGTTCGTCCCGCCGGAGTCGGTCGCGTCAGGAACGCCCATGGTCAGCCGATGGCGGCCGGGAAGCGCTGCAGGAACAGCGCTTCGGCATGTGCGAGGCCGGCGATCTCGCCAGGGTGGACGCTCTCGTTCGGGGCATGGATCGCTGCCACGGGCTCCTCGACACCCATCATGATCACCTCTGCATCGGGGTAGGTGTCGGCGAACACATTGCACAACGGGATCGAGCCGCCCTGTCCCAGCGAGACCATCGGTGTGCCGTAGGCATCGTTCATCGCACCGGCCATGACCTGATAGGCCGGGCCATCCGTCGAGGCGCGGAAGGGAGCCCCGGTCGCCTCGGTCTCGACCGACACACCGACGCCCCACGGCGCCACGGCGCGCAGATGGTCGGTCAGCGCCTGCTCGGCCTTGCCCGGTTCCGTGCCGGGCGGGATGCGCAGGTTCAGCCGGGCACTCGCCTGGGGGACGATCGCGGCCGTGGAGCCGAGCACCGGCGGGCAGTCGATGCCGAGGATGGTCACCGCCGGCCGGGCCCAGAGCATGTCCGACACGGTCCCGGACCCGAGCAGGCCGACGCCTTCGGCGACGCCGGCGTCGGTCCTGAACACCTCGGGCGGATACGGGGCGCCAGTCCAGACCTGGGTGTTGTCCAGGCCCTCGATCGTGGTGTCGCCACGTGCGTCTCGCAGCGTCGCGAGCATCGCCACGAGGGCCGCCAGGGCGTCGGGAGCGGGGCCCCCGAACATGCCCGAGTGCAGCTCGGACGCGATCGCCTCGACGTGCACCACGACGTTGACCATGCCGCGCAGGCTCACCGTCACGGCGGGCCGGCCCACCGCGGCGCTCCCGGTGTCGCAGACCAGGATGGCGTCGGCCCGCAGCAGGTCGGCATGCTTGGGCACGAAGTCCTCCAGCCCACCGGTGCCCTGTTCCTCGGAGCCCTCGACTACGAGCTTCAGGTTGACCGGTAGGTCGTTGCCGAGGGCACGCAGCGCGGTCAGGTGCATGATGATGTTGCCCTTGCAGTCCGCCGCGCCGCGACCGTACCAGCGGCCGTCGACCTCGGTCAGCTCGAACGGCGGAGTCCTCCACGCGGCATCGTCCAGCGGCGGCTGGACGTCGTAGTGCGCGTAGAGCAGCACGGTCGGCGCCTGCGGGTCCGATCCCGGCCGGGACCCCACCACGGCCTGGCTGCCGTCCGCGGTCTCGGCCAGTCTGGCATCGGAGAACCCGACGCCGGCGAAGGCATCCAGCACCCACTGCGCCGCGCGGGCGCATTCCTCCGGGGGGAACTGGCGCGGGTCGGCCACCGATCTGATGGCGACGAGGTCGGCCAGCTCTTGGCGTGCCTGGCCCATCAGGCTGTCGATGCGGTCACGTAGCTCCATGGCTCACTCGTTCACCACGTCGTCGGTCTTCAGGTCCTCGACGAACGCCCTGAAGGCGGGCAGGTTCTCCGGGCAGTAGATCTCGATGATGAGCAGCTGGCCCTGCAGAACCTTGCTGTCGGCAATGATCGGCCGGGCGCCGGGTCCGCCGGCGCCGTTGTAGAGCATGCTCAACAGGATCGACTTGCTCAGTGCCTTGGTCGGGTCGGTGCAGGCGGCGCCGCCGTCGTTGCCGAGAACTCCCACGATCTGCTCCTGCGACGGGGGGTTCTCGACGCCGGCTTCCTCGAGGGCGGCGATGAACTGGTCGGCCTTGTCCTCCGCCTCTCTGGTCGGCTCGTTGCCCCGGTAGGTGATCAAGCCGATGACCACGAGGGCCACGAGGACGATACCGATCACGATGTACAGCGTGCTGCGTTCGCGGGGTGTCTGCGTCTCGACCGGCGTGGTCATGACGGGCTCACCTCCGTTCCCTCTGTCGGTTCGGGCTGCTTCCACGACGGCTTGCGGAACCTGTAGAACAGGAACGGCACCAGCAGCCCGAGGCCGAGGGCGCCGCCTGCCACGATCAGGAAGTACACGCCTCCGCTGCCCGACTCGAACTGCGACGGCGGGACGAAGCCGACAAGCAGGGCGGCCAGCGAGGCGGCGAACCCGGTACCGCACAGTCCGACCAGCATCGGTGCGCGGTAGCCGCGCGGGTGATCGGGCTCCTTGCGGCGCAGCTGGACCGCGGCCACGAACATCAGCAGGTACATGATCAGGTAGACCTGCGTGGTGATCACCGAGAAGATCCAGTAGGAGCTGGAGACGTCTGGGATGAATGCGTAGAGCATCGCGATGAACGTGGTGACGATCCCCTGGGTGACCAGGATGTTCTGCTGGATGCCGTTCTTGTTCAGCCGCTGCAGGAACGGCGGCAGGTAGCCCTCCTGCCGCGAGATCAGCAACAGGCCCTTCGACGGCCCGGCCAGCCAGGTCAGCATGCCGCCGAGCGAGGCGGCCACCAGCATGATGCCGAGGATCGGTGTCAGCCACTGCGCGCCGAACTCGGCGAGCACCGCGTCGAACGCCTGCATCACACCGGCGGTCAGCGAGAGCTCCTCGGCGGGCACGATCCAGCTGATCGCCAGCGCGGGCAGGATGAAGATCATCAGCACCAGGCCCATCGCCAAGAAGATCGCGCGCGGGAACTCCTTGCCGGGTTCGCGCAGGGAGCTCACATGCACCGCGTTCATCTCCATGCCCGAGTAGGACAGGAAGTTGTTGACGATCAGCACGAGACTGGCCAATCCGGCCCAGGCCGGCAGGATGTGGTCGGCGTCCATCGGCGCGGCAGAGGGGTTGCCCTGCCCGAGGAAGGCGATGCCGAGGATGACCAGCAACGCGCCGGGGATCAGCGTCCCGATGATCAGCCCTCCGCTGGCGAGGCCGGCCACGCCCTTGGTCCCGCGCGAGGAGACCCACACGCCCGTCCAGTACGTGACCATGATGACCGCCGCCGTCCACACGCCACTGGACGCCAGCTCCGGATTGAAGACGTACGCCAATGTGCTCGCGACGAACCCGAGCAGAGTCGGGTAGTAGAAGATGGTCATCGCGAACTGGCACCACACCGCCAGGAAACCTGCCGGCTTGGAAATACCCCGGGCGACCCAGTTGTAGACCCCGCCCTCGTACCCCGAGGCCAGCTCGGCCGAAACCAACGAGGTCGGCAGCAAGAACACGATCGCGGGAACGATGTACAGGAAGACGCACGCCAGTCCGTAGACGGCCATCGTCGGCGACGGCCGCAGGCTCGCCACCGAGCTGGTCGTCATCAAGGCCAGCGCCACCCACGAGATCCACGCAGTCGCGGGGACCCCGGCGCGACTGGCGGCCTTGGCCGCCGGCTCGCTCTTGTCCGCGGGCATATCCATGGCGCTCATCGCGTCGCCCCTTGGCTCGTCTGGCAGGTGGGGCCGTCCGCACCGAACGTCGTGCTGCGGACCGACCTCGTCATCTCCGATGCTCTGGTGTTCTGGATCATCTCGAGGCCCCTCTTGTGACAATCGATGCAGATCCCTGCGATTGGAAATGGTCGCGCTGGGACGCATGCCGGGCCTCATCCTGCCCGGATGATCCCCGGCCCTTCCCGGATGATCGCGGTGGTGGCCGCCGGCGCGGGCGACGCGTGCCGGCTACTCGACGACGTGGATCTCGCGGTCGGTGTTGTTGAAGCGCCGACCGCCGTCGGCGGTGACGGTGACGATGTCCTCGATCCGGACGCCGAACCGACCGGCGAGATAGATGCCGGGTTCGACCGAGAAGCACATGCCTGGTACCAGTGGCTGCTCCTCACCCTCGACCATGTACGGCGGCTCGTGTGTGGTGACGCCGATCCCGTGACCGGTCCGGTGGATGAAGTACTCGCCGTAGCCCGCGTCGGTGATCACGGCCCTGGCGGCCCGGTCGATGTCCTGGCACGTCACGCCAGGCCGGACCGCGTCGACTCCGGCCTGCTGTGCCCTCCGGACGATCTCGTGCACCGCGCGGACCTCTGGCGCCGGCTCGCCGACGGACACGGTCCTGGAGGTGTCCGACCCGTAGCCGAACATGAGTCCGCCGAAGTCGAGCACGACTGCGTCGCCGGGTTCGATCACCCGCTCGCCTGCCTCGTGATGGGGATTGGCGCCGTTCGGTCCGGATCCGACGACCGTGAAGTCGACCTGCTCGTGGCCGAACTGGCGCAGCAGGTCGGCCAGGTCGGCCGCGACCTCGGTCTCCCGCCGCCCGGCGAACCGGGCGTGCACGATCTCGCCATAGGTGGCGTCGGCTGCCGCGCCGGCGGCCTCAAGCCTGGCGAGCTCGTTGGCGTCCTTGACGGCACGCAGCATCGGCATGCAGCGGGTCAAGGCGCTGTACCCGGACTCCGGCAGCGCCTCCTGCAGGCCGAGCAGGTGCATGGCCCACGCCGAGTCGGAGATGCCGAACCGCCCCTGCGGGCGCAGCAGCGGGCTCGCCGCGGCGTACGGGTCGGTCCCGTCCGCCCAGTCGAGGATCGACAGGGTGGGCGCACCCTTGGCGGCCTCGGCGTCGGGTCGTTCGAGCGCGGGAACCAGCAGCGTCGGCTCGTGGTCGGGGGCGAGCACCAGCATCGTGAGCCGCTCGGTGATCGCGGTGGGCTGGTAGCCGGTGAGCCAGACCAGGTCGGGGCCCGGTGCCACGATGACTCCTGAAAGACCCGCCTGCTGCGCGTCGTGCGTCACCCGGGCCATCCGGGCCGCGTAGTCGTCATTGGTGAACGGCACCGGTCCGGGCTGCGTGTTCGTGGTCATGGTCACTCCTCAGTTCTGAAATCCGGATCGTAGAGCGGGCCCGCGGCGCGGGCGTCACCCTTTCTGGACGAGTGATCAGTCGCCGGTGGCGTGCACGCTGGACTACGTGGCTGGCTCAGGTCGACCCGTTCCTGTTCGCAGACAGGGCGAAGCACTCACGCGGTGGGCGCGCACCGGCTGGCACCGGGCGCGCCTCCGCATGGCCGGAACCCCGCGCGCGGAGCCGGCACCGGCGCCAGAACCTCCGCAACCGCCGGCGGCCGTGCTCGACCTGTTGCGCCGCCTCGGGGTGGCGCTGTGCGAAGCAGGCGAGACCGCGGCCAGCACCACCCTCATCCTCGACGACGTCGCCAGGGCGTACGGCGCCCGTGGCGTACACTTCTTCGTCCTGCCCACCGGGGTGTTCGTGCGGATCGACACGGGACGCTCGAGCAGGGTCGACTTCGCGTCGGGCGGCGATTCCGTGCTGAGACTCGACCAGATCGACGCGCTGTACCGGCTGATCGACGACATCCGGAAGGGGCGGGTGGATGTGGAGGGCGCCACCGCCCGGCTCGTGTCGCTGCTGAGCTCGCGCCCGCGGTTCGGCGCCGTCGTCACCGTGCTGGGCGGCGGCGTGCTGACCGTAGGCCTCGGACTTTTGCTGAACCCGGCGGTGACGGCGTTGCCGGCATACTTCGTCCTCGGCTGCCTGGTCGGCGTGCTGCGCCTCTGGGCGGATCGTGACCGTGTGGTCGCCCATGTCCTCTCGGTCACCGCAGCCGTCGCGGTCACGTGGGTGACCTTCGAGTTCGCGGCTCAGCTCCTCGACTCGCCCCCGCTGGACATCGTGATTCCGTCCCTGGTCACCTTGCTGCCGGGCGCGGCGTTGACGATGGCAACGGTCGAGCTGTCGGCCGGTTCGATGATCTCCGGCGCGTCGCGGCTCGTGTTCGGCTTGCAGCGACTGCTGCTGCTCACGTTCGGTATCGCGATGGGCGTGCAGTTGGCCGGTCTCCAGCCCCTCGAGGGTGACGTCGCGCCGTCGCTGGGTGCCTGGGCGCCGTGGGCCGGGGTGCTGATCTTCGGCATCGGCCAGTACCTCGCGTCGTCCGCGCCCAGGCGCACACTCGGCTGGCTGCTGCTGGTGCTGTACATCACCTACGGGGTGCAGGCGGGATCGGGTCTGCTGCTCGGCTCACTCGGCGCGAGCTTCGTCGCCGGGGCGGTCGCCCTGCTGGTGGCATACGCCGTCCAGTACCGCCGCAGCGGACCGCCGGTACCGGTGACCTTCCTGCCCGCGTTCTGGCTGATGGTGCCCGGGGCATTGGGCCTGCAGGGCGTGGCCAAGATCGTGGGGGCGGACCAGGCGGCCGGGCTGGGCGACTTCCTCAACGCCCTGCTGTCGATCGTGGCCATCGCGGTCGGCGTACTGGTCGGGTCGGGCTTCGCCGAACGCATCGGACGCGTGGCCTCACGATGGCGGCACACCTAGGGCATAGGGTTGCGGTGTGGAAGGCGATGTGGGGCGACGGGTGCTGGTGCTGAACGGGCCGAACCTCGGCCGGCTGGGCAGCCGTGAGCCGGACGTGTACGGCGCCACGTCGTACGACGATCTGATCAAGGTGTGCGTGACCGCGGGAGCGGAGGTGGACCTCGACGTCGAGGTGCGGCAGACCGACGACGAGGCCGAGCTGGTCGGGTGGATGCACGAGGCCGCGGACGGCCGGATCCCGGTCGTGCTCAACCCGGCGGCCTTCACGCACTACTCGTACGCGCTGCGGGACGCCTGCGCCCAGCGCACCGCCCCGCTGGTCGAGGTGCACATCAGCAACCCGGCGGCGCGGGAGGAGTTCCGGCACACCAGCGTGGTCGCGGGGGTGGCGAGCGGCACGGTGGCCGGGTTCGGGTTCGACTCGTACCGGCTCGCGCTGCGCGCCGTGGCGAACCTATTGGCGGACTAGCTGGCTGTAGGTCGAGTCAAGCGGTCGGCTGGGTGTGAGGGATCGGCCCGCGTCCGCAGCGGGGTTGGGGCTTTGGGTGTTGGCCGGGCGGGGTGTTCGGGTCTGGTCGGTGTGCCGAGTGCCCTTGCTGACGTATGCGACCTGGCGCCTGTGGGGTGTCGGTCATCTGGCGTCGTGCGGGCTGCTGTGATGGGCGAAGGACCGGGCGCCAAGCTAGTAGCGGCGTAACGCGGGTGCGTCCGCCATAGCGCTATCGGCGTCTGTTCCGGTCCTTCGTCACGACCAGCGTCGCACCCGTCGGCCGGTGTTGTGAAGGGGTGTAGACGGCTCACTTTCTGTTGTGGGTAAGGGATTCTTCCTCGCTATCCGAGTGTGTGCCGGTGCTCGTCGCGGTCAACGTCGTTCGTCCTCGCTGCGCTGCGGGCGCTCCACGTTGACAGCTCCTCGACACCGGCAGGTGGCAGCTATCGAGGAAGAACCCGGCTGTGGTCAGGTCCAGCGTGCGGGGTCGTAGGCGGCCTGGTCGCGGACCAGAGCGAACGCGATCCGGTTCGCGCGGTGCGCCAGGGCGCAGGCGATGATCCCGCCGCGTTTCCCGCGAGCCTTCAGGCCGGCGGCGTAGGCCTTGGCGGCCGGTTCGTTGTGCCATAGCCCGATGCCGAGGTCGATCAGCGCGCGGCGTAGTTCGACGCTGCCCTCGCGGCTGATCGAGCCGTCGCGGCGGTGGCCGGCCGACTCGTACTGCATCGGTGACAACCCGGCGGCCCGGTAGAGCTGGGCTGATCCGGGCCACCGGGTCGGGGCACCGACCGCCGCGCCGTAGCTGCTCGCGCGGACCACGCCCCAGCCTGGCACCGACGTCAGCGGGTGGAACGGGCTGACCGGCAGCAGCCGGGCCAGTTCGGCCTCGACGGCGACGATCTGGCTGTCGAGGTCGCCCAGCAAGACCAGGTCGGCAGCCAGCACCCGCCGGGCAACCGCCGCGTCGGTGGTGGGCAGCGCATCACCGGCGGCCTTCACGAGGCGTTCGGCCAGCGGTCGACGGACCTGTAGGTCGCGGGCCGCGGCGAACCGGATCAACCGGGTCACGCCCAGCGAAGCGAGCCGGGCCGGGTCGGCGAACTCGGCCGCGACCAGCCGACCGATCTTGCAGCCCAACACGTCGGGCAGCGCCAAGGTCAGCCCGGGAAACGACCGGTCCAGCTGGCCGAGCAGCTGGTTCTTCGTCGCGGTCCGAGTCTGGATCCGCCGAGCCCGGTGCGCCGACCACGCGACCAGCTCACCGATCACCAGATCGTGACCGGTCACCGGCACACCCCGCCCGGCCAACAGCAGCTCGGTGATCGCCTCCAGATCGATCGCGTCGGTCTTCACCCGCCGCCGGCCCTGCACCCGACGCTGCTCGGTCACGTGCGCCGGGTTCAGCTCGAGCACCTCCCAACCGGCCGGCCACGCCGACAGCTCGATCAACGGCCGGTGATAGTGCCCGGCCGCCTCCACCCCCACCTTCACCGGCCCGCCGATCCCGGGCAGCACCCCACGCACCTTCTCGACCAGGTCGACCAGCGCCGACCGCGTCATCGACAACTCGACCGGACCCAGCAGCCGATGCCGCCCGGCATCAGTGACCGACAACGCAGCCGAGGACTTGCCCACATCAACCGCCACCACCACCGTGGACGCTGTGACAGCAGCAGCATGCACAGACACCAGACCCACCTCCGGAGGGCGTCAGGAGGACCAGGCGCGTCCAACGCCCGACCCTCGAAGGAACCTGATGGGTCCCTTCTGACACCTCCGGAGGTGCTCGTGAAGGGGCTACGCCCCGACCTATATCAGCGCTCCAGGTCCGGCTCGGTACCGGGGCTCGGGCGGCCGCCGTCGCGGACCGCCTGCCACAGCTCGTCGATGTCGGAGCGGTCCTCCGGCTCGGGCTCGTCGACCCAGCCGCTGGCCCACACGTCGTCGTCCTCCCGCTCGAAGATCGACGAGGCGATCGCGGACGACCCGACGTACTCGTACTCCTCGGTGGCTTGCTCCGGCGGTGCCACGCTCTTCGTCATCGTGGGCTCGGTCTGCTCCTGGGACTGCTCCTCGGACGGGACCAGCGCGCGGGCGTACTCCTGCGCCTGGATGATGCCCATGTCCGCCTCGTCGCAGAGCAGCCGGACCGCCGCCACCTCCTGGTTGTTCGCCATCAGCTCACGAACCCTGGCGTCCAGCTCACCCTGCGGTGGCGGCAGCTGGTGCTGCGGTGGGCGGTGGTGCGGCAGCGGGGCCTGCATCGGCGGCGGCTGCATCCCCGACGGCGGTACCCAGCCGGGCGGCGGCGTGAACCCGGGTGCGGGGACCACACCCGGCGGTCCCTGCGGCGGCGCCGGGTGGTGTCCCGGGCCCTGGACCTGCTGGATCATCCCGCCCGGGCCCTGACCCGCCGCCGGCAGCTGCCACGACTTCGGCGTCGGCCACTTGAAGTCCGTCTTCCCCGTGCGCTGGGCCTGCTTGAGCCTGCCCACCACCGTGGCCACGATCGCGATGATCACGAAGATGACGATTTCTCCCACGGTGTGCGACCTCCAGATCGCTGCGGCCCGACCGGCATCGTAGGCGCCGGACGGTTCACGCCCGACCGCTACAATCTGCCATACCGCACACGACTTCGAAGGGTTTCACGCGTGGCAACGACCAACGATCTCAAGAACGGCATGGTGCTCAACCTGGACGGCCAGCTCTGGTCCGTCGTCTGGTTCCAGCACCACAAGCCCGGTAAGGGCGGCGCCGTGGTGCGGACCAAGCTCAAGAACGTGCTCTCCGGCAAGGTCGTTGACAAGACCTTCAACGCCGACGTCAAGGTCGAGGTCGCGAACGTCGACAAGCGCGACATGACCTACCTGTACAACGACGGCTCGTCGTACGTGTTCATGGACTCCTCGACCTACGACCAGCTGCACATCCAGCCGGACGTGGTCGGCGAGGCCTCGCACTTCCTGCTGGAGAACCAGGCCGCGATCGTCGCGGTGCACAACGACACCCCGCTGTACGTCGAGCTGCCGGCCTCGGTCGAGCTCGTGGTCGAGTACACCGAGCCAGGCCTGCAGGGCGACCGGTCGACCGGCGGCACCAAGCCCGCCAAGCTGGAGACCGGGTACCAGATCCAGGTTCCGCTGTTCCTCACCACCGGCGAGAAGGTCAAGGTGGACACCCGGACCGGGGACTACCTCGGCCGCGTCTCCTGATCGATGTCCGCCCGGAGCAAGGCCCGCAAGCGCGCCCTCGACGTCCTGTACGAGTCCGAGGTCCGCGGGCTCGACGTCGGCGGCACGCTCGCCGAGCGGCTGGCCGACGCCGACCCGCCGGTCAACGAGTTCACCGTCTCGCTGGTCGAGGGTGTCTCGGCGCACATCACCGCGATCGACGAGCTGATCAGCAAGCATGCCGTCGCCTGGACCCTGGACCGGATGCCCGCCGTCGACCGCAACATCCTGCGGATCGGCGTCTACGAGCTCGTGTACGACGACCAGGTACCCGATGCCGTCGCGGTGAGCGAGGCGGTCTCGCTGGCCCGCGACCTGTCCACCGACGAGTCGCCCGCCTTCGTCAACGGCCTCCTCGGCCGGGTCCTCCAGCTGAAGCCCACCCTCAAACCCTGACCCCGGCACCCTCGTTCATTCCGCCCGTCGCTCTCTGCCGACTGGACCGATTGTGTACGCGTGTCGCCGTCGAGTGGACGCATGTTCCAACGCGTGTCGCCGTCGAATGGACCGAATTATTCCGATCTGACTCCGGCGGCACGTGTCGGCATAGGAGTCCAGCCGACGCGCCATGAAGTATGCGTCCAGTCGGCGGTGGCACGTGTTGGCGTATGCGTCCAGTCGACAGGAGAGGGGATGGGCGCGTCAGTGAGCGCGAAACGGTTCCGTGAGCCGCGACCGGCGTTCCCGCGGTAACGCCCGGGATCAGGTGCTGCCGTTGCGGTTCAGTGGAAACCAGAGCTCGTACCGGTCGGCGGGGAACACCGCCTCGGCGTACTCGATAGGGCGCCCGCCGGTGAGCGCGCGTCGTACCAGGCGGAGCACCGGCCGGCTGGACGGGATGTCGAGCCGGCGTACCTCGTCGTCGTCCGGGAGCCCGGCGATCACGGACTCCTCGCCGGAGTCGGGCAGCAGGCCGCGGCCGTCCAGGTAGCGGTACAGGCTGGAGGCCAGCTGCTCCTCGGTCAGGTCGGGCACCAGCTCGGACGGGAACCAGGCCCGCTCCAGCGCCAGCGGTATGTCGTCGCCCAGCCGGAGCCGCCGGATCCGGGTGGCCGGCTGCCCGTCGAGCTTCAGGAACTGGGCCACCGCGGCGGGCGGGGACTCGTCGGGCACGCACTCGATCGGCAGCGTGCTCGGTTCCAGGTGGTGCTCGCGGATCGCGTCGGCGAACGAGCCGAGCCGGACCCGCAGCTGCAGCGGTTCCGGTGCGCGCAGGTTGCCGCGGCCGTGCAGGGTCAGGATCAGGCCCTCGCGAGCCAGCGCGGCGATCGCCTGCCGCACGGTCATCCGGGCCACGCCCCACCGCTCGGCCAGTACCCGCTCGGCCGGCAGCGGGTCGCCCGCGGCCATGTCCAGGACCATGCTGCGCAGCTCGTCGCGGATGACCGCGTGCTTGGAGACCCCGGGGGTCCTCATCGGCGTCTGGTTCTCCTCAGCTCGTCGCAGTTGACAACACGCCAGCACTCGACAACGCACAGTGCCCAGCGATGCACTATGCGCGTGGTCTAGACCACAAGTCTACGCGTTCCCTCCGCTAGGGAGGCCAGCGCCGTGCGAATGTTCCGCCGATTACGTCTCGTGGCTGGTGCGACCACGATCCTGCTCGCCGCACCGGCGCTGCCCGCGCGCCGCCTCGGGTCAGTCGCCCGCCGAGAGCGTGCCGCGCGCCGTACCATTCTCGACCACCCGCACGACCGGCGTACAGCCGCTGAGCCCGAAGCCGGTCACGCAGCAGGCCCTGCGCACGTCGCGGTGCGCAGGGCCTGTCGCTCCAAGAGTGCTGCCGTCAGTGGACCGCGTGCTCCTCCTCCATGGCGCCGGAGGCCTCCGGGTTGAGCACACCCCAGGAGATGAACCGCTCGGCCAGGGTGGTCGGCGACTCGTCGTAGATCACGGCGAGGGTGCGCATGTCGTCCTGGCGGATCGACAGCACCTTGCCGTTGTAGTCGCCACGCTGGGCCTGGATGGTCGCTGCGTACCGGGAGAGCGGACCGGAGTCGCTGTCCTCCAGGCTCGACAGCGCCTCGAGGTCCAGGACCAGGCGGGGCGGCGGCTGGGACGCGGCGGCGGCGCCGGCCGAGCCGGGGAGCAGCTCGCGGATCGGCACGCCGTAGAAGTCGGCGAGCTCCGCGAGCTTCTGTACGGTGACTGCGCGGTCGCCGCGCTCGTAAGAGCCCACCACGACGGCCTTCCAGCGTCCCTTGGACTTCTCCTCCACCCCATGTAGCGAGAGTCCCTGCTGCTGGCGGATGGCGCGCAGCTTGCCACCCAGTGTCTTTGCGTATTCGCTCGGCACGCTGGTCTTCCCTCCAGATCGTTGGCTCCGGTTTTGCCGGACCCCCCTTTGGTTACTCTGTGTGACAGTATGCGGAGCGTGAGGGTCGTGGTCAAGCGGAGGCGCCTACCTGGGTTAGAGTGACCGCAGTCCGAACATCCTTTAAGACCCGTCCAGAGAGGCGGGAAAGGAGGAACGGTTGCAGTGAGCCCTGCCGCAGAAGCTTCGTCAACGGCACCTCCCCGCACTGTCCTGGATGCGTCCGACATCTCTCGGGCGCTGACCCGGATCTCGCACGAGATCCTGGAGCGCAACTCCGGCGCCGAATCCCTCGTCCTGCTCGGCATCCCCACCCGCGGGGTCGCGCTGGCTCATCGTCTCGGCGCGCGAATCAGCGCCGTCGAAGGACGCACGGTGCCCACGGGATCGCTCGACGTAACCATGTACCGGGATGACATCAGCATGAAACCGGCCCGGGCGCTCGAGCACACCGACATCCCGCAGACCGGGATCGACGACCAGGTCGTGGTGCTGGTGGACGACGTACTGTTCTCCGGGCGGACGATCCGCGCCGCCCTCGACGCGCTGAACGACATCGGCCGCCCCCGGGCGGTCCAGCTGGCCGTACTGGTCGACCGCGGGCATCGCGAGCTGCCGATCCGCGCCGACTACGTCGGCAAGAACCTGCCGACCTCGCTGGTCGAGCGGGTCTCGGTCCATCTCACCGAGTACGACGGCGGCGACGCCGTCCTCATCGGCCAGGGAGGCGCAGCATGATCCGGCATCTGCTCAGCACCGGCGACCTGTCCCGCGACGACGCCAACCTGATCCTCGACACCGCCGAGGAGATGCGGTCGCTGGCCGACCGGCCGATCAAGAAGCTGCCCGCGCTGCGCGGCCGCACGGTGGTGAACCTGTTCTTCGAGGACTCCACCCGGACCCGAATCTCGTTCGAGGCGGCGGCCAAGCGGCTGTCCGCGGATGTGATCAACTTCTCCGCCAAGGGTTCCAGCGTGAGCAAGGGCGAGAGTCTGAAGGACACCGCGCTTACGCTCCAGGCGATGGGCGCCGACGGGGTGGTGTGCCGGCACAACGCCTCCGGTGCACCGCACCTGCTGGCGAACTCCGGCTGGCTGCACGGCAGCGTGATCAACGCCGGCGACGGCACCCACGAGCACCCGACCCAGGCCCTGCTGGACGCGTTCACGATGCGCCGGCACCTCGGCGGTCTGGACGGCCGGCGGATCACGATCGTGGGCGACGTACTGCACAGCCGGGTGGCGCGCTCGAATGTGCTGCTGCTGGCCACGCTGGGCGCCGAGGTCACCGTCGTCGCGCCGCCGACGCTACTGCCCGTCGGGATGAGCGCCTGGCCGTGCGAGACGTCGTACGACCTGGACGCGGCGCTGCCGAAGAGCGACGCGGTGATGATGCTGCGGGTGCAGCGGGAGCGGATGAACGACGCGTTCTTCCCCTCCGCCCGCGAGTACAGCCGCCGCTACGGCCTTGACGTACACCGGATGGCGCAGCTGCCGGACGACGCGATCGTGCTGCACCCCGGCCCGATGAACCGCGGCATGGAGATCACCGCGGACGTCGCGGACTCGACCCGCTCGGTGATCGTCGAGCAGGTCACCAACGGCGTCGCGGTCCGGATGGCCGTGCTCTACCTACTTCTCTCCGGCACCGACAACGCAGGAACTGACAACGCGGGAACTGACAACGCAGGAACTGACAACGCAGGAACTGACAACTCGGAGGCAAGCCCAGCATGACCGCCTACCTCATCACGGGCGCGAAGATCCTCGGGGCTGACCGGGCGGACATCGTCGTCGACGACGGCACGATCGTTGCGATCGGCAACGACCTTGACGTACCGCAGGACGCGGAACGGGTCGACGGCAGCGGCCTGGTGGCTCTGCCCGGCCTGGTCGACCTGCACACGCACCTGCGCGAACCCGGCCGCGAGGACGCCGAGACCGTGCTGACCGGGACCCGGGCGGCGGCGCTCGGCGGGTTCACCGGGGTGCACGCGATGGCGAACACTGACCCGGTCGCGGACACCGCGGGCGTGGTCGAGCAGGTCTGGCGGCTGGGCCGCGAGGCGGGGTACTGCGACGTGTACCCGGTCGGCGCGGTGACCGTCGGGCTGAAGGGCGCCCAACTCGCCGAGCTCGGCGCGATGGCCGACTCCGCGGCCCGGGTCCGGGTGTTCTCCGACGACGGGCTGTGCGTCGCCGACGCCGCCCTGATGCGCCGGGCGCTGGAGTACGTGAAGGCGTTCGACGGCGTGATCGCGCAGCACGCGCAGGAGCCGCGACTGACCCAGGGCGCGCAGATGAACGAGGGCGAGCTGTCCGGCGTGCTCGGGCTGGCCGGCTGGCCGAGCGTGGCCGAGGAGTCGATCATCGCCCGCGACATCCTGCTGAACGCGCACGTCGACTCCCGGCTGCACATCTGCCACCTGTCCACCAAGGGCTCGGTGGAGATCGTCCGGCTCGCGAAGAAGCGCGGCCTGAACGTGACGGCCGAGGTGACCCCGCACCACCTGCTCCTCACCGAGGACCTGGCGTCGACGTACAACCCGGTGTTCAAGGTGAACCCGCCACTGCGGACCAAGGCCGATGTCGAGGCGGTCCGGGAGGGACTGGCTGACGGCACCATCGACATCGTCGCCACCGACCACGCTCCGCACCCGGTGGAGGACAAGGACTGTGAGTGGAGCGCGGCAGCGTTCGGGATGCTCGGGCTGGAGACCGCGCTGTCCGTGGTGCAGCACACCATGGTCGACACGGGCATGATGTCCTGGGCGGACGTCGCCGATCGCCTCAGCGTCCGCCCCGCGCAGATCGGGCAGCTCGCCGACCAGGGCCAACCTCTGGCGGCGGGGTCGCCCGCGAACCTCGTACTCGTCGACCCCGCGGTGACCCGGACGGTCGTGCCGAGCGAGTCGGCCTCGCTGTCCCGCAACACCCCGTACGACGGGATGGAGCTGCCGGGCCGGGTGGTCGCCACCTTCCTGCGCGGTACCCCGACGGTGCTGGGCGGAAGGTTGGCTCGATGAGGTTCCTCGGCGGGGCACTGGTGGCCGGCGGTCTGCTGACGCTGTGCTACCTCGGCATCCTGCACGGCTGGCGCAGCCGGAAGCACCGGCAGGGTGCGATCACGCCGCCGCCGGAGCCGCCGGCCGACCTGGACGACAGCGACGCGATCGAGGGCGTGTACGTCGCCACCACGACCGCGTACGACTGGCTCGACCGGATCGCGGTGCACGGTCTCGGCGTGCGCAGCCGGGCGGACGTGGTGGTCGCGCAGGCCGGCGTCGCGATCCTGCGGACCGCGGCGCCCAGCCTGTACATCCCGGCCGAGGAGCTGCTGTCGGTGCGGACCGAGCGCGGTATCGCGGGCAAGGTCGCGGTCGAGTCGGCGGGCCTTGTGGTGTTCACCTGGCAGCACGACGGGCACCGGTTCGACACCGGGTTCCGGCCGCGGCACCGGGCCGACGTCGAGCGGCTGACGCTGCTCGCCGGCGAGCTCGCGATGACCGTGCCCGGTCACGAGGACGACCACGACGAGGCCAAGCACGGGTACGACGACTTCGACCGCGGCGAGCTGCAGACCAACGGGGCGAACGGTGATGATCGGTGACCGCCGTGGCCAGGCCCGCGGTGCTGGTGCTGGAGGACGGTCGCTCATTCACCGGGTCCTCGTACGGGGCGGAGGGTGAGACGTTCGGCGAGGCGGTGTTCAGCACCGGGATGACCGGGTACCAGGAGACGCTGACCGACCCGTCGTACCACCGGCAGATCGTCACCATGACCGCACCGCACATCGGCAACACCGGCATGAACGACGAGGACGACGAGTCGCGGCGGATCTGGGTCGCCGGGTACGTCGTGCGGGACCCGGCCCGGGTGCCGTCCAGCTGGCGGTCACGGCGCAGCCTGGACGAGGCACTGAAGGCGGCCGGCGTGGTCGGGATCAGCGGTGTCGACACCCGCGCGCTGACCCGGCACCTGCGCGAGCGCGGCGCGATGCGGGCCGCGATCTCGACCGAGACGCTGGAGGTCGAGGCGTTGCTGGGCAGGGTGCTGGAACAGCCGCCGATGGCCGGCGCCGATCTGGCCGGCGACGTCACGACGGGCGAGTCGTACGTGGTACCGGCCGAGGGGGACAAGCGGTTCACGGTGGTAGCGCTCGACCTCGGGATCAAGGCGATGACGCCGAAGCGGATGGCCGAGCGCGGTATCGAGGTGCACGTGCTGCCGGTGACCTCCACCCTCGAACAGGTGCTGGAGCGGGAGCCGGACGGCGTGTTCATGTCGAACGGCCCCGGCGACCCCGCGACCACCGAGCACCCGACGTCGTTGCTGAAGGACCTGCTGGAGCGCCGGGTGCCGTACTTCGGGATCTGCTTCGGCAACCAGGTGTTCGGGCGGGCGCTCGGCCTCGGCACGTTCAAGCTCAAGTACGGCCACCGCGGCATCAACCAGCCGGTGCTGGACCGCGCCACCGGCACGGTCGAGATCACCGCGCAGAACCACGGGTTCGCTGTCGACGCACCGCTGGAGGGCACCGTCGAGACGCCGTACGGCGTGGCCGAGGTCAGTCACGTCTCGCTCAACGACAATGTCGTCGAGGGGCTCCGACTGACCGGCCGGGACGGTAGGCCGCTCGGCTTCTCCGTCCAGTACCACCCCGAGGCGGCGGCCGGCCCGCACGACTCGGCGTACCTCTTCGACCGCTTCGTCGACCTGATGACCGATCGGAGGGATGGCTGATGCCGCGGCGGACCGACATCTCCTCGGTGCTCGTCATCGGGTCGGGGCCGATCGTGATCGGGCAGGCGTGCGAGTTCGACTACTCCGGGACGCAGGCCTGCCGGGTGCTGAAGGAGGAGGGCTTCCGGGTCGTGCTGGTGAACTCCAACCCGGCCACGATCATGACCGACCCGGAGTTCGCCGACGCGACGTACGTCGAGCCGATCACGCCCGAGTTCGTCGAGAAGGTGATCGAGAAGGAGCGCCCGGACGCGCTGCTCGCGACACTGGGCGGCCAGACCGCGCTCAACGCGGCGGTCGCGCTTCACGACAACGGTGTGCTGGACAAGTACGGCGTGGAGCTGATCGGCGCCTCGGTCGAGGCGATCCAGCGCGGCGAGAACCGCGAGTCGTTCAAGCAGATCGTGGAGTCGCTCGGCGCGCACGTGGCCCGGTCGGTGATCTGCCACTCGCTCGATGACGTGCTGGGCGCGGCGGGCGAGCTCGGGTACCCGCTGGTGGTCCGGCCCTCGTTCACGATGGGCGGGGTCGGCTCCGGGATGGCGTACGACGAGGCCGACCTGCGCCGGATCGCCGGTGCGGGACTGGCCGCCAGCCCGACGACGGAGGTCCTGATCGAGGAGTCCATCGTCGGCTGGAAGGAGTACGAGCTGGAGGTGATGCGCGACAAGGCCGACAACGTGGTGATCGTCTGCTCGATTGAGAACGTCGACCCGATGGGCGTGCACACCGGCGACTCGGTCACCGTGGCTCCGGCGATGACCCTGACCGACCGCGAGTACCAGAGCATGCGAGACGTTGCCATCGGCATCATCCGCGCGGTCGGCGTGGACACCGGCGGCTGCAACATCCAGTTCGCGGTCGATCCGGCGGACGGCCGGATGATCGTGATCGAGATGAACCCGCGGGTGTCGCGCTCGTCCGCGCTCGCCTCCAAGGCGACCGGGTTCCCGATCGCCAAGATCGCGGCGAAGGTGGCGATCGGGTACACCCTCGACGAGGTTCCGAACGACATCACCGGCGAGACGCCCGCGTCGTTCGAGCCGACACTGGACTATGTGGTGGTGAAGGCGCCACGGTTCGCGTTCGAGAAGTTCCCGCACGCGGACGCGACGCTGACCACGCACATGAAGAGCGTCGGCGAGGCGATGGCGATCGGCCGCAACTTCACCGAGGCGCTGCAGAAGGCGCTGCGGTCGCTGGAGCGGCCGGAGGCACGGTTCAGCTGGGCCGGCCCGCCGCCGACCGAGCTGGACGACCTGCTGGACCGGGCCCGGACGCCGCACGACGGGCGGCTGCGCACGGTGATGGACGCGATCCGCGCCGGCGCGACCGAGGGGCAGGTGTTCGAGGCGACCAGGATCGACCCGTGGTTCGTCGACCAGCTGTTCCTGGTCCACGAGACCGCGCTCGCGGCGTCGGCAGCGCCGCGGCTGACGCCGGAGGTCTTCCGGCTGGCCAAGCGGCACGGGTTCTCCGACCTGCAGCTGGCCGAGATCCGGAACCTGCCCGAGGACGTCGTCCGCGGCGTGCGGCAGGCGCTCGGGATCCGGCCGGTGTACAAGACGGTCGACACCTGCGCGGCCGAGTTCGCCGCGCTCACGCCGTACCACTACTCGTCCTATGACGAGGAGACGGAGGTTGCCTCGCGCAACGAGCCGGCGGTGCTGATCCTGGGCAGTGGGCCGAACCGGATCGGGCAGGGGATCGAGTTCGACTACTCCTGCGTGCACGCGTCGATGGCGCTGCGCGAGGCCGGCTACTGCACGGTGATGGTGAACTGCAACCCGGAGACGGTGTCCACCGACTACGACACCTCGGACCGGCTGTACTTCGAGCCGCTCACCACCGAGGACGTGCTCGAGGTCGTGTATGCCGAGATGCAGGCGGGACCGGTCGCGGGCGTGATCGTGCAGCTCGGCGGGCAGACCCCGCTCGGCCTGGCGCAGCGGCTCGCCGATGCCGGCGTACCGATCGTCGGCACCTCGCCGGAGGCGATCCATCTGGCCGAGGAGCGCGGCGCGTTCGGCAAGGTGCTCGCGGACGCGGACCTGCCGGCACCCAAGCACGGCACCGCGATGTCGTCCGACCAGGCGCACGCCGTGGCGGCCGAGATCGGGTTCCCGGTACTGGTGCGTCCGTCGTACGTGCTCGGTGGCCGCGGCATGGAGATCGTGTACGACGCGGGAGAGCTGACCGCCGCCCTGCACCGGCTCGGGAACGGTGCGAGCTGGGAGCACCCGGTGCTGGTGGACCGGTTCCTGGACGACGCGGTCGAGATCGATGTGGACGCGCTGTACGACGGGACCGAGCTGTTCCTCGGCGGGGTGATGGAGCACATCGAGGAGGCCGGGGTGCACTCCGGCGACTCGTCCTGCGCGCTGCCGCCGATCACGCTGGGCTCGGCCGAGATCGACAAGATCCGCGCGTCGACGCTGGCGATCGCGTCGGGCGTCGGGGTGCGCGGGCTGCTGAACATCCAGTTCGCGCTCGCCGGCGACGTGCTGTACGTGCTGGAGGCGAACCCGCGGGCGTCCCGGACGGTGCCGTTCGTGTCCAAGGCGACCGCGACCCCGCTGGCGAAGGCCGCGTCCCGGGTGATGCTCGGGGCAACGATCGCCGAGCTGCGGGCCGAGGGCATGCTGCCCGCGACCGGTGACGGCGGCACGCTGCCCGCGCATACGCCGATCGCGGTGAAGGAGGCGGTGATGCCGTTCAACCGGTTCCGCACCGTCGAGGGCGCCTCGGTCGACACCGTGCTCGGACCGGAGATGCGCTCCACCGGTGAGGTGATGGGCATCGACGACACGTTCGGGACCGCGTTCGCGAAGTCGCAGGCGGGTGCGAACGGCGCGCTGCCGTCGACCGGGCGGGCGTTCGTGTCGGTGGCGAACCGGGACAAGCGGCACATGATCTTCCCGGTGAAGCGGCTGGCCGACCTCGGGTTCGAGATCCTCGCCACCGAAGGGACCGCGGACGTGCTGCGCCGCAACGGGGTGGAGGCGACCGTCGTCCGCAAGAACAGCCAGGGGCCTGGACCCGACGGCGAGCCGACCATCGTGCAACGGATCCACGACGGCGAGGTCGACCTGATCGTCAACACCCCGATCGGGATCACCCGCGACGGCAGCCCGCGGATCGACGGCTACGAGATCCGCAGCGCAGCCGTGGCCCGCAACATCCCTTGCATCACCACCGTCCAGGGCCTGGGCGCCGCCGTCCAGGGCATCGAGTCCCAGCGCTCCGGGACCATCGGCGTCCGCTCCCTCCAGGACTGGACCCCCCACATCCGCCCCGAGGGGGCGTAGGCCCGTGCTCCTCGGCGAAGGCCGCCATCCCCCCACCACCCTCTGCGTTCATCGGTCGGTTTGCGACGGACTGTGGATAACCGGTCGGGTGCGCGCCGGCGGTCGGGTGACCGCGTTATCCACAGTCCGTCGCAAACCGACCGATGAACGCAACAGGACGGGGCGGTAGGACAAGTGAGCGGGTACGAGCGGGTGGTGCGGCCGGTGCTGTACCGGTTCGGCGGGGGAGATGCCGAGGTGGCCCACGAGCAGACCCTGCGCTGGCTGCAGCGCGTCGGGGCGCGGCCGGCCGTCGTACGGGCGCTGACCAGGACGTACGGAGCGCTGACGCCCGGGCTGGGTCGGACCGTGTTCGGCATCCGGTTCCCGGGGCCGGTCGGGCTGGCCGCGGGCATGGACAAGAACGGGGTGGCGCTGCCCGCCTGGCGCGCGCTCGGGTTCGGGTTCGTCGAGGTCGGTACCGTGACCGCGCACCCGCAGCCCGGCAACGAACGCCCGCGGCTGTTCCGGCTGGTCGGCAGCGAGGCCATTGTCAACCGGATGGGCTTCAACAACGACGGCTCGGCGGCGCTGGCGGGCCGGCTGGAGCGGTACGGCGACCTCGGATACCCGCTCGGGATCAGCATCGGCAAGTCCAAGGTGACGCCGCTGTCCGACTCTGTCGACGACTACGTCACCTCGCTGCGCCGGCTGTACCGGTACGGCGACTACTTCGCGGTCAACGTCAGCTCGCCGAACACGCCCGGGCTGCGCTCACTGCAGGACGCCGGCCGGCTCCGTGAGCTGCTCGCGGCGCTCCGGCACGAGAACCAGGCACTTGCCGTCGGCAACGACCCGAAGCCGGTACTGGTGAAGATCGCCCCCGACCTCACCGACCAGGCGGTCGACGAGCTGCTGCAGGTCTGCACCGGCGAAGGCGTCGCCGGCCTGATCGCCACCAACACCACGATCGGCCGGGACGGGCTGGCGCCGCAGGACCGGGCAACCGGCGGTGAGGCGGGTGGACTGTCCGGGCGGCCACTGACCGAGCTGTCCCGCCGGCTGGTCGAGTACGTGCACAAGCAGACCGGCGGCAACCTGCCGGTGATCGGGGTCGGCGGCATCCTCGACCCGGACGACGCGGACAGGATGCTGGACGCGGGGGCGAGCCTGGTGCAGCTGTACACCGGTTTGGTCTACCGCGGCGCCGGACTGGTCCGCCGGATCAACCGTCAGACGAAGAGCAGGCCGACATGAGTACGGCGGTGCCCGGCCGGATCCGCGGCGAGGTGCTGAGCGTCCGGCGTACCGGCGCCTACCACCACCTGACGCTGCGGACCCCGGGCATTGCCGCGAACACCCGCCCCGGGCACTTCGTCGCGCTGGCGGTCGGAGGGGACGAGCCGGTGCGGCTGGGGCGCCGGGCGTTCTGGGTGTACGCCGCGGACCCCGGCGGGCTGTACGGCGGGAGCACCGAGGTCGTGGTCGCGGTACGCGGTGCGGGCACGGCCTGGCTGACCGGGCTGAGCACCGGCGACCCG
>Ga0075419_10000321_pt1 | contig 29145 bp, 23 predicted proteins | sample SoiMetdeltSBSDD3_FD_76900 | JGI IMG/M metagenome (GOLD analysis project Ga0075419, IMG submission 76900) | Bulk soil microbial communities from a Populus tree surrounding site in Tennessee, USA - Soil MetaG P. deltoides SBSDD3 | ecosystem: Environmental > Terrestrial > Soil > Tree plantation... | reverse complement strand
GGGCAACGATGGCGAAGGTCCTGGCAACCAAGGCCAGGGGAACGACGATCAGGGCCAGGGCAACCAGGGCCAGGGCAACCAGGGCCAGGGCAACCAGGGCCAGGGCCAGGGCAACGATGGCGAAGGTCCTGGCAACCAAGGCCAGGGGAACGACGATCAGGGCCAGGGCGACCAGGGCGACCAGGGCGACCAGGGCGGCCAAGACGACCAGGACGACCAGGGCGACCAGGGCGACCAGGGCGACCAGGGCGACCAGGGCCATCAGGGTGGTGCGAGCGACCCGAGCATGCAGTCGGACATCGCGCCAGAGTCGCGGACGCTCTTCTGCTCGACGAATGGAGACGTCTATCGCGCCAATGGCGACGGCATGGGTATCGCGCTCAACCTGCCCGACTCCGTCGGCGCTCTGATGGTTCAGCTCGGTCTCGTGAAGCCTGCGATCTTCTACCAGGGGATCGGCGCATCCTGCGATCAGCTGCCCGGGTTCAACGACTCCGGTCTATGGGTTGATCACGTGGGCGACGTCGTACCCGGCGTCGCTGTCTACCCACTGTTCGTTCCTGCATAGCCGGAGGGTTGGGGGAGAGGCGGGCGGGCCGACTACGTCGGGTCGCCCGCCTCAGGCTCGTTGGCGCCGCTCCAGCGCGTCAACAACCCCTTGGGACATGCAGCTGGGTCGACTTGCGAGAGGGCAGTGGAGTTGGCCGGACTCGAACCGGCGACGTCCGGGGTGCGATTGCTCTGTGACGAGTTCGCGGTACCGATTTTCGACTTAGTTGAGCGAAACCGGGTGCTGTGAATTCTTGCTCCAGACAAAGCAGAGGCCCCTGCGAGAGGGGCCCATTTCCGCGTGTCTGAGCCATGGAGCTAGCCGGACTCGAACCGGCGACCTCCTGGGTGCGATCCAGGCGCTCTCCCAGCTGAGCTATAGCCCCGCGCGAAGGAGTGTAGCCACCCCTAGGGGCCCGGACGGAGCGGCGAGCCGAGGCCCGGGATCGTCGGAGTCTTCTCCGGCGCGCTCTTCGGGACCTTGCAGGGCGTCGGGGGGTCCTCGCTCGCAGGCACGACGCGCGGCCGGTCCTGCGCATGCGGGATCGCGGCGCCGCCGATGAGGATCCCGAGCACGAGGAGCCAGAGCGCGGCGGTCATCCGGGCCCAGACCGGGTACGGCCGGTGGCCCTCGTGCGCCGGGGCGTGGGCCTCCTGCGCGACCGGCCGCGAGGCGCGGCTCGGGGGGAGGTGGGTCGCCGGGCGGTCGGGCAGCGCCGCTCGCGCCCGGGCACCGAGCTCGGGATCGACGAGGGCGAGCTCGGGGCTGAGCGGCTCGCTCGGCATACGTTCGGATTCTGGCTGATCGGTCGGTTCCCTCGCCGAACGAGGCGCCGGACCCGTGTCGCATGCGTGCCGACTCGTCCACAGGAGCGCTCAACCATGCGGCCTCGCGCAGTACCTGTCGCATCGGGACGTCTGGCTCGCGGGCGTCGTGGCGGATACGAGAGCCGTGACAGCGACCAAAGGGAGGATGCGTGCGCGCACGCACGATCGGACTCGGGGCGGCGGCGCTCGTCGCCCTCGGCACGGCGGCTCTTGCTCCTGGTGCAACCGGCGTTCACCAGCAGGAGGGAGACGTGATCGTCGCCTGCCAGAAGCGGAAGACCGGGCTCCTGCGCGTCGTTCGGGACGCCTCGGCCTGCAGGTTCGCCGAGCAGGTCCTCAGGTGGAACGTCCGCGGGCCTGCCGGTCCGGCTGGGCCTGCGGGACCACAAGGTCCAGCAGGCCCGGCGGGCGCGGCCGGGCCCCCCGGGCCTCCGGGCACGCAGGGGCCTGCCGGGCCGGCTGGGCCGCCGGGGCCGGCGGGTGCGATGGGGCCGGCCGGGCCGGCCGGCGCCACGGGCCCCGCAGGACCGGCAGGACCGGCGGGGCCTGCTGGACCGCAGGGGCCACCCGGCCCCGCATCGCTCGCCGCGCTCGACGGGACGACCTGTACGCGGTCCGACGGCTCGACCGGCACGCTCGACGTCGTGACCACGACGACCAACGTCGTCGAGCTCCACTGCACGGGCGGTGGTGGGCCTCCGCCTCCGCCGCCGGCCGTCGGTCTCGTCATCAACGAGGTGGACTACGACCAGGTCGGGACGGACGGCGACGGCTTCGTCGAGCTGAAGAACGTCGGCTCGACTGCCGCGGCGCTGGACGGGATCGCGCTCGTGCTCGTGAACGGCGGTGACAGCGCCGAGTACGAGCGCGTCGCGTTGACCGGCTCGCTCGCTGCGGGTGCCCATCTCGTCGTGCCGGCGGAGATGCAGAACGGGGCGCCGGACGGCCTCGCTCTGGTCGACACGGCGACGAAGGCGCTGCTCGACGCCCTCTCGTACGAGGGCGAGATCCACGCCGCGACGGTCGACGGGCAGGTGTACGACCTCGTCGAGGGGACGCCGCTCCCCGCGAGTGTCGCGGACTCCAACACCGTGGACGGGTCCCTGTCCCGGCTCCCGGACGGCGCGGACACGAACGACGCCGCCACGGACTGGGCGTTCACGACGACGAAGACGCCGGGGACGGCGAACGTCGCCTCGTCGTAGGGCTATGAGCTCCCCGCGCCCGGCCCTGTGCGCCGGGCGCGGGAGCGCTCGCGCCGCTCGAGCCTCGCCTCGAGCTCCGCCAGCTCGCGGTGGAGGTCGCGGTAGCTCTCCCAGCGCTCGGGGGCGAGCCTGCCGTCCGCGAGCGCCGACTCGATCGCGCAGCCGGGCTCACCGTCGTGGCGGCAGTCGGAGAACCTGCACTGGGCCGCAAGCTCGGCGATGTCCTCGAACGCGTCCTCGAGGCCTTCGTCGGCGACCCAGAGGTGGAGCTCGCGCATGCCGGGGTTGTCGACCACGATCCCGCCGCCGGGCAGCACCACGAGCGCCCGGCGCGTCGTCGTGTGTCGACCGGAGCCATCTGCGGCGACGGAGCCCGTAGCGAGTCGTTCCTCGCCGACGAGCGCGTTGACGAGCGTCGACTTGCCGACGCCGGAGGGACCGAGAAGCGCGCCGGTGACGCCCGCAGGCACCTCGGCTCGAACGGCGTCGAGGCCGAGCCCGGTTCGGGCGGAGACGGCGTGAACCGGCACGGTTCCGCCGATCTCTTCGACCTCCGCGGCGACGGCGTCGGGGTCGGGCTCGAGGTCGGCCTTCGTCAACAGGATCACGGGGCGCGCGCCGCTCTCCCACGCGAGCGTCAGGTACCGCTCGAGCACCCGTGGGTTCACGTCGTCGGCCAGCGACGCGGTCACGAAGACGACGTCCACGTTGGCAGCGACGACCTGCTCGCGGGTCGCCTGCGAGCCGGGGTCGTGCGCAGCCCGCCGGGAGAAACGCGTCCTGCGGGGCAGGACCGCCTCGATCGTCGCGCGTCCACGCGTCGGCTGCCTCAGCGCGACCCAGTCTCCGACGACGGGCAGGTCGGCCGAGGATTCGGCCTGGTGGCGAAGCCGACCCGGGACTCGCGCGCGGAGCTCTCCGTCCGCGGTCACCACGTCCCACTCCCCGCGGTGCTGGACCGACACGCGCCCGGGCGCGAGGCCCTGCTCGCGATATGCCTCGAACGCTCGGGCCCACGATTCGTCCCAACCGAACTGCTCGAGTGCGTCCACGGCCCCATTGTCACGAACCCCGTGCCGCGTCGTTTCGAACGCTGGAAGTGGGGGAGCATGGAGAGCTGTGGGTGGAGTAGAGTCGGCGCGTTCCGTCAAGGGAGAGGGGAGAGAGATGCCACGTCGTCTGACCCACGCCCGCGTCCTCGCGGTCGCCTCGCTGCTGTTCGTGCTCGCCGCGTTCGTCGTCGGAGGCGGCGCCGTGGCGGCGCAACCGGCCGCCGACGGCCCGCTCGCCGAGAAAATGGTCTTCTTCGCCTCCGACGGGATGAGGCCGGACCTCGTCGACAAGTACGCGTCGCAGGGCCAGATGCCGACGATGGCGGAGCTCATGGCAGGCGGCGTCAAAGGGCAGAACGGCCTCACTCAGGCCTTCCCGCCGAACACCGGCGTCGGCTGGCACACGCTGGCCACGGGGGCCTATCCCGGCGAGCACGGCTCGACGAACAACACGTACCACCGCACCGGGGAGACCAACTTCAACAACCGGACGGCCTTCGCCACCGACGGCGTGCTCCAGGCGGACGCCATCCACCAGGCCGCCGAGCGTGCGGGCAAGAGCATCGTGTCGGTCGAGTGGGTCGGTGCCCGGAACCTCCGGCCGGCGCTGCAGGGGCCGGTCGTGGACTTCCGCACCTTCTTCTCGAACCGGGGCGTTCTCCTGAACTACGACCTGCCGGGCCAGCCCGCGCTGTCCAACGCGTTCGGTGTCTCCTACCAGCGCGTCGACCTGGACGCCGCGGCCGGGTGGACGAACGTCCCGGCGTCCTTCAGCCCCGCCAGGCAGGAGCAGCTGAAGCTCACGAACACCGCGTTCCCGGCGGCCGACAACATCGATCGCTTCTTCGACCTCTACATCTTCGACTCGACGAACAACGGCACGACGAGCTACGACAAGGTGCTCGTCGTCCCCTCGACCGCGAACAAGAACGGCTCGCAGGCAGTCGCCAACCTCGACGCCGGCGAGTGGGCCGACGTCAAGGTGACGCTGACCGGCGGGCGCGCGGGCCAGACCGCCGGGTTCTACATCAAGGCGATCGAGATCGCACCGGACCTGTCGCAGTTCCGCGTGTACTTCACGTCGATCGCGCGCGTGAACGCGACCTACAACCAGCTCGGCCCGGCGGGCTCGGCGGCCTTCGAGCAGACGCTCGCGGACGACTTCCCGACGTCGACCGCCGCCGACTTCGCGCCCCTCGAGGCCGGGATCGTCGACGAGGACACGTACGTCGAGCAGGGACTGAAGTGGAAGGATGCGCACTTCGCCTACCTCGAGTACATCCTCGAGGATCTCGACGTCGATCCGGACCTGCTCATGCTCGGCGCTCCCACGACGGACGAGTTCCAGCACCAGTTCATGGGCCTGGTCAGCCCGGTGGACATCGACGGCGATCCGAATCCCTACTTCGACGACCTCACGAACGACGACGTCCCCGACGGGCGCACCGCGATCCGCGAGGGCTACATCCGCTCGGCCTACCACGAGGCGGACGAGACGCTGGCGACGGGTCTCGAGCTCGTGGGCGGCGACCCGACCGTGTTCGTGTCGTCCGACCACGGCTTCGCGCCGCAGTGGTACGCGGTGAACGCGGGCAAGGTGCTGGCCGACGCCGGGATCCAGACGCCGGAGCAGCTCAGCAACTGCCGGGCAGCCACGGGCGCGGGCGCGGTCAACCTGGCGAAGGCGTGCTGGGCGGGTGGAACCGCGCAGATCTACGTCAACACGACCCTGCCGACGGGCCAGACGTACGAGGGCGTGCGGACGGCCGTGATCAACGCCTTCCAGAACCTCACCGACCCGGCGAACCCCGGCAAGCAGGTCGTGCTGAAGATCATGAAGAAGGAGGAGCTCCGGAACGTCGACGGCTCCGACTCGCTCCATCCGAGCCGCTCCGGCGACGTCGTCGTCGTGCTGCGCCCGCCCTACCAGTTCGACGCGGCGACGGCAGGCCAGCGGATCGCCTTCTCGCAGTTCTTCGGGCAGCACGGCTATCTGCCGAACCTCGTCAACCTCGACCGGAACGTCAACATGCACGCGACGTTCATCGCCGCCGGCCCGGGCATCCGCAAGCAGGGGCCGGTGCAGGGCGTCCGTGCTGTCGATCTCGCTCCCACGGTGTCGTTCCTGCTCGGGATCCCGGGCCCGGTCAACGCGCGCGGGAAGATCCTCTACGACCTCCTGCCCTCGCCGGGGCGGTACAAGGAAGCCACGATCATCGGCTTCAACGACTTCCACGGCCAGATCACGCCGTTGACGCAGGCGGCGGACGACCTGGCGGCGCCTGCGGTCAACCCGGCCTTCGGAATCGGAGGCGCGGCCTTCCTGAAGCCGTGGTTCGACCTCTACCGCGGCGAGGCGAAGGACGGCTCGATCACGATCCACGGCGGTGACGCCGTGGGCGCGACGCCGCCGATCTCGAACTTCTTCGGCGACAAGCCGACGATGCTCGCGCTGAACATGCTCAAGCTGTCGGCGGACTCGCTCGGGAACCACAACTTCGACCGCGGCTCCGCGTACCTGCGCCAGGAGCTCATCCCGCTCGCGCAGTTCCCGTACGTGACCGCGAACGCGGTGTTCCAGACGAACAACCAGCTGCCTCCGGAGTGGAAGGCCTCGCAGGTCTTCAACTTCGACGGCTTCAAGCTGGGCGTGGTCGGCTTCACGCTGCCCGAGCTCCCGACGCTGATCTTCCCGGGCAACCTGAACCCGTTCAAGATCACCGACCCGGCCGCCGCGATCAACGCGGAGGCCGCACGGCTCCGCCAGCGGGGCAACCTCGACGCGGTCGTCGCAGTCGGGCACATGGGCGGCGACGGGCCGGAGATCCTGAGCCCGCTCCCGACGAGCCCGGTCATCGAGCTCGCCAACGACCTCGAGGGCGTGGACGCGGTCTTCGGCGGCCACACGCACGCCGAGTACATCGCGCACCTACCGGACGGCATGCTCGTGACCGAGACCCCGAACGCGGGCTTCCGGTTCAACCGTGTGCGCCTGACGATCGACACCAGAACGAAGTCGGTGATCTACAAGACCGCGGACTACCACAAGCCCTGGAACATCGGCGTCACGCCCGACGCCGCGATCCAGGCGATGATCAACGACCTCAACAGGCAGCTCGCGCCGATCCTGAACACCGTCATCGGGAGCTCGACCGTCGCGATCCCGCGGGCCGACTCGTGCGGTCGCGGCGACGGCCGCCTGTGCGAGTCGCTGATCGGCGACGTGACGATGGACGCGATGCGGGCGACGTACTCCACGCCCGGCAGCCCGATCGACTTCGCGATCACGAACTCGGGCGGCCTCCGGGCGGACCTGACCTGTCCGACGGCGAACCTGCCGGACGACTTCTGTCCGGCCTTCACGCCGCCGCCGTATCCGATCACTCGCGGCTCGGTGCTCGGCGTGCTGCCGTTCGGCAACGTGGCGTTCACCGTGAGCATCAGCGGCGCGGAGCTGAAGACGTACCTCGAGAACGGGGTGTCCGCGATGCCCAACGCGAACGGGCGCTTCCCGCAGGTGTCGGGTCTCTGCTTCAGCTATGAGATCACGGCTGCGGCACAGAGCCGGGTGACGAGCGTCGTCCGGCAGGCCGCGAACGGGACCTGCACCGGCCCGGCGGTCGACCTGACCGCCGGCTCGACGTACCGGATCGTCCAGAACGACTTCATGGCGACGGGCGGAGACGGGTATCCGAACGTCTTCGCTCGCGGGACGACCCAGGAGCTGATGGACGAGGTGCTCGCCGACTACATCACGGCGAACACGCCGCTGAGCCCAGCGCTCCAGGGGCGGATCCAGTGCACCGACGCGAACGGCGCCACCGCCCCGAACTGCCCGGTGCCCGTTCCGTAGATCGACCCGTGGGGCCGGCCTCGGGCCGGCCCCACACCACCCACCTACGCCGCGAGAGCGTGCGCGAGCGCGGTGTCGAGGTCCGCGTACGCGAACTCGAACTCCGCATCGAGCAAGCGCGCAGGGAGCGTGCGCTGGCCCTCGAGGACCACCGCCTCGCCGCGCTCGCCGAAGAGCACCTTGATCGCGAAGGCGGGAACCGGAAGGACGGCCGGGCGGTGGAGTGCCCGGCCGAGCGCCTTCGCGAACGCCGCGCTGGTTGCGGGGCTCGGAGAAGCGAGGTTCACGGGGCCAGCGAGCTCGCCCTCGAGCACGAAGAGGTACGCCGCGACGAGGTCGTCCAACGAGACCCAGCTCCACCACTGGCGGCCCGAAGCGACGCGGCCGCCCACTCCGAGCTTGAACGGGAGAAGCATCTGCCGGAGGGCACCTCCGTCGCGCGTGAGCACCATGCCCTGCCGGAAGCTCACGACCCTGAGACCCGCCGCGCGAGCAGGCTCGGCGGCCGCCTCCCACGCCCGCCCGACGTCGGCGAGGAACCCGGTCCCGAGCTCCGACTCCTCGGTGAGGACCTCGTCGCCTCGGTCCCCGTAGATGCCGCATCCCCCGGCCGACACGAAGACGCGAGGTCGCGGCTCGAGCTCCGCGAGCGTACGCGCGAGCAGGCTCGTGCTCGAGACGCGCGAGTCGCGGATCTCGGCCTTGCGTGCGGCCGTCCACCGGAGATTGAGGTTCGCGCCGCTGAGGTTCACCGCGGCGTCGACGCCGGCGAGCGCCGCGGAGTCGATCGTGCCCGCGGCGGGGTCCCACGCGACCTCCGACGCGCCGCGAGCCTCGCGGCGGACGAGCCGCACAACGTCATGGCCCGCCGCTTCGAGCGCCGGCACGAGCGCGGAGCCGATCAGCCCGGACGCCCCGGAGACGACGACCTTCATGCTCCCGATTGTGGCAGCCCGCTGTCCTTGCCCGAGGCCGTGCGCGCGCGACGAGCGAGCGTTCTAGGCGCGCTGACGCCAGAAGACGGCTGCTGCTGCCGCCGCCTCGGCGAGGACGCTCAACAGGCCGATCGCGACGAGCCAGAGTCGAAAGTGCCGCATGCGACGAGTGATCGGCGGGACCGGCCGTCGTCTTTACCGTGGGCTCCTACCCCGGTGGGCGGAGAACGGCGAAGGGGTCCGTCACCTCGAGCCGGCGCGTACGGAAGCGGAACGCCTCCGCTGGGCGGCCGCCTGCGGGGCCGTGCGCGCGGCGCTCGCCGGTCGACTCGATGACGCCCCGCCGGAGCAGGACCCGCTTCAGGTTCGTGGCGGAGAGCTCGTAGCCCAGTGCGGCCTCGTACACGTTGCGCAGCTCGGCGAGGGTGAACGTCTCCGGCGCGAGCGCGAAGCCGAGGTTCGTGTAGGACAGCTTTCCCCGTAGCCGCTCGCGCCCCGCGAGCACGATCGCGCCGTGGTCGAAGGCCGTCTCCGGCAGCGAGTCGACCGGGTACCAGCGCGTGTCCTCGGGCACCCGCGGGTCGATCCCGAGCGGAACGAGGCCGAGGTAGGCGGTCGCGAGCTCGCGGCGCTCCGGATGACGCCGCGGGTCGCTCCAGGTGCCGAGCTGCTCGAGATGGGCGACGTCGCGGACGTCGACCTTGGTCGCGAGGTGCCGAAGGATCGACGCCTCGAGCGTCTCCCCGTCGCCGAGCGCTCCACCGGCGAGGGACCAGGTCCCGCTGAAGGGGTCGCGGGCGCGCTGCCACAGGAGTGTCTGCAGCTTCTCCTCGCGAACCTGGAGCACGACGGCGAGGACGGCTTGCGCGGGAGGGGTCGGTGGAGTGGTAGGATGCGCCACGAGGTTATCGACTCTGAGGCGAAAACTACCATGAGCGAGATACTCGAGCTGGGGCGGAGACGCGAGGAGGTCGATCTCCTCGTCGTCGGCGGCGGCGTGGCCGGTCTGTTCGGCGCCCTGTGCGCGGCGTCCGAGGCCGACGTGCTCGTCCTCTCGAAGGGGCCGCTGCTCGCCTCGACGAGCTCGCTCGCGCAGGGTGGGATCGCCGCGGCGGTGGGGGAGGGCGACACGCCTGCGCTCCACGCCGAGGACACGCTCCGGACCGGGCGCGGCCTCTCGCGCCCGAGCGCCGTCTCCGCGCTCACCGAGGAGGCGCCGGCACGGATCCGCGACCTCGTCGACCTCGGCGTCGAGTTCGACGAGGGGCTCGGGCTCGAAGGAGGGCACTCGCAGCGGCGGGTCGTCCACGCCGGCGGCGCAGCCACCGGCGACCGCGTCGCTCGCAAGCTCGCCGAGCGCCTCCTCGAGCATCCGCGCATCCAAGTCGTCGAGGGGGCCCGCATGACCGCGCTCTGGACTGCGGACGATCGCTGCGTCGGTGCCGCGACCGACCAGGGGCCCGTCCGTGCGCGGGCGACGCTCCTGGCGACAGGTGGGGCGTCGGCGCTCTGGAGGCGAACGACGAATCCGCCGGGGGCGGTCGGCGAGGGGATCGCGGTCGCCTACCGGGCCGGCGCTGCCGTCGCCGACCTCGAGTTCATGCAGTTCCACCCGACGACCCTGGTCGACTCGAGCCTCCTCCTGTCGGAGGCGCTCCGCGGCGAGGGCGCCGTTCTCCTCGACGAGCACGGCCGCCGCTTTACCGACGAGCTGGGGCCCCGCGACGTCGTCGCTCGCGAGATCGCCGCGCGGGGGACCGCGCTTCTCGATCTCCGATCGGTGGACCGCGGTCGGTTTCCGACGTTGATGGGCAGCCTCGTCGATCGTGGGTACGACCCGGCGGCCAGCCCGATCCCCGTTGCTCCGGCGGCGCACTACACGGTCGGCGGCATCCTCACCGATCTCGAAGGCCGGTCCGAGGTGCCCGGCCTGTATGCCGCCGGGGAGTGTGCGGCGACAGGGGTGCACGGGGCGAACCGCCTCGCGTCGAACTCGCTGCTCGAGTGCCTCGTTTTCGGCCGGCGCGCAGCGCTCGCCGCCCTCGCCGACCCAGCGCCCACGACGCGGGCCGCGTCGCAGGTCCCGTTCCCGTCCCCTGCCGAGCCGGTCACCGACGCTCTCCGGAACGGGCTCTGGGCTGACTGCGGCCTCGTCCGGGACGCGGCCGGGCTCGAGCGGCTGCTCGGGGCACCGCACGTCCTCGTGCGGCTGATCGCGGAGAGCGCGCTCGTCCGCGAGGAAAGCCGAGGGTCGCACTTCCGCGCCGACTTCCCCGCCACGAGCGAGGCGTTCGAGCACCACGTCGTGCTCCGCCCCGGAGCCGAGCCCGCCCTGGAGACATGGCGGTAGCGGTCGACATGCTGGAGCGCGTCGCGTTCGCCGCGCTGGCCGAGGACCTCGGTGACGGAGACGTCACGACCGAGGCGACCGTCGACGCGGACGCGACCGGCGGCGCCGATCTCGTCGTCAAGGAGCCGGGCGTCGTCTGCGGGCTCGCCGTCGCCGAGGCGGTCTTCCGTGCCGTCGACCCGGAGCTGCGCTTCGAGCGGCTCGTCGAGGAGGGTGCGTCCGTGGCCGCCGGGACGGCCGTGGCCCGGGTGGCAGGGCCCGAGCGGGCGATCCTCACCGGCGAGCGCACGGCGCTGAACTTCCTCGCCCGGCTCTCCGGCATCGCGACGCTGACCCGTCGCTACGTCGATGCGGTCGATGGCACCGGCGCGGCGATCCTGGACACACGCAAGACGACACCCGGGCTCCGCGCACTCGAGAAGCATGCGGTCGCCACGGGCGGCGGCCGGAACCACCGCTTCGGCCTCGACGACGGCGTGCTCGTCAAGGACAACCATCTCCGCGCCGCGGGCTCGGTCGCGAGCGCGGTCGAGCGGCTGCGCGCTGCCACGCCACTCCCGATCGAGGTCGAGTGCGACACGCTCGAGCAGGTGTCGGAGGCGCTGGCCGCGGGAGCCGAGGCGATCCTCCTCGACAACATGATCCCCGACCAGCTGCGAGCCGCGGTCGCGCTCGCTCGCGGTCGCGCTCGCCTCGAGGCCTCCGGCGGCGTCACGCTCGAGAACGTCCGGGACGTCGCCGAGACGGGGGTCGACGAGATCTCGGTCGGGGCCCTCACCCACTCCGCCCGTTCCCTCGACGTCTCACTGGAGCTCACATGACGACTGCGGAGATCACGACGATGCAGGAGGAGATCCGCGCGCTCGCACAGGAGCGCGAGGCGGTGATCCTCGCGCACAACTACCAGGTGCCCGAAGTGCAGGACGTGGCCGACTTCGTCGGCGACTCGCTCGGCCTCTCGCGCGAGGCAGCGTCGACCGACGCCGGGTCGATCGTCTTCTGCGGGGTGCACTTCATGGCCGAGACGGCCGCGATCCTGTCGCCCGACAAGACCGTCCTCATCCCCGACCTCGACGCAGGCTGCTCGCTCGCGGCCTCGATCACGGCCGACCAGCTCCGGGCATGGAAGGCGGAGAACCCGGGCGCGGTCGTCGTCTCGTATGTGAACACGACCGCGGAGGTGAAGGCGGAGAGCGACTACTGCTGCACGTCCGGCAACGCGAAGGCGATCATCGAGTCGATCCCTGCGGACACCGAGATCCTGTTCCTGCCGGACATGTACCTCGGTCTCTGGCTGGAGAAGGTCACCGGGCGCACGCTGCGGATCTGGATGGGCGAGTGCCACGTGCACGCGGGGATCCGGCCCCGCGACATCGAACGCTGGCAGGAGGAAGCGCCGGACGCCGAGCTCCTCGTGCACCCGGAGTGCGGCTGCGCGAGCCAGTGCATGGCCTTCGGAAACGGCCGTACGCACATCCTCTCGACCGAGGGGATGGTCGACTTCGCGCGCACCTCGCCGAAGGACCGCTTCCTCGTGGCGACCGAGAACGGCATCCTCCACCGGCTGAGCAAGGAGGCGCCCGAGAAGCGCTTCGAGGCGGTCTCGGAGAAGGCGATCTGCCGCTACATGAAGATGATCACGCTCGAGAAGCTGCGCGACTCGCTCCGGGAATGGAAGTACGAGGTCACCGTTCCGGAGGACGTCGCGGAGCGTGCACGTGGAGCGATCGACCGCATGGTTGCGATCTCCTGAGATCGGGAACAGCTGCGTTGTGGCGCACGTTCTGCACGGCGTGAGTGCCCCGGCCGTGAAGCGCTTGACCGACGCGCAGCGGGCGTTCCTCGAGAACCCGTATGTCGGGGTCGTGACGGACCTGCGACCCGACGGCTCGCCGCACTCGACGGTCGTCTGGGTGGATGTCGACGACGACGGCGTCTCGTTCAACACCGCGTGGCCGCGAGCAAAGCCGCGCTACCTCGATGCAAACCCGCTGGTCGCGCTCGTCGTCGTCGATCCGGGCGACGAGTACCGCTGGGTGTCCCTGAGCGGCACCGCCACGCTGACCGAGAAAGGGGCGAACGAGCAGATCGACCGCCTCGCCAGGAAGTACAAGGGGCTCGACTCCTACCCCTGGCACAAGCCGGAGGAGACCCGCGTCTCCGTGCGGATCTTCCCAACCTGGATCGAGGCTCGCGGGCTGGAGTGACCAGAGGTCAGGCGACGCGCACGGAGTGCACCGGCGGGAGCTTCGTCGCCGCCGTGAACCAGGTCGCTCCGGCGTCGCCGCTCCCGAAGACGTCGCCCGACGTGGCGCCGAAGTAGAGGCCCATCGTCTCGCCGGCACCCTCCCGGCCGAAGGCCTGTCGCAGGATCGTCAGGTACGCGTCCTCGGCGGGGAGCCCGTCGCCGCGCGCGGTCCAGCTCGCGCCCGCGTCGCGCGTCTCGTAGACGCGAACCCTGCCGTCGGGAGTGACGCGGTCCAGGTCGGCGGTGAGCGGGATCACGTACGCGCTGTCCGGGTCCTGCGGGTCGATCACGAGCGGGAACCCGAAGTCGGAGGGGAGCCCGGTGTCGGTCCCGATGTCGACCCAGGTCTCGCCGGCGTCGTCCGAGCGGTAGACGCCCCCGTGGAACTGCATGAACAGACGTTCAGGCCGCGTCGGGTGGCGGTGCATGTTGTGGACGCAGAGCGTCAGCGTGTCCTCGCGCGACTCCTCGGGCACGTAACGCGGGACGAGGCCCTCGTTGCCGTGGCGCCACGTCTCGCCTGCGTCGTCCGAGAGCCAGACCCCGACCGCGGAGATCCCGAGCGCGAGCCGCGACGGGTCACCCGGCCAGGTGGCGATCGAATGCAGGCACATGCCGCCGGCGCCCGGGTTCCACTCGGGCCGTGTCGGCTGCTCCCAGAACGGGACGTTCAGCTCCCAGGTCGTGCCGCCGTCGCGGGTCTCGAAGAGGACGCCCGGATCACCGCCCGCGTAGAGGAGCCCGTCCTCCTCGCCGGGGACGATCGACCAGAGCCGCTTCAGCGCCTGCTCACCGCCCTCGGGGAGCTCGAGCCCCTGCGCCTGCTCCCACTCGCCGGCCGGGTCGTCGGTGACGAAGACCTTCGGGCCGTAGAACGCCGAGGTCACCGCAGCGAGGTAGCGGCCGGAGCGCGGGTCGCGAATCGCGAACTCGACCGGCTCGCCCGCGAACGCGCGGGCCACGATCTCGAATCCGCTGCCGGCGTCGCCCTGGAGCGCGAACAGGCCCTTCTTCGTGCCGACGAGAAGCTCGGTCATTGCCTTCTAACCTCCGCTGATCGAGGGGAGTACGTGGATGCGGTCGTCTGCGGCGAGCGACGTGTCCTCCCGGCCCCGCTCGCCGTTCACGAACACGTTGATGTGCTCCCGGATCGTCGACCGCTCGTCGAGGATCCAGCCGGCGATCGCCGGATGCTCGTCCTCGAGCGTGCGGAGCACGTCGCGCACCGTCCCGCCCTCGAGCTCGAGCTCCCTCCTGCCGCCCGCGAGCTCGGAGAGCGGCGCGCGGAGCCTCACGACGGGCATGGTGCGATCCTAGAGCGCATCGTCGATAGGACGACGAACGACGTCGAAACTCATCGACAGGTCCGAAAGGGCGGCCAAGTTACAAGTTGTAACTTGCGATGTCGCTGGCCTCGACGGTGCCCGCTACGGCTCGAGCTCGAGGAGGCCGTGGGGAGAGCCGAGCTCGGCGAGCTTGTCGAGGAAGGGCTGCGCCGGGAACGCCTCCGGCCCGAGCACGCCCACTCCGGTCCAGGAGCCGTCCGCGAGCAGCTCGAGCGCTGCCGCCGGGTTCAGCGCCGTCTGCCAGACGACGGCCTGCGTCCCGTACTCCCGCATCGACCACTCGTTGTCGACGACGTGGTAGAGGTAGGTCTTCCGCGACCACCCGTCCTTCCCGAGGCCCGTGACGAGCGTGCCCGCGCAGGTCTTCCCGCTCATCCGCTCCCCGAGCGTCGCGGGGTCCGGGAGCGCTGCGGCGACGACGTCGCGCGGTGCGACCTCGACTCCCTTCACCGGGATCGGCTCCTTCGCGTCGAGGCCGAGCTTGTGCAGCGTCCTCAGCACCTCGATGAACTCGTCGCCGAGCCCGTACTTGAAGGTGACGCGCCGGCAGTCGACCCACCGCGGGACGAGCAGCACCTCCTCGTGCTCGACGTTGACGCACTCGACCGGCCCGATGCCCTCCGGGAAGTCGAAGACCTCGGGCTCCGAGAAGGGGGCGGTCGTGAACCAGCCCCGGTCCCGCTCCCAGATCACCGGCGGGTTCAGGCACTCCTCGATCGTGGTCCAGATCGAGAACGTGGGTGCGAAGTCGTAGCCCTCGACGACGAGGTTCGCGCCGTCGCGCACACCCACCTCGTCGATCTCGGAGAAGAGCTCGTCCGCCGCGTGGCGCGCGAACACGTCCGCGGCGCCGGGCTCGACCCCGATCCCGACGAGCGCGAGGCAGCCCGCGTCCTCCCAGGCGCCCGCGAGCGCGAACTGCTCGTCTCCGAGCTTCACGTGCGTCTGCTCGTACGGGCGCTCGGGATGCGGCTGCGACAGCGACATGGCCATGTCCAGGTATGTCACCCGCGCCCCGAGGCACGCCTCGAAGATCGGGAGGTCGAACACGGGATCGACCGCGTTCAGCACGGCGTCGGCACGAGTCTCGCGGACGAGCCGCGCGACGTCCTCCCGGCTCGAGGCGTCGACGCGGTGCGCCGAGAAGCGCCCGTCGTCCAGGCTCGCGACAACCGCGGCCGCCCGGCCCTCCTCGTAGTCGGCGAGCGCACACGAGTCGAAGAACGAGCGGCGGCGGGCGATCACCGCGAACGCCGAGCCGACGCCTCCGGTTCCGACGACGAGGAGCCTCACGGTCGGCGTGTTCTACCTCAGTTGTCGCCCCCGCCGCGCTGAAGCTAGGCTCACGCGCATCCCCCGAGACGGAGGTCGGCCGTGAGCGTGTCGGTAACCCAGCACAAGCAGTTCATCGGCGGCGAGTGGGTCGAGTCGGCGAGCGGCGAGACGATGGAGGTGCTGAACCCGGCCACCGGGGAGGCGATCGCCGAGGTGCCCCGAAGCACGGCCGAGGACGTCGACCGCGCCGTCGGCGCTGCGAAGAAGGCGTGGGCCGAGTGGCAGTGGAAGACGCCGAAGGACCGCATGGAGCTGCTGCTCGCGCTCGCCGACCTCGTCGACGAGCATGCCGAGGAGCTCGCGCGGCTCGAGTCCCTGAACGTGGGCAAGCCCTGGTGGGTGGCGAAGGACGAGCCGCCGGCGATCTCCGACAACCTCCGCTTCTTCGCCGGCGCGGCGCGCAACCTCGAGGGCAAGTCGTCGGCCGAGTACGTCGAGGGGTACACGTCGATCATCCGCCGCGAGCCGCTCGGCCTCGTCGCGGGCATCTGCCCGTGGAACTACCCGCTGTACATGGCGATGTGGAAGATCGGGCCGGCGCTCGCCGCCGGGAACGTGCAGATCATCAAGCCCGCCGAGCAGACGCCGCTCACGCTGCTCCGGTTTGTCGAGCTCGCGCAGGAGGTGATCCCGGCGGGCGTGCTGCAGGTCGTCACCGGCGACGGGATCCCCGCCGGCGACGCTCTCGTCCGGCACCCGGACATCCGCCTCGTCTCACTGACCGGCGACACCGCGACCGGGAAGATCATCGCGAAGAATGCCGCGGACACCGTCAAGCGGCTCCACCTCGAGCTCGGCGGCAAGGCGCCGATGGTCGTCCTCGACGACGCCGATCCCGCAGCCGTTGCCGAGGCGGTGAAGATCGGCGGCTACTTCAACTCGGGCCAGGACTGCACCGCCTCCTCGCGCATCCTCGTCAGCGACCGCATCTACGACGACGTGCTGTCGGCGACGACGTCGGTCGTCAAGGCGATGACGGTGGGCGACCCGGGAACGGACGATGAGATCGAGATGGGCCCCGTGATCTCGCAGGAGCAGCAGGAGCGCGTGCTCGGCTTCCTCGAGCGCGCGACCGAGGCGAAGGCGACGATCGTCACCGGTGGCGCGACGCTGGGGGACCGGGGCTTCTTCGTGAAGCCGACGATCGTCACCGACGTCCGCCAGGACGCGGAGATCGTCCAGAACGAGGTCTTCGGCCCCGTCGTCACCGTGCAGCCGTTCGGGTCGGACGACGAGGCGCTGGAGCTGGCGAACGGCGTCCGCTACGGGCTCGCCGCCTCCGTCTTCTCCGAGAACGTCGGCCGCGCGCTGAAGGTCGCAGCGAGGCTCGACTTCGGGACCGTGTGGGTGAACGAGCACCTGTTCCCGCTCGCCTCGGAGATGCCGCACGGCGGCTTCAAGGAGTCCGGCTACGGCAAGGACATGTCGATCTACTCGATGGAGGAGTACACGCGGATCAAGCACGTCGCGGTGAAGCTCGCCGAGTGATGTCCGAGCCTGCGGCTCCGGACGTCCGCCTCGAGACCGTCGTCAAGCGATTCGACGACGTCGTCGCCGTGGACGGGATCTCGGTCGAGATCCCGCGGGGGTCCTTCTTCGCCCTGCTCGGCCCCTCGGGCTGCGGCAAGACGACGACGCTGCGGATGATCGGGGGGTTCGAGGAGCCCGACGAGGGCCGCATCCTGCTCGGCGACCAGGACGTCGTCGGGCTGCCACCGTACAAGCGGGACGTGAACACCGTCTTCCAGAGCTACGCGCTCTTCCCGCACATGACGACCGAGCGCAACGTCGCGTTCGGCCTCGAGCGGAAGGGCGTGCCGAAGGCGGAGCGCGCCGGCCGCGTCCGGGAGATGCTCCACCTCGTCGGGCTCGAGGGGTTCGCCGCCCGCAAGCCGAAACAGCTCTCGGGCGGTCAGCAGCAGCGCGTCGCCCTCGCCCGGGCGCTCGTGAACCACCCGCGCGTGCTTCTCCTGGACGAGCCGCTCGGCGCGCTCGACCTGAAGCTGCGCAAGGGCATGCAGCTCGAGCTGAAGCGGATCCAGCACGAGATCGGCATCACGTTCGTCCACGTCACGCACGACCAGGAGGAGGCGATTACGATGGCGGACACGATCGCCGTCATGAACGGCGGGCGCATCGAGCAGCTCGGGCCGCCGCAGGAGCTCTACGAGCGGCCTGCGACCGCCTTCGTCGCGGGCTTCCTGGGCGTCTCGAACCTGCTCGCGGGAACGATCGAAGGGCAGGGTGCCGTGCGCCTGGACTCGGGCGCGCTCGTGCAGGCGCCCCCGAACGGCCGTACGGGCCGCGTGGCTGCCGGCGTCCGGCCCGAGAAGATCACGCTGGGGAGCGGTGGCGGCGTGAACGAGCTCGCCGGGACGGTGCTGGAGACCGCGTACATCGGCGTGGCGACGCAGGTCGTCGTCCAGACGGCGGCCGGCACCGTGCACGTGTTTGCGCAGAACATCGACTCCGGCGGGCGGTTCCCGGCACCGGGGTCGGACGTCACCCTGACCTGGAGCCCGGAGTCGACGTTCGTCGTCGACCGGGACGACACGACCCCCGAGGAGGATGCGGCATGAACCCGAGACTGACCCGAGACCAGCTCCTGCGGCGTGGAGCCGCGGGCGTGGCGTTCCTGTCGTTGCCGAGCCTACTCGCCGCCTGTGGAGGCGGCGGCGGGAACGGCGAGTCGAGCGGCGAGCTGAACGACGTGCTCAACTTCTCGAACTGGGAGCTCTACATCGACACGCCGGACACCCGCAAGGCCGCGGGCCTGACGGGTCCGACGACGCTCCAGCAGTTCACGCAGGAGAGCGGCATCGAGGTCAACTACTACGAGGACGTCAACTCGAACTCCGAGTACTTCGCGACCGTCCAGGGCCGCCTGCGCCAGGGACAGGGGATCGGTCGCGACATCGTCGTCTCGACCGACAACGATCGCTTCCTCGGCGAGTACCTGGACAACGATTGGGCCTTGAAGCTGGACAAGGACCTGATCCCGAACATCTCGAACCTCATCGATGCTCAGGCAGGCCCGCCGTTCGACCCGAACCGCGAGTACACACTCCCCTGGTTCTCGGGGATGGATGGGATCGCGTGGAACGAGGAGCTCACCGGCCCGATCACGACCGTCACGCAACTCCTCGAGGATCCGGAACTCAAGGGCAAGGTCGGGGTCTGGAACTCGATGGGGGACACGCTCGGGCTCGTCATGCTCGAGAACGGCGACGATCCCGCGAACGTCACCGACGAGACGTTCGACCGCGCGCTCGACGTGATCGAAAAGGCCCAGGACGCGGGCCAGATCCGCCAGTTCTACGGCAACAACTACGCGGACCCGCTCGCCAGGGGCGATCTCGCGGCCAGCATGGCCTGGTCGGGCGACATCCTCAACCTCGGCGATCCAAAGATCAAGTGGGCTATCCCGGACAAGGGCGGAATCATCTGGACCGACAACATGCTCGTCCCGCTCGGCGGGAGCGTGCCGACCGCCTCGACGTACATGAACTTCGTCTACGACCCGAAGATCGCCGCGCAGCTCGCCCTGGGGGCGAACTACATCTCCTCGGTCAAGGGCGTGAAGGAAGAGGCGTCGAAGCTCAACCCCGAGGCAGCGTCGAACACGCTCGCGTTCCCGACCGACGACATGCTCGCCCAGATGCACCAGAACGACCCGACGATGTTCTCCAACGCCGAGTACGAGAAGAAGTGGTTGGCGGTCCAGGGCAAGTAGATCGAGTCGACGGACACGCGTGGGCACGTTCCTTCACCGGCACCGGGGCGCCACGCCGTACCTCCTGCTCGCGCCGGGGGTGCTCTGGCTCGCGATCTTCTTCCTGATTCCACTCGCGTTCCTCGGCTACGAGTCCCTCCAGTCGGGACTCTTCCCGAATTTCGAGTTCACGTGGGAGTTCTCCAACTTCTCGGACGGGATCCGCGACTACCGCGAGCAGTTCGTCCGCTCGTTCCTCTACGCCGGGATCGCGACGCTTGCCTGTCTCGTGCTCGCCTACCCGCTCGTCTACTGGATCGCGTTCAGGGCGGGCCCCTGGAGGAACCTCTTCCTGCTCTTCATCGTCGCGCCGTTCTTCGTCACCTACCTCGTGCGGACGCTCGCGTGGTTGAACATCCTCGCGGACCAAGGACCTGTCGTCGGGCTCCTGCGGGACGTCCACATCCTCGACTCGGACGGCCGCCTGCTGGCGACGACGTTCGCCGTGGTGTCGGGGATCACGTACAACTTCTTCCCCTTCATGGCGCTCCCGATCTACGTGTCGCTGGAGCAGATCGATCCACGCCTCCTCGAAGCCGCGAAGGACCTGTACGCGTCGTCGACGCAGGCGTTCCTCCGCGTGACGCTCCCGCTCTCGGCGCCGGGAATCGTCGCCGGTACCCTCCTCACCTTCATCCCGGCGGCCGGTGACTTCATCAACGCCGCGCTGCTCGGCACCCCAAACCAGGCGATGATCGGAAACGTCATCCAGTCGAAGTTCCTCGAGTCGCTCGACTACCCGGGCGCAGCGTCGCTCTCGTTCGTCCTCATGGGCCTGATCCTGGCCATGCTCCTGATCTACGCACGCATCGTCGGGTCGGAGCGGCTCACCGGATGACCACTCTCGCGGCCTCGCCGGAACGCGCTCGCCGAGGTGCCGGTGCCCGAACGTGGGCGATCGTGAAGCGGCACGCGCTGACCGTCTACGCCCTGCTCGTCGTCGGTTACTTGATGCTCCCGATCGCCGTCGTCATCCTCTTCTCCTTCAACAAGCCGGCGGGCCGTTTCAACTACGTCTGGGAGGAATTCACCTTCGACAACTGGGTGAACTGGAACGCGGTGCTCGGGATCCAGGACGCGATCATCACCTCGCTCCAGGTCGGGTTGCTCGCAACTGTCGTGGCCACGGCGCTCGGAACCCTCATGGCGATGGCGATCGTCCGCCACCACTTCGTCGGGCGCGGCGCGACGAACATCCTCGTGTTCCTCCCGATGTCGACGCCGGAGATCGTCCTCGGCGCATCGCTCCTGACCCTGTTCCTGAACACGACCGCGGTCTTCCAGCTCGGCTTCTGGACGATCTTCATCGCCCACGTCATGTTCATCGTGAGCTTCGTCGTCGTGACCGTGAAAGCGCGGCTCATCGGGTTCGACCGCCATCTGGAGGAGGCCGCCATGGACCTCGGGGCGAACGAGGTGACCACGTTTCGCAAGGTCACGCTGCCGCTGATCGCGCCCGCGATGCTTGCCGCGGCACTCCTCGGCTTCGCCCTCTCCATCGACGACTTCGTCATCACGTACCTCACTGCGGGGGGCACGCAGACGTTTCCCGTCTTCGTCTGGGGGATCGCGCGCGTCTCCGTGCCACCCCAGGTGAACGTCATCGCGAGCGCGATCTTCCTCGTCGCGATCGCGCTCGCACTCGGAAACGCGCTCTGGCAGATCCGCGCCGGGCGCAGGCAGCGCCGAGCAACCGCCTGACGCTCACACGAGGGTTGCGCGCCGGCGAGCCGTCGCCGAGGATGCGCCAAATGACCGCGCGCCTGCTCAAGGACGTGCTCTGGCTCGTGGCCGTGCTGACGGCCTGCGCCGTCCTCGCCCTCGCGGTCGCGACGGCTCTCGGGGTCCCGACGGAGTACGTCCCGGGCGTGCTCTTCTGGACGATGATCCCCGGCTTCGCCGGTTACGCGCTCTGGTTCAGGCGCCGCCGCTCGTAGCAGCCTCGGCTGCACCTGCGCCGTAGACTCCGCGGCGATGGCCGCCGTCAGCGCCCCGACCGACCTCCAACGGCTCGCCAAGGAGCACCTCTGGATGCACTTCACCCGCATGGGCGGGTACCAGACGGCCGACGTGCCGATCATCGTCCGCGGCGAGGGCTGCTACCTCGAGGACGCGAACGGGAAGCGCTACCTCGACGCGCTCGCGGGGCTGTTCTCGGTGAACATCGGCTACTCGTTCGGGGAGGAGATCGGCCAGGCGGCGCTCGAGCAGATGCGCGAGCTGCCCTTCTACACGAACTGGTCGTACGCCCACCCGCGCGCGATCGAGCTCGCTGCGGAGGTCGCGTCGCTCGCGCCGGGTGACCTGAACCGCGTCTTCTTCTGCTCCGGCGGCTCGGAGGCGGTCGAGTCCGCGTGGAAGCTCGCGCGCCAGTACTACGCCGCGCGCGGCGGGCGCCCGCAGGCCGCGGCCGCGCCGGGGCCGGAGACCCGACACGACGAGCAGGTGGCCGCGCTCGGTGCACCCCAGCACCGCTACAAGGCGGTGGCGCGCAACATCGCCTACCACGGGACGACGTTCGGCGCGCTCTCGATCAACGGGATCCCCGCGATCCGGACGCCCTTCGAGCCGCTCGTCCCCGAGGTACGGCACGTCTCGAACACGAACCGGTTCCACCGGCCGGCGGAGGAGACGGAGGAGGAGTTCACGCGCCACCTGCTCGACGAGCTCGAGCAGGCGATCCTCGCGATGGGCCCGGAGACGGTTTGCCTCGTGCACATGGAGCCGGTGCAGAACGCCGGCGGCGCCTTCACGCCCCCCGCCGGCTATTTCGCGGGCGTCCGCGCGATCTGCGACCGCTACGACATCCTGCTCTCGGCCGACGAGGTGATCACTGCGTTCGGCCGGGTGGGGCACTGGTTCGGCTCGGAGCGGTACGACATCCGGCCCGACCTCGTCACGATCGCGAAGGGGCTCTCGTCCTCGTACGCTGCGATCGGGGGCGTCGTGGCCACGAACCGCGTGATGGAGCCCTTCCTGGAGCAGACGAGCATGTTCTCGCACGGGATCACCTTCGGCGGGCACCCGGTGATGTGTGCGATCGCGCTGAAGAACATCGAGATCATGAAGCGGGAGGGGATCGTCGAGCACGTCAAGGCGAACGAGGACGCCTTCCGCTCGACCCTCGCGCAGCTCCTCGAGCTCCCGATCGTCGGCGACCTGCGCGGAACCGGCTTCTTCTACGCGCTCGAGCTCGTCAAGGACAAGGACACGCGCGCCACGTTCTCGGACGAGGAGTGCGAGAAGCTCCTGCGCGGGTTCCTCTCGAACGCGCTCTTCGAGGCAGGGCTCGTCTGCCGCGCCGACGACCGCGGCGATCCGGTGATCCAGATCTCGCCGCCGCTCGTGGCGGGGCAGGCGGAGTTCGACGAGATGACCGGGATCCTCGGCGACGTCCTCACCGAGGCGTCGTCGCTGATGCGCTAGTCGTCCCGGGCGCAGCGGAAGCCGGCGAAGACGTGCCGGCTGCCCGGATCCTCCCAGTTGCGGAGGGACGTGCGCGCGACGATCGGGTCCGTCGCCCACGAGCCTCCGCGCAGGACGCGGTACTCGTCACCGAAGTAGATCTCCGAGAGCTCCGGGTAGGGGAAGGGCAGGAAGCCCGGGTAGGCCTGGAAGCTCGACGACGTCCACTCCCACACGTCGCCGGCCATCTGCACGCAGCCGACGGGGCTCACGCCACCGCCGTACGAGCCCGCGGGGGCGGGGGAGAAGCGGCGGTGGCCGAGGTTCGCCTCGTACCCCATCGACTCCTGGCCCCAGGGGAAGCGCATCTTGCCGCGCCGGAGATCCCAGCCCGCCGCGCGCTCCCACTCGGCCTCGGTCGGCAGGCGCTTGCCCGCCCAGCGGGCGAACGCCTCGGCTTCCCAGTAGGACACGTGCTGGACCGGCTCGTCCGGAGGTAGCGGCTCACGGTGGCCGAAGCGGATGCGCTCCGAGCCGTCGCCGTTCTCCCAGTACAGCGGCGCCTCGACGCCCTCGCGCTCGCGCCACTCCCAGCCGGGGTCGCTCCAGGCCCGCCGCGAGCGGTAGCCGCGGTCGGCGACGAACTGCGCGAACTCGGCGTTCGTCACGGGGAGGCGGTCGATGCGGAACGCGGGCAGGTCGACCTCGTGAGCGACGAGCTCGTTGTCGAGTGCCCACGGCTCGTCCACGGCGCCGAGCGTGAACGACCCCTCGGGCACGGAGATCTCCTCGGGGCCGGACGGCGCGCGGTCGCGCGGTGCGTCGCGGAGCCCCGGATACTCGACCTCCGTCCGCAGCTGGATCGTCTGCAGCAGGCGTTCCTGCGCCTGGAGCTCGTGCTGGAGGACGAGGCCGAAGACGAAGCGCTTGCGGAGGAGCGGGTCCGGTGCCTCGAAGTCGGTCCGTGCCAGCGCCTCGAGCGCTCGCTCGCGCACGTCGTCGACGTAGGCGCGAACGTCGCTCGCCCGCGGGGTGACGGGGCGCCCGGCTCGCGTCCGCTCGGCCCTCAGGGCCTCGTACACGTCGTCGTGCCGCTCGGCGAGCGGCGGCTGCCCGTCGAGGCTGCGGAGCAGCCAGAGCTCCTCGAAGCGGCCGATGTCCGCGAGCACCCAGACGAGCGGCAGGCCCGGCTCCGGCACCGGGGCCGAGAGCGCCTCGTCCGAGAGTGGCTTCAGGAGGCCGTCGGTCTCGTCGCGCGTCCGCTCGAGCGCGAACCGGATCTCGGTGCCCGGGTCCACCGCCGCACTCTGCCCGATCCGCGCGTGCGCGGCCAGCCCCCGGGCTGTAGCCTTCCGAGCCACCGCGATGGAAGGGGGGACGAGGATGGAGAGCTCGAACGGCGGCGTCGTCGTCGCACGCGACCTCACGCGCCGGTACGGGGAGGGCGACACGGCCGTCGACGCGCTGCGCGGGGTCTCGGTCGACATCGCGCCGGGCAAGGCCACGGCCGTGATGGGCCCGTCGGGCTCGGGCAAGTCGACGCTGATGCACATCCTCGCCGGTCTCGACAAGCCCACGTCCGGCGGCGTGCAGCTCGCCGGCCAGGAGATCACGACCCTCGGCGACAACGCTCTCACGAAGCTCCGCCGCGAGCACATCGGCTTCGTCTTCCAGTTCTTCAACCTCCTCCCGATGCTGAACGCGAAGGAGAACATCCTCTTGCCGCTCACGATCGCCGGCGAGAAGCCGGAGGACGGCTGGTTCGATCAGCTCGTCGACGACGTCGGCCTCGGCGACAGGCTCTCGCACCGGCCGTCGGAGCTCTCCGGCGGCCAGCAGCAGCGGGTCGCAATCGCACGCGCGCTCGTGTCGAGGCCGACCGTGCTCTTTGCGGACGAGCCGACGGGGAACCTCGACTCCGCGACCGGCCAGGAGATCCTCGACCTCCTGCGGCGCTCGGTCGACGAGTACGGGCAGACGATCGTCATGGTCACGCACGACCCCCGCGCAGCCGCGATGGCGCACCGGATCCTGTTCCTCGCCGACGGCGAGATCGTGCGCGAGCTCAAGGAGTGCGACGCGCACACGATCCACACCGTCATGGAAGAGATCGCCGCCTGATCGAGACGACCCGGGCCGCCACATGACCAAGGTCGCCCTTCGCGGGCTCATGACCCGCAAGCTGCGCGCCGCGCTCACCGGCATCGCGATCGTGCTCGGCGTCGCGATGATCAGCGGGACCTACATCCTCACGGACACGGTCCAGCGCGCGTTCACGAACCTCCTCGTCGACTCGTACGCGGGGACCGACGCGGTGGTGACCGGCAAGGGCCTCGACATCTCCATCGAGGGCGAGAAGCCTCCCACGCCGCCGGTCGACGCCTCGCTCCTCGAGGACGTACGCGGCGTCGACGGGGTCGCCCTCGCGTCGGGCTACGTCATCGACGAGGATTCGACCAAGCTCCTCACGCCGGAGGGCGAGTCGGCCAACACCGAGGGCTTCCCGACGCTCGGGTTCGGCCTGGACACGTCTCCGGCGTACTCCCGGTTCAACCCGCTCACGATCTACGAGGGTCGCTGGCCTGCCGCCGCGAACGAGGTGGTCATCGACGCCGGGGCGGCGGACGAGCAGGGGTACGAGGTCGGTGACTCGGTGGAGATCTCCACGCTGCAGCCGAAGCGGTCCTTCGAGCTCGTCGGCGTCGCGAGGTACGGGGACCTCGACAGCCTGGGCGCGATCAGCTTCGTCGTGTTCACGATTCCGACGGCGCAGGACCTCCTCGGGCGCGAGGGACAGTTCGACGCCATCTCCGTCGCCGCCGAGGAGGGGATCTCCGAGGACGAGATCGTCGCCGCCATCGAGCCGGTCCTGCCGGGGGACGCGGAGGTCGTGAGCGCGAGCGCGGAGGCCGACGAGCAGGCGGACGAGGTCGGCGAGTTCACGTCCATCTTCCGCTACTTCCTGCTGGCGTTCGGCGCCATCGCGCTCTTCGTCGGCGCGTTCGTCATCTTCAACACCTTCTCGATCACCGTCGCCCAGCGGACCCGAGAGTTCGCGACGCTGCGGACGCTCGGCGCCTCCCGGCGTCAGGTGCTCGCGTCGGTGATCCTCGAGTCGCTCGTCATCGGGCTGCTCGCGTCGCTCACCGGCCTCGCCCTCGGCCTGCTCCTGGCGGAGGGGATCGAGGCACTCTTCGGGAGCCTCGGGGTCGACCTGCCGACCGCCGACCGGGTCTTCGCGACGCGGACGGTCGTCGTCTCACTCGCCGTCGGGATGGGCATCACCCTGCTCGCGGGCCTCTTCCCCGCGATCAGGGCGACGCGCGTGCCGCCGATCTCGGCGGTGCGCGAGGGCGCGACGCTGCCGCACGGGCGGTTCCATCGCTTCACGCCCTGGATCGCCGGGCTCCTCGTCGTCGGCTCGGTCCTCGCGCTCGCGCGCGCGATGTTCGCCGACGAGCTCGGCACGGGCGACCGTCTGCTCTCGATCGCGGCCGGCGTGCTGCTCCTCTTCGTCGGCGTCGCGATGCTCTCGTCGCACCTCGTGAGGCCCCTCGCGGCCGTCATCGGCCTCCCTGCACGTCGAGCCGGAGGCGCCGCGGGGCGGCTCGCGAGTGGCAACTCGCTACGAAACCCGTCCCGGACGGCGGCCACGGCCGCCGCGCTGATGATCGGCATCGCCCTCGTCTCGTTCATCGCCACCCTCACCACGGGAATGAAGGCGTCGAACCGGGAGGCGATCGAGGAGCAGGTGATCGCCGACTACGTGGTCACCGCCAGCGACGGGTACACGCCCTTCGTCGTCGCCGCGGGGGACGCCCTCGCGGAGTCGTCCGTCCCCGAGGTCGTGACGAGCGTTCGCTCCGAGGCGGGCCAGGTCGACGACGACACGGCCGAGATCGGCGGCATCGAGCCCGACACGATCGCGGAGGCCTACGTCTTCGACTGGAAGGAGGGCGACGACGCGGTGCTCGCGACGCTGGGGACGGAGAACGCGGTCCTGAGCAGCAACTTCGCCGAGGACCACGGCATCGAGGTCGGAGACACGATCACGATCCGTTCGATCGCGGACCGGACGGCGCGCGTCGAGGTCGTCGGGACCTTCGAGCCGCCGCCCTTCTACCCGCTGCTCGAGAGCGTCAACGTCTCCACCGAGCTCTTCGACCAGCTCTACGACCGGCCGCGCAACCGCTGGACGTGGGCGAACGTCGACGGCGATCCGACCGACGAGAGCCGTGCCGGGCTGGAGCAGGCGATCGCGGGCTTCCCGGACACGCAGCTCGAGACCCGTGAGGAGTGGATCCAGCGCGAGGACGCCGACTTCAACGAGTTCATCTCGTTCCTGTACGTGATGCTCACGCTGGCGGTGTTCGTGAGCATCTTCGGGATGATCAACACCCTCGTGCTCTCCGTGTACGAGCGGACGCGCGAGATCGGGATGCTGCGGGCGATCGGGATGACGCGCCGGCAGGTGCGCCGCATGATCCGCCAGGAGAGCGTCATCACGGCGCTGATCGGCGCCGCGATCGGGCTCCCGCTGGGCATCTTCCTCGCCGCCCTCGTCAACCGCGCGCTCTCCGAGTTCGACGTCCGCTTCGCGATCCCGTGGGTGCAGCTCGTCGTCCTCACGATCGTGGCGATCGTCATCGGGATCCTCGCGGCGATCATGCCTGCCCGCCGAGCGGCGAAGCTGAATCCGCTCGAGGCGATCGCGTACGAGTAGCACCGGCGCCCCCGACCGGGCTGGCAGGGGTCAGGGTAACCTCGCCGAATGACCCGCTTCGCGCTCCGGGGCCTCCTCGGCCGCAAGCTGCGGACCGTGCTCACGGCACTCGCGGTCGTCCTCGGCGTCGCGATGATCAGCGGCACGTACGTCCTCACCGACTCGATCGACCAGGCGTTCGACAAGATCTTCACCGACATCCGCCAGGGGTCGAATGCGGTCATCTCCGGCAAGTCCGCCTTCGACCTCGGCGACGACAGCGGCGTCAGCGCGCCGACCTTCGACGAGTCGCTCCTGTCGAAGGTGCAGGAGCTGCCCGACGTCGCCGCGGCCGAGGGGAGCGTCGACAGCGACGCGACCCAGTTCATCGGCGAGGACGGCAAGGCGGTCGTCTACGGCGGAGCACCGAACCTCGGTTTCTCGATCGCGAACGGGGACTCCGTCTTCAACCCGCTGACGCTGGTCGAGGGCGCCTGGCCGGGGGCGAACGAGGTCGTGGTCGACAAGGCGACCGCGCAGAAGGAGGACTTCGAGGTCGGGGACACCGTCGGCGTCCAGGCCGAGGGGCCCGTGCAGCGGCTACGCGTCTCCGGGATCATCGAGTTCAGCTCGGGGCTCACGATCGGCGGCGCCACGCTCGCGGGCTTCGACCTCCCGACGGCGCAGCGCCTGATGAAGAAGGAGGGGCAGCTCGACGAGATCCCGGTGGCCGCGAAGCCCGGCGTGACGGACGCGCAGCTCGTGCGAGAGATCGAGGCGATCCTGCCGGACGGGACGCAGGTCAGGACCTCCCAGCAGCAGGTGCGCGAGGACGCATCGGGCACGGACGAGTTCATCAGCTTCTTCCGCGGGTTCCTGCTCGCGTTCGCGGGCATCGCGCTGTTCGTCGGCGCGTTCGTCATCGCGAACTCGCTGTCGATCACGATCTCCCAGCGCACGCGCGAGCTCGCCACCCTGCGCATGCTCGGCGCCTCGCGCAAGCAGATCCTCGGCTCGATCGTCGTGGAGGCGCTGGCCGTCGGCATCGTCGCCTCGATCGTCGGTTTGCTCCTCGGCCTCCTGCTCGCGAAGGGCCTCTTCCGCCTGTTCAACGCGGTCGGCTTCACGCTGCCGAACACGGGCATCGTCTTCCTGCCGCGGACGGCGATCGTGGCGCTCCTCGTGGGGATCCTCGTCACCCTCTTCGCGAGCCTGCGTCCGGCGATCCGCGCGACGCGCGTCCCGCCGGTCTCGGCAGTCCGTGAGGGAGCGACGCTGCCGGAGCCGCGCTTCCGGCGCCTCCGGAGCGTCGGCGCGGCCGTCCTCGCGGCCCTCGGGTTCGCGGCGATCGCGTACGGCATCTTCAAGGACGGCCTCGGGACGACCCAGGTCCTCGCCTGGATGGGAATCGGGACGCTGCTCGTCTTCCTCGGCGTCGCGTTCTTCTCGTCGCGGCTCGTACGCCCGCTGGCGCAGGTGCTCGGGTGGTTCCCGGCGCGGTTCTTCGGCGTGGCGGGTGCCCTCGCTCGCGACAACGCGCGCCGTAACCCGCAGCGCACCGCCTC
>Ga0075419_10000319_pt1 | contig 29233 bp, 25 predicted proteins | sample SoiMetdeltSBSDD3_FD_76900 | JGI IMG/M metagenome (GOLD analysis project Ga0075419, IMG submission 76900) | Bulk soil microbial communities from a Populus tree surrounding site in Tennessee, USA - Soil MetaG P. deltoides SBSDD3 | ecosystem: Environmental > Terrestrial > Soil > Tree plantation... | reverse complement strand
TCAAGGAGTACAACACCGGCTGGGTCTACACGCCCGGCCTGGCCAGCTACGCCATCGACAAGATGCGCTCCGACTTCGTCACCAACGGGCCGGACAAGACCCTGGGCAACTTCGACACCGCCCGGGTGCAGCGGATGATCGACATCGTGGGCCCGATCTTCACCGCCCAGCGCCAGCCGCCCAAGGCCGGCCTCAAGCCCGAGGACATCGCCACCAACGAGTACATCGACCCGAGCATCGGGGTCGGCGCATGAGGGCCGCTGCTCAGGGCTTGCGGGCGACCCCGCCGTAGGCGTAGACGCTGTAGGGGTCCTGGTCGGTCCCGGGGTCGGGCCGCCAGGCGGCCAGCGGCACCAGGCCGGGCTCGACCAGCTCCAGCCCGGCGAAGAACGGCCCGGTTTCGGCCAGGGTGCGGGGCACGTTGGGGATCCCGCCCTGTTCCGACACCGCGGCCAGGCCGGCCATGGCCTCAGGGTCGAAGTCCGGGGTCGTCTGGGACAGCACCAGGTAGCTGCCGGGTGCCAGGGCGTCGACCAGGGTGGCCACGATCCGCCGGGGGTCGTCCTGGTCGCGTAGGTGGTGCATGATCCCGATGAGCACCAGGCCGACCGGCTGGGTGAGGTCGAGGGTCTTGGCGACCGCCGGGTCGGCCAGGATCGCCTCCGGCTCGCGCAGGTCGGCCAGGATGAACTCCACCGTCCCGGAGTGGGTGCCGGGGATCAGGGCCCGCGAGTGGGCGAGCACGATGGGGTCGTTGTCCACGTACAGCACCCGCGCCGCCGGGTCGGCCTCCTGGGCCACCTCGTGGACGTTGCCGGTGGTCGGGATGCCGGTGCCAATGTCCAGGAACTGTTGGATCCCGGCCGCGGCGGTCAGGAAGCGCACGGTCCGGCCGAGGAAGGCCCGCTGGGCCCGCACCTGGGTGCGGATCGTGGGCAGCTGCTCGGCGATGGCTTCTCCCATGGCCCGGTCGGCGGGGAAGTTGTCCTTGCCGCCCAGCCAGTAGTCGTACACCCGGGCCGACTGGGGGACGTTGGAGTTGATCTCACTCGACATGCTCGGATCATACCGAGCCGGAGGGGTATGGCGGAACGAGCGCCCGCCAGATGGGGCGACACTAGTGTAGTTACAAAGTTGTAGTTATACTGAAGCCTTACCTTGCCAAGCCTCACGCGCGTACGGGCCGAGCAGGGGAGTGCCAGTGCAGGGAAGTGTCGCCGGACGCGGCGACGACACACCACGAGGGCCGCAGCCGGTGGGGGCCGCCCTCGGTGTCGCCATGGTCGAGTTGCTGGCCAAGGCCGACCCGGCGGCCCGCCGCCTGCTCGGCCGGGTCGAGCGGCCACTGGCCCGGGTGTGGCTGGCCGCCTGGCTCCCGGACGCCCCCCGGGGCACCCTGGTCGAGCCCAACTGCAAGATCGGCCCCTACCGGGTCGACTTCCTGGTCCTGCCCCGGGTGGTGGTGGAGATCGACGGCGAGGGGCCGGTCCGGGCCAGCTCCGACCAGGTCGTCCGCGAGCGCCGCCGCGACCGCTACCTGGTCGCCCAGGGCTACGCCGTCCTGCGCTTCGCCGGCGACGAGGTCTGGTCCAACCCCTGGCGCTGCGCCGAGGAGGTCCGCGACTACCTGCTCGGCCGCCGCGTGGCCGGCCTGGAGGGTGCCTAGTTGAGGACGTTGCGCAGGATGGCCCCGATCACCCGCAGGATCGGGACGGTGGCGCAGAACAGGCCGAAGTAGCCGAAGAACTGAACAGCGAGGTGTCGCCGGTGAAGTGCGGGCCGCCGCGGGGTGCCGAGGAGCATGACCCACAGCAGCCCGGCGACAGGGCGGTCAGGGTCCCCTCCAGGGTGACCAGGGCGCGGGTGAACCCGAGGGCACCGGTGTCGCCGTTGGCGATGGCCAGCGACAGGGCCAGGGCGGCCAGCCACCCGGCCAACCCGGCCACGACCGTGCCCACCCACCACCGCGACACCCCGAGCAGCCGGCCCGCCCCGGCGGACAGTGGCGTCAGCCGGCCGAACGGCTCAAAGACCAGAGGTGGAGCGGGGGTAGGCGACCTCGGGGTCGGTGGCCACGTTGACCAGGTAGGGGACGCCGGCGTCGAAGGCCCGGTGCAGGGCCGGGCCCAGCTCGGCCGGGCTGGTGACCAGCTCGCCGGCGGCGCCGAGGGCCTCGGCGACCTGGTCGTAGCGGCACCCGGGCTGGAGGTCGGCGGCTACGTCGTAGCCGTACAGCATCCGCATCGGGTGCTTCTCCAGGCCCCAGATGCCGTTGTTGCCGCAGACGATCACCACCGGCAGGCGGTGGCGGACCAGGGTGTCCACGTCCATCAGGGAGAACCCGGCCGCGCCGTCGCCGAGCAGGAGCACGACCTGGGCCGAGGGGCGGGCCAGGCGGGCGGCCAGGGCGTAGCCGAGGCCGGTGCCGAGGCAGCCGTAGGGTCCGGGGTCGAGCCAGTTGCCCGGCCGGGCCGGCTCCACGAACCGGCCGGCGAAGGAGACGAAGTCGCCGCCGTCGCCGACCACGACCGCGTCGTCGGCCAGGACCCGCAGCAGCTCGCCGTAGACCCGGGCCGGGTGGATGGGGTCGGCCGGGCTGTCCAGCAGCTCCCGGTCGCCGGCGACCGCCGCCCTGGCCTGGTCACGCAGGCGCTCCAGCCACGGCCCGGTGTCCGGCCGCCGGCCCGGGAGGGCGGCCGTCGCCTCGGCGAGGCCGTCCAGGACCAGGCCGAGGTCGCCGGTCACGCTCCCGGCCAGCTCGACGTGCCTGGCCACCTGGCCGGGGGCGTCGACCAGGTGGACCACCTTTGCCGGGGGGCCGCCATGGCGGCCGCCGAAGCTGCCGTAGCCGAGCCGGAAGTCGAGCGGGGCGCCGGCCACCAGGACCAGGTCGGCGGCCCCGAAGGCGAGCGAGCGGGCCCTGGTGACCAGCAGCCCGTCGCCGCCGGGGGCCAGGATGCCGCGGCCCTGGCCGTTGGCGACCACCGGCAGGGCGAGGGCCTCGGCGCAGCGCCGGGCCGTGTCCTCGGCCCGGTCGGCCCAGACGTCGGAGCCCAGGACCAGCACCGGCCGCTCGGCCTGGCCGAGCAGCCGGGCCACGGCGGCGAGCGCGTCCGGGTCGGGCTCGCGCACGAGCGCCGGGTCGGGGTCGGCCAGCACGACCTCGGCCGAGGAGAACAGCGCCTCCAGGGCGATGTCGAGGAACACCGGCCCCCGGTGCGGCTCGGCGGCCAGGCGCAGGGCCCGGTCGACTTGGGCGGGGATGTCGGCGACCTCGCCCACGGTGCCGGCGTGCTTGGTGACGGTCGCGACCAGCGGCGGGTGGTCGAGCTCCTGGAGGCTGCCGGCGCCCCAGCGCCCGGTCGCCGCCCTGCCCCCGAGGACCAGCAGCGGCGAGCCGTTGAAGTGGGCGGTGGTGATGGCCGAGACCCCGTTGGTCACCCCGGGCCCGGCGGTCAGCACGGCCATCCCGGGCCGGCGCAGCAGCCTGGCCGTGGCCTCGGCCGCGAACACCGCCGTCTGCTCGTGTCGGACGTCGACCAGCCGCAGCGGCGGGTCGGCCTTGACCGCCCCGTCGTACAGCGGGAACACATGCCCCCCGGAGAGGGTGAACATCTCCTCCACCCCATGCCGGGCGGCCACCGCGACCGCCAGCGCCCCCCCGTGCCCCTCCAGCTCCGTCCCGCCCACCGCCACCTCCCTCACCACCGGCCGCCCGATGCTACCTGGGCGTTGCGGGGTCGCGTCTGGCACCCTGCTGCCCGTGATCCGTCCAGCCACCCGCCCCCCGGCCGCGCCGCTCCGCCACCGCCTGGCCGGCCCGCTGGTCGCGCTGCCCGTGGTCCTGCTGGTCGCCGCCCTGAGCGCGCTCCCGGTGACCGCCGTCCCCGAACCGCCCGCGGGACGCCCTCCAGTGCTCCGGGGTCGCGCCGCACCCACCCGCCGACCACCCGCCCAGCGGGCACCGTCCCGGTTGGGCGCCGGGTCCCCCGGTGGGGGAGCGTAGCCCAACCGCGGGTGGGGTGCGGTCGGTTGTCCACAGGCCCCGGTGGTCCACATGGTCGGGCAGCGCGCTCTCAACCAGTGGCGGCCGCCGGAGGCCTCGATCGTGTGGCGGCGGTCACGGGCGCTGGGGCGACCCAACCACGGCCGGCTGGTCCGTGGGTGGAGCTGCCCGCCGCCGGCAGCCACTTCGTGACCGTCAACCCGGTCACCGGCAGGGGCCGCAACCCGGCCCGGCGCCGCTACGGCACCGACCGGCTGGTCCGGGTGCTGCTGCGGGTCGCCGCGGCGTACGCCGCAGCCCACCCGGACGCCCCCCGCCCCGCCGCCGGCGTCGCCCGCAACCACCTCACCGCCGTCGAGGTCCGCCGGCGGTCGCTGACCGTGGGGGCGGTCGCCACCGACGGCAAGGTCAGCGACCGGGCGGTGGTCCGCCGGTGATGTCGACCTCGAACCAGATCGTCCGCCCGGCCGCGCTCTCGCGCACGCCCCAGCGGCTGGCCAGCGTCCGGACCAGCTCCAGGCCGCGGCCCCCGGCCGACTGGACGGCGTGGATGCGCCGACGTAGCCGGGCCGGCCCGCCGTCGTCGGACACCTCGACCCGGAGCCGGCGGCCGACCACCGCGTAGCCGACCTCGAGGGTGCCGCTGCCCCCGTTCGGCGGCGACTGGTCGAGGCTGCTGGTCACCGTCTCGGAGACGAGCAGCTGGGCGGTATCCCAGGCCTCGGAGCCGCGGGCCAGGCCGCCGCTGACGAAGTGGCGGGCTTCGGCGACCTCCTCGGGCCGGCGGGCGAAGCGTCTGCGGACGAGGGCTGCCTTGGTGGGGTCCGTTCGCACGGGTGCTCCTCGGCATCGACGGCAGGATGGGGGGACCGTCTGATCCGGTCCTGCCCAGGTTCGCCGGGGCCAAACCTCCGCCTGGGGTCAGCCGAGCAGCCCGGGGACGCCGACGAGGAAGCGGCGCACCTCGGCCAGGAGCCACGGTCCGGCGAGCAGGTCGTGGTCGTTGTGGTCGGCGCCGTCCAGCACGGCCAGCCACTTGGGCTGGGGCGCGGCCGCGAACAGGCGCCGGCTGTGGTCGGCGGGCACGATCTGGTCGCGGCCGCCGGCCAGCACCAGCAGGGGCGCGGCCAGGCGGCCGGCCAACGCCACCGAGTCGTAGCGGTCGCGCAGCAGCAGCGACACCGGCAGGAGCGGGTAGTGGAGCCGCCCGACCTCGGCCAGCGACGCGAACGGCGACCGCAGCACCAGGGCGGCCGGCGGCCGCTCGGTGGCCAGCCGCAGGGCCACCGCCGCACCCAGCGACTCGCCGAAGTAGACCACCCGGGCCGGGTCGACCTCGGGCCGCGCCGCCAGGTGGTCCAGGGCGGCCCTGGCGTCGGCGGCCAGCCCCTCCTCGCCGGGATGACCAGGGTTGCCCCCGTACCCCCGGTAGTCGAACAGCAGCACGTGCAGCCCCATCCGGGCCAGGGCGGCGGCCAGCGGCGCCCGCATCGACCGGTTGCCCCCGTTCCCGTTGCACACCAGCACCGCCGGCCGTGCCCCACCCGAACCCACCGCCGGGCGCCCGGCAGCCTCCCGGTCCTGGGCCGGGTCCCCCGGTGGGGGAGCGTCGCCGATACCCGGGTTGGGATGCGCCGGGTTGTCCACAGGAGGGACGGACCAGCCCCTGAGCCGAACGCCGTCGGCGGTGTCGAAGACCACCTCCTCGGCTCCCGGGAGCACCGAGGCGGCCGGAGGCACGGTGCGGGGGGCGGGGAAGTAGAGCAGGCGGCGCTGGAACGCCCACAGGAGCACCACCGGGGTGGCCAGAAGGGCCGCCACGACCAGCAGGATGATCCCGGCGCGCATGGTCGAGCCGTACCATGATCCCGCTCGGGCGCACCAGCGCTGGACCAGAGCCGGGAGGAGCGGGCATGGAGGTCGGGGTCGGGCTGCCCACCACCACGCCGGGCGGCGACGGCCGCTGCGTCCTGGAGTGGGCCCGGCGGGCCGAGGACGGGCCGTTCGCCAGCCTGGGGGTGCTGGACCGGATGGTGTACCGCAGCCTCGAGCCGTTCACCGCCCTGTCGGCGGCGGCCGCGGTCACGGCCCGGGTGCGGCTGGTGACCATGGTGGTGATCGGGCCCCTGCGCAACACCGTGCTGCTGGCCAAGCAGGCCGCCTCCCTCGACCTGCTGTCCGGCGGGCGGCTCACCCTGGGGCTGGCCATCGGCGCCCGGGCCGACGACTACGAGGTCATGGGGGTCGACCGGGGCGGCCGCGGCCGGCGTCTGGGCGAGCAGCTGGCCGAGCTGCGCTCGATCTGGGAGAAGGCCGAGGTCGGTCCCGAGCCGGCCCAGCCGGGCGGCCCGCCGCTGCTGGCCGGGGGCCTGTCGGGGGAGGCGTTCGCGCGCATGGCCCGCACCGCCGACGGCTACGTCCACGGCGGCGGCCCGCCGCGGGCGTTCGCCGGGGCCGCCGCCAAGGCGTGGGCGGCCTGGCGGGACCTGGAGCGACCGGGCCGGCCCCAGCTGTGGGGCCAGGGCTACTTCGCCCTCGGCGACGCCGACGCCGGCGGCGACTACCTGCGCGACTACTACGCCTTCACCGGCCCGTTCGTGGAGAAGATCGCCACCGGCAACCTGACCAGCGGCCGGGCCGTGCGCGACTTCGTCCGCGGCTACGAGGACGCCGGCTGCGACCATCTGGTGCTGCTGCCCACCGTCTCCGACCCGGCCCAGCTCGACCGCCTGGGCGACGTCCTCGCCTAGCTGAGCATGGGACCTGACCATGGCACAGGGGCTCTTGGGCGGCCGTGGGGGGAGCGAGCTCCCCCCACATGGATCGGGACCGCGGGTTCGTGATCCTGCGGGAGGGTGCATGCGAATCGGCGTGGTAGGCGGCGGGCCGGCCGGGCTGTACTTCGCGCTGCTGGCCAAGCGGGCCGACCCCGGTCATGAGATCACCGTGGTCGAGCGCAACCCCCCCGACGCCACCTTTGGCTGGGGCGTGGTGTTCTCGGAGGAGACGCTGGGCGCCCTGCGCGACGCCGACTACCCCAGCTACGTGGAGATCACCGACACCTTCGCCCGCTGGAACGCCATCGACGTGGTCTACGGCGGCCGGACCGTCCGCTCCCGCGGGCACGTGTTCTCGGCCATCGCCCGCAAGCGGCTGCTGGAGATCCTGCAGCGGCGCTGCCGCGAGGTCGGGGTCGAGCTGGCGTTCCGGCGGGAGCTGCCCGACCTGGACGCCTTCGCCGACCGCGACCTGGTGGTCGCCGCCGACGGGGTCAACTCGACGGCCAGGCGGCTGCTGGCCCCGCACCTGCGCCCCACCCTGGACGTGCACCGGTCGAGGTTCGTCTGGTTCGGGTCCGACCTGCACCTGGACGCCTTCACCTTCATCTTCCGCACCACCGCCCACGGCATGTTCCAGGTCCACGCCTACCCCTTCGACGCCGACACCAGCACCTTCATCGTCGAGACGACCGAGGACACCTGGCGGGCGGCCGGGCTCGACCAGGCCGGCGAGGAGGAGAGCATCGCGTTCTGCCAGGACCTGTTCGCCCCCGAGCTGGACGGCCGCAAGCTGCTGTCCAACCGGTCGCTGTGGATCAGCTTCGTGACCGTCCGCTGCCAGAGCTGGCATCACGGCAACGTCGTCCTGCTCGGCGACGCCGCCCACACCGCCCACTTCACCATCGGGTCGGGCACCAAGCTGGCCATGGAGGACGCGGTCGCGCTCAGCCAGGCCCTCCAGCGCCACCCGGCCGCGCTGGAGGCGGCCGCCACCGACTACGAGCTGGAGCGCCAGCCGGTGGTCGAGCGCTTCCAGGAGGCGGCCCGCGACAGCGCCAGCTGGTTCGAGAACGTCCGCCGCTACGACGGCTTCGACCCGGTCCAGTTCGCCTGCAACCTCCTGACCCGCTCGGGGCGCATCGGCCACCTGGAGCTGACCCGGCGCGACCCCGCCTTCGCGGCCACCGTGGACCGGTTCTTCGCCGGCCGGGCCGACCTGCTGCTGCCCCCGCCGCCCCTGTTCGTCCCGCTGGGCCAGCGGACGGTGACCCTGGCCAACCGGGTCGCCCTGGCCGTGGGGGCCGAGGACGACGCCGCCGACGGGCGACTGGCCGAGGCCGCCGCCCGGCGCCTGGCCAAGGCCGCCGCCGCCGGGCCCGGGGTGGTGGTGAGCGAGCTGGTCGCGGCCGCCCCCGACGGCCGGATCACCCCCGGCACCCCCGGCCTGTGGGCCGAGGACCAGGCCGGGCCCTGGGCGGCCGTGGCCCGGGAGGTCGCCGGGCGGGGATCGACCCTGGTCCTGCGCCTGGGCCACGCCGGCCGCCGCGGCGCCACCCGGCCCCGCCGCTCCGGCGTCGACCGGCCCCTCCCCGGCGACCAGGCCTGGCCGCTGCTGGCCGCCTCGGCCGTCCCCTACACCCCGGCCAGCCAGATCCCCACGGCGATGGACCCAGGCGACATGGAACGGGTCGCCGCCCAGTTCGCCGCCGCCGCCCGGCGGGCCGCCGCCGCCGGGGTCCAGGTGCTGCTGCTGGACCTGGCCCACGGCCACCTGCTCGGCGGGTTCCTGTCGCCGCTGGCCAACCGGCGCGACGACGAGTTCGGGGGAGCGCTGGAGGGGCGGCTGCGCTTCCCCCTCCAGGTGGTCGACGCCGTCCGGGCGGTCTGGCCCGGCGACCGGCCCCTGTGGGCGGCGCTCGCCGTCACCGACTGGGCGCCGGGCGGCCTGGCGCCGGAGGAGGCGGTCGCCGCGGCCAGGGCCGTGGCCGGGCACGGCTGCGACCTGCTCCGGGTGACGGCCGGCCAGACCACCGCCGTCACCCGCCCCGACTACGGCCGCCTCTCCCTGGTCGGCTGGAGCGACCTGGTCCGCAACGACGCCGCCGTCCCCACCATGGTCGGCGGCAACCTCACCACGGCCGACGAGGTCAACACCGTCCTGGCCGCCGGCCGGGCCGACCTGTGCCTGCTCGACCCCCGCACCTACACCGGCGCCTGACCCAACCGGAGATGGGGACGCGCTCCGTTGTCCACCGGGGCGGGACCTAGTCGCCCTCGATCTCCTCGCGGACGGCGCGGTCCTCGGGGGCGGCGGGGCCGCGGTCGGTGCCGGCCATCTTCTGGACGCCGCCGGAGGCGTCGCGGGCCGGGTCGGAGGGGGCGGTGTCGGCGCCGATGGCGCCGGTCTCCAGGGCCGGGGTGCCGCCCAGGGCGCCGCCCTGGATGGCGGGCTCGCCGACCGCGCCCGGGCCCTTGGCCGTGCCCGGGACCTGCTCGACCATGTCCTCGCCCCAGCCGCCGGTCTCGGCCGGCGACGGCTCGGCCTCGGGGTCGCCGCCGGGCGTGGCGGCGGTCGGGTCGAGCGAGGGCAGGTCGCCTCCCTCGGCGGCCCGCTCCAGCTCGGCCTCGGCCAGGTCGGGGGCGCTGCGGCCCTCCCTGGCCGCCCGGTCCTCCTCGTCGAGCAGGTCGTCGGGCTCGCCGCCGGCCTCGTCCCATGCCTCCAGGGCCAGACGGTCCTCGGCCGGCACCCCGCCGCGCTGCTCGGTGACGGTGGGGGCGAGCTGGGGCACGTCCGGCGGGGTCCAGGGCTCGTTCTCGTCCAGGGCCTCGGCCAGGTCCTCGGTGGGGGCGCTGTCCGGGCCGGCCAGCATGTCGGTGGAGCCGACCAGCACCTCGTCGCCGGCCGGGGAGGCGGGCTCGGTGTCCAGCGGCTCCTCGACCACCTCGCGCAGCCCCCGGTCGACCTGGAGCTCGTTCACCACCGAGGTGGCGTACTCCTCGGCCAGCTGCCCGGCCACCGTCGCCTCCTCCGGGGAGGCCACCGCCCCGAGCAGGACCACGTCGTCGTCGCGGGTCGCGATCTCGATCCGCTCGTCGTCGACCCGGGTCGACACCCGCAGCCGCTCACGGATCCGCTCGAGCACGTCGGCGTCCACTGCCATCGGGATCGGTCCTCCTCGTGGTTGGCGGGTGTCGCCCGCCGGCCGGGCACCCCTACCCCCGCGACGGCCCATGAAATCAGCCCGGGCGGTCGCGCTCCAGGCGGGCCTCCTCGACGTCCAGGTCGTGGTCGAGGCGGCGCGCCACCTCGGGGGTGACGGCGCCCCGCTCGCGGAGCCGGCGCAGCTCCTCCCGCTGGGCCTCGAGCAGGTCGTGCACCAGCTCGACGTAGGCCCGCGTGCCGTCGGTGCGGTCCTCGTCGCCCTGCCGGTCCAGGTGGGCCAGGCGGGCCCGGTAGCGCTCGCGGAGCCGCTCGACCAGCTCCGTCGGGACGCCGTCGGACTCCGGGTCGACCGCGTCCAGTTGGTCGAGGGCGACCTCGGCCAGCCGGACCAGGGCACGGCGGCCGTCGCCGGCGGCCCCGTCGTCGTCGGCCGCCAGCCCCAGCCGGCCGATCACCCACGGCAGGGTCAGGCCCTCGCCGACCAGGGTGACCACGATCACCGAGAAGGCCAGGAACACGACCAGGTTGCGGTCCGGGAACGGCCCGCCCCCTTCGACCTCGGTCGGGAGGGCCAGGGCGAGGGCGAGGGTGACCACCCCGCGCATGCCCGCCCAGCCGATCACCGTGACCGTCCGCCAGCCCGGGTACGGGTCCCGCTCGCGCACCCGCCGCGACAGCCGGGGCAGCCAGCTGCCCGGGAACACCAGGACCAGCCGGACGACGATGACCACGAGGTTGACGGCCAGCGCGGCCAGGGCCAGGTCGGCCAGGGAGCGGCCCTCGATCCCCTCGACCACGGTGCGCAGCTGGACGCCGACGAGCACGAACGACAGCCCTTCGAGCACGAACACCAGCCAGTCCCAGAGCTGGCGGGCCTGCAGCCGGGCCCCCGTGGAGATCGCGGCCCAGTGGCGGGCCATCAGCACCCCGCATGCCAGCACGGCCAGCACCCCGGAGACGTGGGCCCGCTCGGCGCCCAGCCAGGCCACATACGGCAGCAGCAGCTTGACGGTGTTCTCGACCGGCGCCTCCGCCACCCGGCGCAGGATGCGGCTGCCGACCCAGCCCACGGCCAGCCCGACCGCCGTCCCCCCGAGGGCCGCGACGACCAGCTCGGCCCCGGCGTGGGCCAGCGAGAAGGCGCCGGACACGGTCGCGGCCACCGCCACCCGGTACAGGACCAGGGCGGTGGCGTCGTTCAGCAGCCCCTCGCCTTCCAGGATGCTGACCATCCGCCTGGGCAGCCCGAGCCGGCCCGCGACCGCGGTCGCGGCCACCGGGTCGGGCGGGGACACGATCGCCCCCAGCACCACCGCCACCGTCCACGGCATCCCCAGCAGCGAATGGCCCAGGACCGCCACCGCGGCCGTGGTCACCAGCACCAGCCCGACGGCCAGCAGGGCGACCGGCCTGAGGTTCCCGCGCAGCTCCTGGAGGTCGGTGTGCAGCGCCGCCCAGTACAGCAGTGGCGGCAGGAACAGGGCCAGGGTCAGGTCCGGGTCGAGCTCGACCTGGGGCAGCCCCGGGATCAGGGCCACGGCCAGCCCGGCCAGGACCAGCAGCACCGGATCAGGGATGGTGGTGCGCCCGGCCAGCCTGACCGCCAACGCGACGGCGGCGAGCAGGCCGATCAGCAGCTCGAGCGTCTCCATCTAGACTCGCGCGAAGGCATCGTCAACTCGAGCGATGGGAATCCGCGCTCCCTCCCCTCACTGTCCGAGCGTAGGTGCATACTCCTGGCGGGCGCGATGCGACGTACATTCAGATACCTGCTGCGGCCGACCGCCCGCCAGTCGGCCGCGCTGGCCGCGATGCTCGATGACCACCGAGAGCTGTACAACGCCGCCCTGCAGGAGCGGCGCGATGCTTGGCGGATGCGTCAGGTGTCGGTGCGCTACGGCGAGCAGTCCGCTCGGCTTCGCGACATCCGCCGAGCCGATCCGGACGGACAGGGCCGCTGGTGTTCTCCTCCCAACAAGCCACCCTCCGTCGGCTAGGTCGGGCGTTCGACGCGTTCTTCCGACGTGTCCAAGCCCGGCGGACTCCGGGATTCCCACGGTTCAAGGGAGCGGGCTGGTTCGACACCGTGGAGTGGCCCTCGGATCGGGACGGCTGCCGGTGGGACTCGACCGCCGGCGAGCATCGGCTGTACCTGCAGAGCGTCGGGCACATTCGGGTCCACCAGCCGCTGGTATGTCCTGCTCTCCTGCGACGACGTTCCACCTGAACCCTCCGATGGCGTGCACGTTCCCAACCCTCGCCACCTCGAACGCAGCGCCAGCAGGCTTGCCGCCGCGCGGCGGGCTCTCGCCCGGTGTCGGCGGGGCAGCACTCGGCGTCAGAGGGCACGTGCTCAAGTCGCTGGACTGCACGGTAAGGTTCGCCGCCAGCGGCTTGACCACGCGCACAAGGTCGCGCTCGACCTGGTACGTCGGCACGACGTGATCTGCCACGAAGCGCTACGGATCGGGAACATGTCTCGGTCGGCGCGCGGCACCATGGCCAAGCCGGCCGTAACGTTCCCAGCAAGGCCGGCCTGAGCCGGTCGATTCTTGACGCGGGTTGGGGGGTGTTCCTGCGCATCCTCGCGAGTAAGGCTGAAAGCGCCGACCGTGGGTTAATCGCAGTTGACCCCCGCAACACTTCCATCACCTGCCCCGACTGTGGGCACGCGGTGGCGGAGAACCGCGTCACCCAGGCCAAGTTCCAGTGCGTCCGGTGCGCCCACGAGGCGCACGCCGACGTAGTGGGCGCTCAACGTGTTGCGGACAGGGCTTGTCCGTCGCGATGCCGCCACGGCGGCTTAGCGAGAAGCCGCCGCCTTCGGGGCGGTGGAGGAGTCACGACGCGGCAACGGTGGCATGGCATGACCCCGGCCGCGGCCGCCATCCGTGGCCCAGCGGGCGTTTCGGCCGGAGCCGCACGTGGAACAGCCAGGACATGGACGACCAGGACCACCCGCACGAGCGGGAGTGGACCGGGACCCTGCCCGAGGTCGACGAGGAGACCTTCCTGCGGGTGCTCGGCGACGCCATCCGGGTGGCCGGCGGCACCGGCCTACCCCATGCCTTCATGGGCGGGATCGCCTCGACCGTGCTGGGGCGGCCTCGCTGGACCCACGACATCGACCTGTGCGTGCGGCCCCAGGACGCCCGGGCCATGCTGGCCGCCTTCGCCGACGCCGGCTACGACACCGAGGAGACCGACCAGACCTGGCTGTACAAGGCGACCAGGGACGGGGTCCTAGTCGACGTGATCTTCGAGAGCACCGGCGGGATCGTGCTCGACGACGAGATGCTGTCCCGGGTCCGTCAGGGCAGCTTCGGGAACCTCCAGCTGAATGTCCTCGGGCCCGAGGACCTGCTGGTGATCAAGGCGATCGTGCACCGCGAGCACCGCCAGCGGCACTGGTTCGACGCCCTGGCCCTGGTCGAGACGGGCGAGCTGGACTGGCCGTACCTGCTGCGCCGGGCCGCCCCCAGCCCGCGCCGGGTGGCCAGCCTGCTGCTGTACGCCCAGACCGACGGGCTGCGGGTGCCCGACTGGGTGGTCGAGGCACTGTTGGACCAGGCCCGCGAGCAGGAGACCGGGGCCGACGTGCCCGACGAGTACCTGGTCGCCCACGCCAGCGAGGCCCTGGTCACCGACCCGCGCACCGCGGAGCTGGAGCTGGACGTCGGCATCGACGGCGGCGAGGTGGTGGTCACCGGCACCGTCGCCACCCCTGAGCGGCAGACCGCGGTCGGCGAGGTCGTGGCCAAGGCCCTGCCCGGCCGGGAGGTCCGCAACCTGACCGCAGTCGGGGACGAGGCCGCCGACCCGTTCGTGGAGACGCTGCCGTGATCCGGGTCGCGGCCGTCGGCGACGTGCACGTCGGGATCGACTCGGCCGGCCGGCTGGCCCCGCGCCTGGCCGGGCTTGCCGACCACGCCGACCTGTTCCTGCTGGCCGGCGACCTCACCCACCGGGGCCGGCCCGAGGAGGCCAAGGTCCTGGCCGAGGAGCTACGCGAGGTGGACGTCCCCACCGTCGCGGTCCTGGGCAACCACGACTACCACTCCGACGAGCAGGACGCGGTCACCGAGGTGCTGCGGGAGGCCGGGATCCGGGTCCTGGAGGGCGACGCGGTGGTGGTGGCGGTGCGCGGCCGCCGGGTCGGGATCGCCGGCAGCAAGGGCTTCGGCGGCGGCTTCGCCGGGGCCAGCGCCAGCGACTTCGGCGAGCCGGAGATGAAGGCGTTCGTCGGCCACACCAAGACCCTGGCCGGCCGGCTGGAGCGTGCCCTGGGCGGGCTCCGGGTGGACCGCAGGATCGCCCTGCTCCACTACTCGCCGGTGGCCGAGACCCTGGCCGGGGAGCCGCGCGAGATCCACGCCTTCCTCGGCAGCTACCTGCTGGCCGAGGCGGTCGACCGGGCCGGGGCCGACCTGGTCGTCCACGGCCACGCCCACCGGGGCAGCCGCAACGGCACCACCCCCGGCGGGGTGCCGGTCCGCAACGTCGCCGCCCCGGTGATCGGCCGCGCCTACGAGGTGTTCCGCTTCGACGCCAACGACGCCGGCGCCTGATCAGCGGCCGAGGGCGGCCAGGGCGGCCGCGACCCAGTCCTCCATGCGCCGCAGCCAGGGGTCGGGCGGGCCGGGGGCGTCCAGCTCGGGGATGCAGTCGACCGCCGCCACCACGTCCCAGACGGGGTCATGGTCGAACCCGGTCAGGGCGTGGTGGGCGGCCAGGAACCGGCCGGCGGCCTCCGGCCCCAGGTCCCAGACCAGGTTCAGGCGCATGTGGCCGAGGTCGACCGACGGCGGCCCCCACGACCCGCCGATCCAGTCGACCACCCCGACCAGCCGCCTCTCGGCCCACAGGGTGTTGCCCGGATGGTAGTCGCGGTGGATGAAGCACGGCCGCTGCGGCGGCGCCGGCCCGAAGGCCACCTCGAAGGCCCGCGCCCACAGCTCCGGCCGGGCCGACCAGGCCGGCGGGCTCAGCTGCTCGAGCTCGTAGAAGCGGTGGTAGCCGGGCACCAGGGCCGGCCCGGCGTCCCCGCCGCCGGTCCCCCCGGTGCCCGGCACGGCCACGGCGTGGATGGGCGGGAGGGCGGCGGCCAGGCCCTCGACCACATGGTCGAGCTCACCGGCGAGGTCGGGCGGGTCGCCGGGGAGGCGGTCCAGCAGCAGGGCGGGCACGTCGCAGGCGGCGGCGTCGGGGTCGGTCGCGAGCAGGGCCGGCGCCGGCACCGGAGTGGGCTCGAGCAGCTCCAGGATGGCCGCCTCGCGGGCGGCGGTGAAGTCGGGGTCGTCCTCGTCCCAGCCGGGCCGGGCCCAGCGGCGCAGGACCACCCGGTGCACCGCGCCGGCGGCGTCGGCCACGTCGACGGCGTGGTTGGCCAGCCAGGCCGACGCCAGCGGCCGCACCGCCACCACCTGGCTGCCGGGGCCGAACACCGCCGCCGCCCAGGCCAGGGCGACCGCCGGCGGGCGGCGGCGCAGCAGCTGGGAGACCCGGCCGGTTTCGGGTGGCTCGACGGCGTCCATGCAGTCAGCATTCTGCACCTCCCCTCCGACTGGCCGTCGAGGCTCGGCAGGGCCGGTTCGACCCGGGCACGGGGCGCCTGGCCCGCCGGTTCGCCTCGCCCCAGGCGGTGGTGGGAACGGTGGCGGCCCTGGGCGGCGAGCGCGACACGCGCTCGCCGAGCGCGACGCTGGCCCCGCCGCTGAAGGGGCCGTCGTGGAGCTCGACCCTGGCCAGGTCGATCGGGTCGGGGACGTCGTACACCAGGGTGCCCGCCAGGCGCTGGCCGGGGTTGAGGTGGGTCGACAGCAGCCGGCCGTCGCCGTGGCGGACGGTGGCGTCCAGGTCCGGGTCGAAGCGCTTGCCGGCGTCGTCGAACAGGTACTGGCTGCCGCCGCCGAAGGTCCGGCCTTCGCTGCCGGTGTTCTCGACCTCCAGCGCCACCAGGCAGAACTGCTCCAGCGGCCGCTTGCGGGCGATGCCCTGGCCCACCGAGCGGGCACCGCAGTCCACCGAGCGGACCACGAACTGGAACTGGCCGTCGCGGACCGGGTCGCCCGGCCCGGCCGGGCCCTGGTCCCCCCGGCGGCCCGCCTCCCCGAGGTTGGCCGCCACCGACACCAGGGCCAGCACGCGCGCGGCCACCAGCAGCCGCCGCCCCCAGCGGCGCCGCCGTGGCCGCGGTGGGCGGGGCTCGCCCCAGCCGGGCGGGGGAGCGGGGCCGGCCAGGACCTGGGTCGGGACCGGGGCGCCGGGGAGGCAGGCGGTGCCGGCCAGGGGCACGGTCGGGGCGGGGGCGGCCGCGGCCAGCGGCGTCAGCATGCGGCGCAGGACCGCGGCCCGGGGGGCGGCGTTCCGGGTCCCTGGCCAGAAGGGCCGGCAGGACCGGTTCCAGCGGCCCGGCCCGCCACGGGCGCCCGGGCGGGTCGTGCAGGATGGCGTGCAGCGTGGCCGCCGGGCTGGCCCGCTCGAACGGGGCCGCGCCCTCGACCGCGAACCACAGCGTCGCCCCCAGCGCCCACAGGTCGGCCGCCGGGCCGGCCCGCCGGTCGCCGGCCTGCTCGGGGGCCACGTACGGCAGCGACCCGAAGGCGGCCGTCAACGTCCGGTCGCCGGCCCCGGAGGCCGCCACGCCGAGGGTCCGCTGGGTGTCGTCCTGGAGCGAGGCGATGCCGAAGTCGGCCAGCTTGGTCCGGCCGTCGGCGGTGACCATGACGTTGGCCGGCTTGACGTCGTGGTGGACGATCCCGGCCCGGTGGGCGGCGTCCAGCGCCTCCAGCAGCTCCAGCCCGACCCGGGCCGCCGTCGTCGGCGGCAGCGGCCCCGACCGCTCGACCAGGTCGCGCAGGGTCGGCGCCTCGACCAACTCCATGACCAGGAACAGCCGGCCGTCGGCCTCGACCACGTCGTGGAGGGTGACGGCGCCGGGGTGGTTGAGCCGGGCCGCCGCCCTGGCCTCGCGCAACGCCCGCTCCCGCAGGGCCCCCGGCGTCCCGGGCGGCCCGGTCCCTGGCCGGGCTCAGCCGGGTCTGGCGACCACCAGGGCGTCGACCGCCACGCAGCCGTCGGGGCCGGCGACCAGCGGGTTGACGTCGAGGGCGTCCAGCCGGTCGCCGAGGTCGACGGCCAGGACCGACAGGTCAACCACGGCCCGGGCGACCGCGTCCAGGTCGGCCGGGGGGGCGCCGCGGACGCCGTCCAGCAGCGGACGGACGGCCAGCCGGTCGAGCATGGCCCTGGCCTGGTGCTGGTCGACCGGGGGGAGGGCGAAGCGGCGGTCGCCCAGGACCTCGACCAGGACCCCGCCGGCGGCCACCATCACCAGCGGCCCGAACTGGGGGTCGGCGACCACTCCGAGGGCCAGCTCCACCCCGGGGTCGGCCATGGCCGCGACCAGCACCCGCGGCCCCAGCCTGGCCGCCAGGTCCGCATAGGCGACGGCCAGCCGCTCGGGCCCGTCCAGCCCCAGCCGGACCCCGCCCACGTCCGACTTGTGGGCCACCTCGACCGCGGCCGTCTTGAGGGCCACCGGCCACCCGACCCGCCCGGCCGCCTCCAGCGCCTCCTCCAGCCCGGTGGCCACCTCGGCCGCCACCACCGGCACCCCCCAGTCGCCCAGCAGGGCCAACCCCTCGGCCTCGTCCAGCGGCCGCCCCGCCTCACCGATCGCCCGTCCCGCCTCGTCCAGGCGCCGCCGCCACCGGTCCCGGGCGCCCCGCCCTCCGGCGCCCCCCCCTCCAGCGCCCCGCCCCCGGGCACGCGGCACCTGGACCGGCCGCAGCCGGGTCCCCCGGTGGGGGAGCGTAGGCCACCGGGAACGAGGGTGCGCGGGGTTGTCCACAGCCCCGGTCGAGGCGGACCCGGAGGAAGGGGGCCCCAGGTCGTCCACTCCCTCCCTGCGGGCGAGGAAGTCGCGGTAGGCGAGCAGGTGGCCGAAGGCGGCCAGGCCGGTGGCGGTGCCCTCCAGGACCGGGACCCCGGCGGCGCGGAGGGTGGCGGCCTCGGCCGGGTCGGCGGCCGAGGCCAGGTTGGCGATCACGGCCACGGGCTTGGCGGTGGCGGCGGCGGCGTCGACGGCCAGGCCGGTGTAGCTGGTGTCCGGGGTGGGCTCGGTGGTCAGGTCCAGGTTGAGGGCCAGGGCGGCGGTGGCCGGGTCCTCCAGCAGGGCCCGGATGCAGGTGGCGAAGATCTGGTCGGCGTCGTTGCCGGTGCCCCAGGCGTCCAGCGGGTTGGTGGCGGGCAGGCCGGGCTCGAGCACGGCGGCCAGCTTCCGGCGGGTCGCCTCGGAGATCTCGGCCAGCGGCACCCGCAGCCGCTCGGCCAGGTCGAGCAGGTGAGCCCGCTCGCCGCCGGAGTCATGGATGGCGGCCAGGCCGCCGGGACCGGCCCGGCGCCCGGCCAGCAGCTCGCAGGTGTCGGCCAGCTCGTCCAGGGTGGCCACCCTGGCCACCCCGTAGGCGTCGAACAGGGCCTGATAGGCGCCGTCCTCGCCGGCCAGGGCGCCGGAGTGGGCGGCGACCATGGCCCTGGCCGCCCCGCCCTGACCCACCTTGAGAGCGACCACCGGGACGGCCCGGGCGGCCGCCTTGGCCAGCGCGGCCCGGAACGCCGCCGGCTCCCTGACCGTCTCGAGGAACAGGGCCACCACCCGGGTGCTTGGCAGCTCCAGGGCGTGGTCGAGGTAGGCGGCGGCGCTGGTCACGAGCTCGTTGCCGGCCGAGACGACCAGGTTGAACCGGAGCCCGCGGTCGTTGTGGAGCAGGGCCGAGAACACCGACCCGCTGTGGCTGACCACCGCCACCGGGCCGGCGGGCAGGTCGGCCGGCTCGGGAAAGCCACAAACCCTCAAGCTCTCCTCGAGGTTGAAGAACCCCATGCCGTTGCCGCCGCACACCACCATCCCGGCCGCCTCGGCGATCGCCCGCAGGCGTTCGGCCAACGGCCCGATGGCACGGCTCGGGGGGGTTCGGGGGGGCGCTTGCGGCCCCCCCGGAGGATCCCCCTCGATGCAGCTGGCGAAGATGACCGCCGCCGGGATCCCGGCGGCGGCCGCCGCCTGGAGCTGGGCCTCGAGGGCGGCGTTGGGCACGGCCAGCACGGCCAGGTCGACCGGGCCGGGCAGGTCGGCCAGGGACCGGTGGCAGGGGCGGCCGGCCACCTCCCGGTAGCGGGGGTTGACCAGGTGGACCGTGCCGCGGTAGCCACCCCCGAGCAGCTGGGCGACCAGCTGATCCCCGAACGACCCGGGCCGGGCGCTGGCCCCGACCACCGCCACCGACCGGGGCTGGAGCAGCGGGGCGAGGCGGGTCACCGCCGGCGCTTGGCCTTCCTGCGGTCGGCCATGACGGCCCGGACGGCCTGCCACCCGGGGATGCCGCAGACCCCGCCGCCGCCGTGGGTGGCCGAGCTGGCCTGGTAGAGCCCGGCGATGGGGCTGCGGAAGTCGGCGTACCCGGGGGCGGGGCGCATGTGGAACAGCTGGTCGGCCGAGAGCTCGCCGTGGAAGATGTTGCCCCCGACCAGCCCCCACTCCTGCTCCATCTGCCAGGGCCCGATGACCTCGCGGTGCAGGATCGCGGACTTCAGATTGGGGGCCAGCTCGGCGTAGCAGTCGATCATCCGGTCGGCGTAGGCCTCGAGCTCCTCGGTGTGGGGGGCCTCGGACCACTCGTGCGGGCACCACTGGGTGAACAGCGACATGACGTGGATGCCCTCGGGGGCCAGGGTCTTGTCGAACACGGTGGGGATGCAGCCGTCCGAGAACGGCCGGGTCGCGCCCCGGCCCTGCTTGGCGTCCTGGAACGCCTGCTCGATGTAGTCGACCGACAGGGCCATCTCGACCGACCCGGTGTGGTGCTCGCCGACCTCGGTGCCGGGATCGGCGGTGAAGTCGGGCAGCTCGGCCAGGGCCAGGTTGATCTTGACCACGCCGCTGCGCGACTTCCAGTGCTCGATGTCGGTGACGAAGTCGGCCGGCAGCTCGGCCCGGTCGACCTGTTCCAGGAAGGTGGTCCTGGGGTGGATGGCGGTGACCACCACCGGGGCGCGCAGCTCCTCGCCACCCCGCAGCACCACCCCTTGGGCCCGGCCGCCTTCGACCAGCACCCGCTCCACCCGGGCGTCGGTTCGCACGGTGGCGCCGAGCTGGAGCGCCGAGCGGAGGATGGCGTCGGCGACCGCCCCCATGCCGCCCTCCGGGAAACCCCAGCTTCCCAGGTGGCCGTCGCCCACGTCGCCGATCGAGTGGTGGGCCATCACATACGCGGTGCCCGGCGAGTCGGGCCCGGCCCAGGTGCCGATCACCCCGTTGATGGCCAGGCTCGCCTTGACCTGCTCGGACTCGAACCAGTCGTCCAGCAGGTCGCCGACGCTCATGGTCATGAGCCGGGTCACGTCGCCGACGGTGCGCACGTCCAGGCCCCGGTAGCGCCAGGCCAGCCGGAGCAGCTCGCGCAGGTCCGAGGGCCGGTGCGAGCCGATCCTGGGCGGCGTCTGGGTGAGCAGGGGCCCGAGCACCGCCGCCAGGCCCTCCAGCCAGGCGTCCCATTGCGGCATGGCGTCGGCGTCGCGCTTGGAGAACCGGGAGATCTGCTCGTGGTTGCGGCGGGCGTCGTCGTCGTAGATGGTCAACGAACGGCCGTCCGGCCAGGCCTGGTAGGCCGGGCCCATGGGGAACAGCCTGTAGCCGTGCCGCTCCAGGTCGAGGTCGCGGATGATCATGGGCGGCATGAGGCTCATCACGTACGACAGCCGGGTCACCTTGATCTCGGGCGCCTCGGGCCAGGGGGCGTCGGTGGCGGCCGCGCCCCCGGTCCTGGGCCTCGCCTCCAGGACCACCGTGCGGGCCCCCGCCCTGGCCAGGTAGGCGCCCGCGACCAACCCGTTGTGGCCGCCCCCGATGACGATCGCGTCCCAGGCCGACATGCCGCCTCCCGATCGACCCTGTTACTGACTGAACGTTCAGTCTAAGATGTGGGGCGAGCGACCGACAAGCCCGAACGGCCATACTGCACCGCGACGACGACCCCTGGAGCAGGCATGAGCCCACGACGCAAGCTCTCCGACGCGCGACGCCGGCAGATCCTCAAGGCGGCCGTGCAGGTGATCGCCGAGAACGGCCTCTGCGACACCGGCATCAAGGACGTGGCCGACCAGGCCGGCACCAGCCCGGCCCTGGTCATCTACTACTTCGGCAAGAAGGACGTCCTGCTGGCCGAGGCGCTGTCCTTCGCCGACGAGCAGTTCTACGCCCGGACCGCGGACGCGGTGGCCGAGCTGACCAGCGCCCGCGACCGGCTGGTGGAGCTGGTGCGCTGCTCGTGCTCGGTGGGGGAGGCCGAAGACGACTTCGACGAGTGGGTGCTGTGGCTGGACCTGTGGGCGAGGGCCCCGCGCGACCCGGACGTGGCCAGGGACCGGGCGGCCATGGACCGGCGCTGGCGGGCCACCATCGGCGAGATCGTCCGCGCCGGCCAGTCCACCGGCGAATTCGCCGCCCTCGACGCCGACGCCTTCGCTCTGCGGCTGGGCGCCCTGATCGACGGCCTGGCCATCCAGGTCGTGCTCCATGACCCCGAGGTCTCCCGCGAGCGCATGTTCGAGCTGTGCATGGACACCTGCGCCCGGGAGCTCGGCTTCTCCTGGACCACCGAGGACAGGGCGGCCGTCACCCAGGCCGTCCGGCGCAGCGCCCCGGACGGGAGAGCGGCCGGGTAGCGGCGTCAGGCCGGTTCGGGCAGGACCCGCAGGGCGTCGGGAGGCAGGTGGACGGCGATGGCCGTGCCCTGCTGCCAGGACAGGGGCTGGCCCTGGTTCTGGACCAGGGCCTGGAGGGACGCGCCGTTGGCCAGGCGGACGACCAGCTGGGTGGCCGGGCCCTGGTAGACGAGGCGCTCGACCATCGCCGGGACGCGGTTGGGGCCGGTCGAGCCGTAAGGCTCCAGCCGCACCCGCTCGGGCCGGATGACCACCTGGACCGCGCCCGAGGAGCTGGTGTCGCCGCCGGCCGCCTCCAGCTCGAACTCGCCCAGCCGCAGCCGGCAGCGCCCGCCGCCGTTCGGGACCGGGTTGCTGACGGCCGGGAACAGGTTGGCCACCCCGAGGAAGCCGGCCACATAGGTGGTGGCCGGCTCCTCGTACAGCTGGGCCGGGGCGCCCACCTGCTCGATGCGGCCGCCGGCCATCACGGCCAGGCGGTCCGACATGGTCAGGGCCTCCTCCTGGTCGTGGGTCACGTAGACGAAGGTGACCCCGACCGCCTCCTGGAGGGCCTTCAGCTCGACCTGGAGGGTCTTGCGCAGCTTGGCGTCCAGGGCCCCCAGCGGCTCGTCCAGCAGCAGCACCGACGGGTTGAGGACCAGGGCCCGGGCCAGCGCGACCCGCTGCTGCTGGCCGCCCGACAGCTGGGCCGGCCGCCGCCGCTCCAGGCCCTCGAGCTGGACCAGGGCCAGCGCCTCGCCGACCCGCCGCCTGGCCTCGGCCTTGCCGACGTCCTGGAAACGCAGCCCGAAGGCGACGTTGTCGGCCACGTCCAGGAACGGGAACAGGGCGTAGCTCTGGAACACGGTGTTGACCTTGCGCTTGTGGGGCGGGGTGCGGGCCATGTCGACCCCGTCCAGCAGGATCCGCCCGGCGGTGGGCTGCTCGAACCCGGCGACCAGCCGCAGCGTGGTCGTCTTGCCACAGCCCGACGGACCGAGCAGGGCGAAGAACTCGCCTCCGGGCACGTCCAGGTCGATGCCGTCGACGGCGGTGACGTCCTCGAAGCGTTTCTCCAGCCCGACCAGCCGGACCTCGCCTCCGCCCATCCGACGCCCCTTTCCGCCACGCTCCGCCCTGGCATCGTAACCGGACCGAGCGGCCCTCAGCGGCCGACGGCCTCGGCGAAGGCGGCGAAGTTGGCCAGGAACCGGTCGACGTCCTCGTCGGTGTGCTGGACCGACAGCAGCCACTGCTCGGCCTTGCCCCAAGGGGGCAGGAACACGCCGCCGTTGTGCTGGTACAGCCAGTGGCAGTGGCTCCAGCGGTCGTCGATGGCCAGAAAGTCACGGTAGTTGCGGACCGGGGTGGGGGAGAAGGTGACGCAGCCCTTGGCCCCGACCGCGACCACGTAGGCGGGCAGACCGGTCCGGTCCAGGACCTGCTCGACCCCCTCGACCATCCGCCGCTGCAGCCGGTCGATGCGGCGGTAGGCGTCCGGGGTCAGGACCTCGGTCAGGGCGGCTCCGGCCGCGGCCATGGCCAGCGGGTTGCCGTTGAAGGTCCCGACCTGGTCGTACCGGCCGCTGGTGATGTGGTCCATGACCTCCCGGGTGCCGCCGATGGCGGCGGTGGACAGGCCGCCACCGATGGCCTTGGCCAGGCAGACGATGTCGGGGGTGACCCCGTAGCGCTCGACCGCCCCGCCCGGGGCGGCGGTCACGCCGGTCTTGACCTCGTCGAAGGCCAGCAGGGCGCCGTGCCGCCGGGTCAGCTCCTGGAGGCCCTCCAGGTAGCCGGGCTGGGGCGGGATGATGCCGGCATTCATCATCACCGGCTCCAGCAGCATGCCGGCGATCTCGTCGGGGTGGGTGGCGAACACCTTCTCGGCGACCTCGAGGTCGTTGAAGGGCACGACCGAGGTCAGCTCGACGATCTCGGCCGGGATGCCGCTGGAGGCGACCGCGCTGGCCGGGCCGTGGGCGGGACCGAGCTCCTCCAGCGGCTGGTACACCGACACCTGGACCGAGTCGTGGTGGCCGTGGTAGCAGCCCTCGACCTTGACGATCCGCGACCGCCCGGTGATGGCCCGCATCAGGTGGACGGCGTCCATGGTGGCCTCGGTGCCGGAGTTGGCGAAGCGCCACAGGGGCAGGCCGAAGCGCCTGGCCAGCTCCTCGGCGACCACGATGGCCTCGGCGGTCGGCTGCGCGAAGTGGGTGCCCTTGGCCACCCGCCCGGACACCGCCGCCACCACCGCCGGGTGGGCGTGCCCGACGGCCATGACCCCGTAGCCGCCGTGCAGGTCGACGTACTCGATGCCGTCGGCGTCCCAGACCCGGGAGCCGCGGCCGTGGCTGATCCAGACGGCCTGGGGCCGGGAGATCTGCCAGCTCGAGGTGACCCCGCCGGCCAGGGAGCGGCCGGCCCGCTCCAGCAGGGCCCGGGAGCGGGGCTGGCGCTCCAGGAACCGCCCCTCCTGGGCGGCGATCAGCTCGTCGAGGCGGGCCCCGACCGCAACCGGCACCGTCATGGCCGTCTCCTATCCGGTCAGCCGGCCGACACCCCGCTTGGCGAGTTGGTCGGCGATGATCGCCCGCTGGATCTCGGAGGTGCCCTCCCAGATCCTGTCCACCCGCAGTTCCCGGTAGAAGCGCTCGGCCACGTTCTCGCGCATGTAGCCCCGGCCCCCGAAGATCTGCACGGCCCGGTCCGCGACCCGTCCCGCCATCTCCGAGGCATACAGCTTGGCCATCGAGCACTGGGCGTGCTGGACCTTGACGTCGAGGTCGGCGTCGATGCCGTGGGCGGTCTGGTAGGTCATCAGCCGGGCCGCCCACAGCTCGGTGAGCGAGTCGGCCAGCATGAACTGGATCGCCTGGTAGCCGAAGATCGGCTGGCCGTAGGCCTGGCGGTCCCTGGCGAAGGCGGTCGCCTCCTCGATCAGCCGCTCGGCCGCGCCCAGGGCCCGGGCCGCGATCATCAGCCGCTCGTAGCGGAACCACTCGTAGGCGAAGGTCATGCCGTCGCCCTCGGCGCCGATCAGCTGGCCGGCGGGCACACGGACGTCCTCGAAGGCGACCACCGGGTGGTGGTAGGGGTAGGTGTGGCTGTAGGCGGGCGTCCGCACCACCCGGATGCCGGGGGTGTCGAGGTCGACCACGAACATGGCGTGGGCGTCGGCGTTGGCCCCGCCGGCCAGCTTGGCCTGGAAGAAGACGTGGTCGGCGTGGTTGAAGGAGGTCACGTGCCACTTGACCCCGTTCAGCACGTAGCCGTCGCCGTCGCGGGCGGCCGTGGCCGTGATGGCGTCCACGTCGGAGCCGGCGCCCTCCTCGGTGATGGCGTAGCACTCGCGGCGCTCGCCCCGGATGGTGGGCACCACCCAGCGGTCCAGCTGCTCCTGGCTGGCCACCTTGGGCAGCCAGGACGCCGGGGTGTGGACCACCCAGCCCAGGGCGTTGGTCACCCGCCCGATCTGCTCCTGGACCAGCACCTGCTGGAAGGCCGTGAAGCCGCCGCCGCCGAGCTCCTTGGGCATGTTGACGGCCTCGAAGCCGAGCTGGGCGACCCGGCGCCGATGCGCCTCCAGCAGCCCGTCGGGCAGCTCGCCGCCGTGGAGCTCGGCCTCGACCTCGTGGGGGAGCAGCTCCTCGGCCAGGGCCCGGGCGGCCGCCTGGATCTCCCGGTCCGCCTCCGTCATCGGATAGCTTTGCCCCACGGAACGGACTCCCCGGAACGGCGGCCGGAACATTGACTGAACAGTCAGTTTATTGTAGCTTCCGGCCCACCTGCAAGCTCAGGAGGCAGCCATGGCCAGGATGAGCCGCCGAGCCTTCCTCTCCCGCTCCGCCGCCACCGCCCTGGCCGTCTCCGGCGGGGTGCTGCTCTCGGCCTGCGGCAAGCGCGACGAGACCGGAGCCGCCCCCGGCACCGGCGGCCCGCAGCTGGCCAGCCCCGACAACCCGGTCACCTGGCCGATCCCGGCCGACGCCGGGCGCATCGCCGACGGCCTGGCCCCCGAGCAGGGCGCGACCCTGCGCGTCTACAACTGGACCGAGTACATCTACAAGAAGGTCGTGCAGGACTTCGAGAAGAAGTACAGGAAGTACGACGTCAAGGTGCAGGTCTCCACCTACGGGAACATGGAGGAGGCGGTGGCCAAGCTCCGCGGCGGCCAGGTCGCCTTCGACGTGCTGTTCCCCACCTACGACTACCTGGGCAAGCTGGTCCAGGGGAACTTCCTGCGCCCCCTCAACCACTCCTACATCCCCAACATCGAGCAGGTCTGGCCGGCCTTCCAGAACCCCTGGTACGACCAGGGCTGGAACTACTCGGTGCCCTACACGATCTACACCACCGGCGTCGCCTGGCGGGTCGACAAGGTCAAGGACGACATCGCCAGGCTGCCCAACCCGTACGAGGCCCTCTGGGACGAGCAGTACCGCGGCAAGGTCGGCATCCTCGACGACTACCGCGAGGCCATCGGGATGACCCTGCTCAAGAACGGCATCACCGACCTCAACACCGGCAACCAGGACCACCTCAACCTGGCCCGCGACCAGCTGGTCGAGCTGGCCAAGACGGTCCGGCCGCGGGTCAACACTAACGACTACATCGACCTGCCCGAGGGCAAGACCTGGATCACCCAGGCCTGGTCGGGCGACATGGTCAACGCCCAGTACTACATGCCCAAGGGCCAGAGCGCCGACGTCATGCGCTACTGGTTCCCGGCCGACGGCAAGGGCCCGGTCAACAGCGACCTGCTGGTGCTGTTGCGCACGGGCAAGAACCCGGTGCTGGGCCACCTGTTCCTGAACCACCTGCTCGACCACGACGTGGCCGTGGAGAACATGAGCTGGAACGGCTACCAGCCCCCCCAGAACAAGCTCAACCCGGCCGAGCTGGTCTCCCAGGAGCTGCTGCCCGCCAACCTCAAGCCCGCGACCGTGCTGCCCGCCTACTTCGGGACGGGCTTCCGCTACCTGGAGCTGCCCGGCGAGGTCGACGACCGCTGGCACGCGGTCTGGCAGGAGTTCAAGGCCGGAGCATAGCCGGTGGCGACCAAGGAGGCCCCGGCGGCGACCCGCGAGTCCGGTCGGGCCGGGCCGAAGCTGCCGCGTTGGCCACCCACCCGGGGTGCGCGTCGCGCCTCAGCTCGCGCCGGCGCCTGGCATCCCCGCTGGTTCTGGCCGGCGTTCGCCGCCCCGGGCATGGTCTGGCTGGTCGTCCTGTTCCTGCTGCCGTTCTACGTGGTCCTGTCGATCGCCTTCGGGGCCGTCGACCCGCTGTTCCGGACCCCTGTCCCGGTGTGGAACCCGGTGCAGTGGAACCCGTTCCAGTTCCAGCTGCTGTACGACCGGGTCTTCGGGCCCGACGGCTTCCTGGGGCCGGCATTCGTGCGCACCTTCGTGTACGTGGCCGCGGCCAGCGTCCTTTGCCTGCTGGTGGCCTACCCGGTCGCCTACTACGTGACCCGCCACGCCGGCCGGCGCAAGGGCCTGATCCTGGTGGCGCTGCTGGCCCCGTTCTGGGTCAGCTACATGATGCGCATGCTGGCCTGGGTCAACCTGCTGGAGAGCGACGGCATGGTCAACCGGCTGCTGGTCTCGGTCGGGGTGCTGCGCGAGCCGTTCCCTTGGCTGGCCGGCCAGCCGGTCACCGTCACCCTGGGGCTGGTCTACGGCTACATCCCCTACATGGTCCTGGCCCTGTACGCCGGGCTGGACCGGGTCGACCAGCGGCTGCTGGAGGCGGCCCGCGACCTGGGGGCCAGCCGCCGCCGGACCTTCCTGCTGGTCACCCTGCCCCTGTCCCGCCAGGCCATCCTGGCCGGCCTGGTCGTGACCTCCCTGCCCATGTTCGGCGACTACTTCACCAACGACCTGCTGTCGGGGTCGCCGCGGACCTCGATGGTCGGCAACCTGGTCAACGACGCCATCGGCAGCCCCGGCCAGGGCGGCCAGGCCGCCGCCCTCGTGCTGGTCATGATCGCCCTGCTGGCCGTGCCCATGCTCGGCTACATCCGCTCCACCCGCCGCGCCGCCCGGGAAGCGGGGCGGTGAGGGCATGCGACGCTGGCTGACCGACCCCTGGCGCAAGCCGCGGCTGCTGGAGACGCTGGTCTGGGGGTACCTGGCCTGGTCGGTGCTGCCGGTGGCGATCGCCGTCTGGTTCTCGTTCAACGCCGGCCGCTCCCGCTCCAGCTGGCAGGGCTTCTCGCTGCGCTGGTACTGGCAGGACCCGGTGCTGTCGGTCTGGCACGACCCCGAGCTGCAGCATGCCCTGGTGTACAGCCTGCGCCTGGCCGTGCTGACCACCCTGGTGGCCGTGCCCATCGGGGTCGCCTTCGCCATCGGCCTGGACCGCTGGCACGGCCGGCTGGCCGCCGGCTTCAACTTCCAGATGCTGCTGTCGTTCGTGCTCCCGGAGATCCTGCTGGCCGTGGCCCTGCTGTTCCTGTTCACCAACCTGCTCAAGGCGGTCCAGCTGGGCGCCACGGCCCAGCTGCTCGGCCTGGTCACCTTCCAGCTCTCCTACCCGGTGATCATCTGCCGGGCCCGACTGCTCTCGATCGGCAGCGAGTACGAGGAGGCGGCCATGGACCTGGGCGCCTCCCCGGTCAAGGCCCTGCGCCACGTCCTGCTGCCGCTGCTGTCCCCGGCCATCTTCGCCAGCGCCGTGCTCGTCTTCGCCGACGTGATCGACGACTTCGTGCTGGTCCGCTACCTGTCGGCCGACGCCGCCTCCGAGCCCATGTCGGTCAAGATCTACAACAGCGCCCGCTCCAGCCCCACCCCGGCCCTCAACGCCCTGGCCACCATCATGCTGTGCTCCTCCCTGGTGGCCATCGCCCTGGGGTTCCTGGTCTACCGCCGCCTGACCCGCGGCGAACGCTCTCAGGAGTCCACCGTGGAGGGCTTCGCCGCCCAGGTATAGGCGTGTCAGCCGGATGTGACCGGCCTGTCAGCGGCCGGGTCCAGGATGCTGCCGGCAACCAGGCGAAGGAGCATCCATGGACAACACCATCGAGGCGCACGGGCTGGTCAAGCGGTTCGGCGCCACCACCGCGCTCGACGGGGTGGACCTGGCGGCCCGCACCGGGACGGTGCTGGCCGTGCTCGGCCCCAACGGGGCCGGCAAGACCACCGCCGTTCGCATCCTGGCCACCCTGCTCCAGCCGGACGAGGGCCGGGCCCTGGTCGGCGGGCACGACGTCGTCGCCCAGGCCCAGCAGGTCCGCCGGCTGATCGCCCTGACCGGCCAGTACGCGGCGGTCGACGAGAGCCTCACCGGCGTCGAGAACCTCCTGATGATCGGCCGCCTGCTCGGCCAGTCGCGCGCCGCCGCCCGGCAGCGGGCGGCCGAGCTGCTGGCGCAGTTCAGCCTGGCCGACGCCGGCGGCCGGGCCGTCAAGACCTACTCGGGCGGCATGCGCCGCCGCGTCGACCTGGCCGCCAGTCTGGTCGGCCGGCCCCGGGTGCTGTACCTGGACGAGCCCACCACCGGCCTGGACCCCCGCGCCCGCAGCGACCTGTGGGAGGTCATCCGCGACCTCACCGGCGACGGGGTGAC
>Ga0075419_10000317_pt1 | contig 29458 bp, 22 predicted proteins | sample SoiMetdeltSBSDD3_FD_76900 | JGI IMG/M metagenome (GOLD analysis project Ga0075419, IMG submission 76900) | Bulk soil microbial communities from a Populus tree surrounding site in Tennessee, USA - Soil MetaG P. deltoides SBSDD3 | ecosystem: Environmental > Terrestrial > Soil > Tree plantation... | reverse complement strand
CGGTCAGAGTCGTCTTCCCGTGGTCGATGTGACCGATGGTGCCGATGTTGACGTGCGGCTTAGTCCGCTCGAACTTCGCCTTCGCCACTGGGGCCCTCCTAGTTACTGGTTAGCTACGCCGTACGACGTTTCGGGTTGGACTTGTCCCGGGGTGAGGGACTACTCGCCCCGGGCCTTCTTGATGATCTCTTCCGCCACGTTCTTCGGAACCTCGGCGTAGGAGTCGAACTGCATCGAGTACGACGCCCGGCCCTGCGTCTTGGAACGCAGGTCGCCGACGTACCCGAACATCTCCGACAACGGCGTCAGGGCCTTGATCACCCTGCTGCCACCGGGACCGTCGTCCATCGACTGGATGTGGCCACGGCGAGAGTTGAGGTCACCGATCACGTCGCCCATGTAGTCCTCGGGCGTGGTGACCTCGACTGCGAACATCGGCTCGAGGATCACCGGACCGGCCTTGCGGGCGGCTTCCTTGAAGGCCATCGAACCGGCGATCTTGAACGCGAGCTCGGACGAGTCGACGTCGTGGTAGGCGCCGTCCTGCAGCGTCACCTTGACGTTGACCATCGGGTAGCCGGCGAGCACACCGAACTCCATCGCCTCCTGCGCGCCCTCGTCCACGGACGGGATGTACTCCCGCGGGATCCGGCCACCGGTGACGTTGTTGACGAACTCGTAGCCACCCTCGCCACCGAGCTCGACCGAGGTCGGCTCGATGTCGATGATCACGCGACCGAACTGGCCGGAGCCGCCGGTCTGCTTCTTGTGCGTGTACTCGACCTTCTCGACCTTCTTGGTGATGGTCTCGCGGTAGGCGACCTGCGGCTTGCCGACGTTCGCCTCGACGCGGAACTCGCGCTTCATCCGGTCGACCAGCACCTCGAGGTGCAGCTCGCCCATACCGGCGATGATGGTCTGGCCGGTCTCCTCGTCGGTGCGGACCTGGAACGTCGGGTCCTCGTCGGCCAGCCGCTGGATCGCAATGCCCAGCTTCTCCTGGTCGCCCTTCGACTTCGGCTCGATCGCGACCGAGATCACCGGGTCTGGGAACTCCATCGACTCGAGCACGACCGGGTGGGCCTGGTCGCTCAGCGTCTCGCCCGTGGTGGTGTCCTTCAGACCCATCACGGCGACGATGTGGCCGGCACCGATCGAGGCGATCTCCTGCCGCTTGTTCGCGTGCATCCGGTAGATCTTGCCGATCCGCTCCTTCCGCCCCTTGGTGGGGTTGAGGACCTGGGTACCGGTCTCGAGCTTGCCGGAGTACACCCGCAGGTAGGTCAGCTTGCCCAGGTGCGGGTCGGCCATGATCTTGAACGCGAGAGCGGAGAACGGCTCGTCGTCGCTCGGCTTGCGCTCCACCACGACCTCGGGGTGCTTGACATCGTGACCCTCGATCGCGGTGACGTCGACCGGGCTCGGCAGGTACGCGAGCACCGCGTCCAGCAGCGGCTGCACGCCCTTGTTCTTGAACGCCGTACCGGTCAGCACCGGGGTCAGCTTGCTCGCGATCGTGGCCCGGCGGATGCCCGCGACCAGCTGCTCCTCGGTCGGGGTCTCGCCCTCGAGGTACAGCTCCATGATCTCGTCGTCGGCCTCCGCGACCGTCTCGATCAGCTTGTCGTGCCACTCGGCGGCGATGTCGGTGTGCGACGCCGGGATCTCCTCGATCGAGTAGTCCTCGCCCATCTTGGTCTCGCCGCGCCAGGTGAGCGCGCGCATGCCGACCAGGTCGACGACGCCGATGAAGTCGGACTCCGCGCCGATCGGCAGCTGCAGCACCAGCGGCACCGCGCCCAGCCGGGTACGGATCATGTCGACGCAGCGCATGAACTCGGCGCCGGTGCGGTCCAGCTTGTTCACGAAGCAGATCCGCGGCACGCCGTAGCGGTCGGCCTGACGCCAGACGGTCTCGGACTGCGGCTCCACGCCGGCGACACCGTCGAACACCGCGATCGCACCGTCCAGCACGCGCAGGTTGCGCTCCACCTCGACGGTGAAGTCGACGTGGCCCGGGGTGTCGATGATGTTGATCGTGTGGTCTTTCCAGGTACACGTCGTCGCGGCGGACGTGATCGTGATGCCGCGCTCCTGCTCCTGCTCCATCCAGTCCATCGTGGCGGCGCCCTCGTGGACCTCACCGATCTTGTAGTTGATGCCGGTGTAGAACAGGATCCGCTCGGTCGTCGTCGTCTTGCCCGCGTCGATGTGGGCCATGATGCCGATGTTGCGGACCTTGCTCAGGTCGGTGGTGATGTCAACGGCCACCTTGCCGTCTACCTCGCTTCTCGCGTAGTCAGGGGGCTGGGACTCTGCTTCCAGCGGTTCTGGAGTGTCACCAGCGGTAGTGGGCGAAGGCCTTGTTGGCCTCGGCCATCTTGTGCGTGTCCTCGCGGCGCTTCACCGACGCACCCAGACCGTTCGACGCGTCCAGGATCTCGTTCATCAGGCGCTCGGACATGGTCTTCTCGCGACGGGCGCGCGAGTACGACGTGAGCCAGCGCAGCGCGAGCGTGGTCGAGCGGCCGGGCTTCACCTCGATCGGCACCTGGTAGGTGGCGCCACCGACCCGGCGGCTCTTCACCTCGATCGCCGGCTTCACGTTGTCCAGCGCGCGCTTCAGCGTGATGACCGGGTCGGTGCCGGTCTTCGTCCGGGTGCCCTCCAGGGCGGTGTAGACGATGTTCTGCGCGATCTGCTTCTTGCCGTCGGTCAGGATCTTGCTGATCAGCTGGGTGACGAGCGGCGAGTTGTAGACCGGGTCGACGATCACGGGGCGCTTCGGCGCGGGGCCCTTGCGGGGCATCAGCTCTTCTCCTTCTTCGCGCCGTACCGGCTGCGAGCCTGCTTACGGTTCTTCACACCCTGGGTGTCGAGCGAACCGCGGATGATCTTGTACCGGACACCGGGCAGGTCCTTCACACGACCGCCACGCACGAGCACGATCGAGTGCTCCTGCAGGTTGTGGCCGACACCCGGGATGTACGCGGTGACCTCGATGCCGCTGGTGAGGCGGACACGAGCGACCTTGCGCAGCGCTGAGTTCGGCTTCTTGGGCGTCGTCGTGTAGACGCGCGTGCACACACCACGGCGCTGAGGAGAACCCTTCAGAGCCGGCGTCTTGTTCTTCGACACCTTGTCCTGGCGGCCCTTGCGGACCAACTGCTGGATGGTGGGCACCCGCACTTCTCTTTCTGTCGTCCGGCTGTGAATGCTGCTCACGCGACCCCCGCGGTCGGGTGTGTCGCGCAGGCGCGCCTCTCCGGAAAACGTGATCCAGCGGTCTGATCAACGGAGGTTCGCGCCACGCGCGCTGTCCCGTCAACGAAGGGCACGCATGACGGCCCGGGGAGAACCCAGGCACGATCGATAAGCCTAGCGGCTGGTCCCAAGCCGGTCAAAACGGCCACTACACGGAGCACCGCTACGGAGTCAGTGTACCGCCCAGGAACAAGGCGCCCGCGACTCGTCACCCTCGGTCACACCAGGAACCTGACCTCGGCGATCAGGCCCTCGACAACCCGGTACGCCGCCAGTACGCGAATCGGCTGCGGCTCGATCCCGTGCGCGATCTCCTGGTCGACCACCCAGCTGCCCTCGGCGATCCGGTTCACGATCTCGGCCCGGCAGCGCCCGGCCGCGAGCCGCGGACCGTAGGTCTCCCGCAGCGTCCGCCGGCCGGACATCACCGAGCCGTCCCGGCTGTACATCCGGACGTTCGGCGCGAAGGCGGCGAGGAAGGCCTCCAGATCGTGCCGGTTGTAGGCCTCGAGCTGGCGCGACACCACCTCGACCGGCGCCGGGTACGGCGACGGCGGCGGCGGTGCGGCCGGCAGCCGCGCGATCACCCAGTCCAGCGCCTTCTCCACCGCGGTCCGGGACGCCTCGGTGTGGTCCAGGTAGTCGAACCCGTGCCGACCCTCCGGTACGTCGATCACGTCCAGCTCGGTGCCCCCCTCGGCCGCGGCCGCGACGAACTTGTCCACGCCGGCCGCGCGCTCCTCGCGCTCCAGCCCCACCCGGGTGAGCAGCACCGGCACCTTGCTGCCGCGGCTCGCCACGTCGAGCGCCGAGGTCCGGCCGACGCCGGGCTCGGTGAGGAGCGGGTACGTCGCCGCGACACAGCGCAGCCACTCCGGGCTGCGGGCCAGCCACTCCCCCATCAGCATGCCGGAACCGGAGAAGAACCACAGGGCGATCCGGTCCGGGTCCACCTGCGGGTCCGCACGGACCAGGTCCGCGGCCGCGACCACCTCCGCGGCAGCCTGTCCGATCCGGTCCCAGCCGCGGATCAGGCTGTGCCCGACCGTGACGCCGACGAAGCCCCGGTCCGCGGCGGCCGCGCCGTACCCGCGGTAGACCGGCCAGTCCCGCGGCTGCGCCTTCAGGTCCGGGCGGGCCGGTCCACCGTGCACGAACAGGATCGCCGCGCTGCGGCTGGCGGACGCCGGCCGGTAGAAGTCGAGTACGCCGTTCCGCTCCGGCACCCGGGCGGGAACGTCGAGGACGAAGGGTTCCAGGTACGGCGGCGGCGTCTGGGTCACGGACACATCCTGTACGACCGGGAGGGCACCGCGCTCACCGGGCAGGGACATTCCGTACCGAGGTGTCCACGCTGGCATCGTTGGCCATGGTCTCGTTCTGGGCCTGTTTGTCGGCCATCGTCCCTCCATCCGCTGCAGGGTGATCCTCCGACTCACGGCCATCACCTGTCCAGACCGTGGACGTACGGAGGGCGGCACCCCCCGTGGTCGGGGTGCCGCCCTCCGTCGCGCGGGTGACTCAGTTCTGGTAGGAACCCAGGTCGAAGTCGTCCAGCGGGACCGACTGGCCCGAGCTCGGCCCGAAGTCGTAGTCGTACGACTCGTAACCGACCATCGAGTACATCGCGGCCTTCGCCTCCTCGGTCGGCTCCACCCGGATGTTGCGGTAGCGGTCCATACCGGTACCGGCCGGGATCAGCTTGCCGATGATGACGTTCTCCTTGAGGCCCATCAGGGAGTCGCTCTTGCCGTGGATCGCGGCCTCGGTGAGCACCCGGGTGGTCTCCTGGAACGACGCCGCGGACAGCCACGACTCCGTTGCCAGCGAGGCCTTCGTGATACCCATCAGCACCGGACGACCCGAGGCCGGCGTACCGCCCTCGGCGACGACGCGGCGGTTCTCCGCCTCGAACATCAGCCGGTCCGCGAGCTCACCCGGCAGCAGGTGGGCGTCGCCCGACTCGATCACCGTGACCCGGCGCAGCATCTGCCGGACGATGATCTCGATGTGCTTGTCGTGGATGGCCACACCCTGCGACCGGTACACCTCCTGGACCTCGTCCACCAGGTGCTCCTGCGCCTTGCGGACGCCGAGGATGCGCAGCACCTCCTGCGGGTCCGGCGTGCCGTGCGTCAGCTGCTGACCGACCTCGACGTGCTGGCCTTCCTCGACCAGCAGCCGGGTCCGCTTCGACACCGGGTAGGAGACCTCGTCGGACCCGTCGTCCGGCGTGAGCACCAGCTTCCGGGTCTTCTCGGTGTCCTCGATCGCGATCCGGCCGGCCGCCTCGGCGATCGGCGCCTTGCCCTTGGGCTGCCGGGCTTCGAACAGCTCGACCACACGCGGCAGACCATGGGTGATGTCGTCACCCGCGACGCCACCGGTGTGGAAGGTACGCATGGTCAGCTGCGTACCCGGCTCACCGATGGACTGCGCCGCGATGATGCCGACGGCCTCACCGATGTCGACGGTCTTGCCGGTCGCGAGCGAACGGCCGTAGCACTTCGCGCAGGTACCGGTCTTGGCGTCACAGGTCAGCACGCTGCGGACCTTGACCTCCTCGACGCCCTGCGCGACCAGTTCCGCGATCGGCACGTCGCCGAGGTCGCTGCCGCCGGCGAGGATGACCTTGCCGTCGGCGCCGACCACGTCGGTCGCCAGGGTCCGGGCGTACGCGCTGGTCTCGACGTTCTCCGCCTTGACCACCGTGCCGTCCGCGGTCTTCTCGCCGATCTTCTTGGGCAGGCCGCGCTCGGTGCCGCAGTCCTCCTCGCGGATGATGACGTCCTGGGAGACGTCCACCAGACGACGGGTCAGGTACCCCGAGTCGGCGGTCCGCAGCGCGGTGTCGGCCAGACCCTTCCGGGCGCCGTGGGTGGCGATGAAGTACTCGACCACCGACAGACCCTCACGGAAGTTGGACTTGATCGGGCGGGCGATGATCTCGCCCTTCGGGTTGGCCACCAGACCACGCATACCGGCGATCTGCCGGACCTGCATCATGTTCCCTCGGGCACCCGAGTGGACCATCATGAAGATCGGGTTGGTCTTGTGGAAGTTCTCTTCCATCGCCTTCCCGACCTCGGCGTTCGCCCCGGTCCAGATCTCGATCAGCTCCTGCCGCCGCTCGGCCGTGGTGATCAGACCACGCTCGAACTGCTTCTGGACCTTCTCGGCCTGGCCCTCGTAGCGCGCGAGGATCTCCGGCTTGCTCGGCGGCGTCAGGAAGTCCTCGATCGACACCGTGACACCCGAGCGGGTGGCCCAGTAGAAGCCGAGGTCCTTCAGCGCGTCCAGGCAGGCCGCGACGTGCACCTTGGTGTAGCGCTCGGCGAGGTCGTTCACGATCACGCCGAGCTGCTTCTTGCCCACCTCGGTGTCGACGAAGGTGTAGTCGCTCGGCAGCGCGTCGTTGAACAGCGCGCGACCCAGCGTCGTCTCCAGCGAGAAGCCGCCGTCCGGCAGCTCGGCCGCACCCTCGGGGATGCCGGCGTCGCCCAGCCGGATCGTCACCTTCGCCTGCAGCGCGAGCTCACCGCGGTCGAACGCCATCAGCGCCTCGGCGATCGAGCCGAACGCCCGGCCCTCGCCCAGCGCGCCTTCCTTCAGCATGGTCAGGAAGTAGATGCCGATGATCATGTCCTGCGTCGGCATCGTGACCGGTCGGCCGTCGGCCGGCTTCAGGATGTTGTTCGTCGACAGCATCAGGATCCGCGCCTCGGCCTGGGCCTCGGCGGACAGCGGCAGGTGCACCGCCATCTGGTCACCGTCGAAGTCCGCGTTGAACGCCGAGCAGACCAGCGGGTGGATCTGGATCGCCTTGCCCTCGATCAGCTGCGGCTCGAACGCCTGGATGCCCAGCCGGTGCAGGGTCGGTGCGCGGTTCAGCAGCACCGGGTGCTCGGTGATGACCTCCTCGAGCACGTCCCACACGACCGGACGCTGCCGCTCGACCATCCGCTTCGCCGACTTGATGTTCTGCGAGTGGTTCAGGTCGACCAGCCGCTTCATCACGAACGGCTTGAACAGCTCCAGCGCCATCGCCTTCGGCAGACCGCACTGGTGCAGCTTCAGCTGCGGGCCGACCACGATGACCGAACGGCCGGAGTAGTCGACACGCTTGCCGAGCAGGTTCTGGCGGAACCGGCCCTGCTTGCCCTTGAGCATGTCGGACAGCGACTTGAGCGGGCGGTTACCCGGGCCGGTGACCGGCCGGCCGCGGCGGCCGTTGTCGAACAGCGCGTCGACGGCCTCCTGCAGCATCCGCTTCTCGTTGTTGACGATGATCTCCGGCGCGCCCAGGTCGAGCAGTCGCTTGAGCCGGTTGTTCCGGTTGATCACCCGGCGGTACAGGTCGTTCAGGTCGCTGGTCGCGAACCGGCCACCGTCCAGCTGCACCATCGGGCGCAGGTCCGGCGGGATCACCGGGACGCAGTCCAGCACCATGCCCAGCGGGCTGTTCTTGGTCTGCAGGAACGCGGTGACGACCTTGAGCCGCTTCAGGGCCCGGGTCTTGCGCTGGCCCTTGCCGGTCTTGATCGTCTCGCGCAGGTTCTCCGCCTCGGCGTCGAGGTCGAAGTTCTCCAGCCGCTTCTGGATCGCGGCCGCGCCCATCGCACCCTCGAAGTACTTGCCGAACCGCATCTTCATCTCGCGGTACAGCACCTCGTCGCCCTCGAGGTCCTGGACCTTGAGGTTCTTGAACCGGCTCCAGACCTCGTCGAGCCGGTCGATCTCGCGCTGCGCACGGTCCCGCAGCTGCTTGATCTCCCGCTCGGCGCCTTCCTTCACCTTGCGCCGTACGTCGCTCTTGGCGCCCTCGGCCTCCAGCTGGGCCAGGTCCTCCTCGAGCTTCTTCATCCGGGTCTCGACCTCGTTGTCCCGGCGCTGCTCGAGCTGCTTGCGCTCGACATCGGTCCGGCCCTCGAGCGAGGACAGGTCGCGGTGCCGCGCGTCATCGTCGACGGACGTGATCATGTACGCCGCGAAGTAGATGACCTTCTCCAGGTCCTTCGGGGCGAGGTCGAGCAGATAGCCGAGCCGCGACGGGACACCCTTGAAGTACCAGATGTGGGTGACCGGGGCGGCCAGCTCGATGTGGCCCATCCGCTCACGGCGCACCTTGGAGCGGGTGACCTCGACACCACACCGCTCGCAGATGATGCCCTTGAACCGGACACGCTTGTACTTGCCGCAGTAGCACTCCCAGTCCCGGGTGGGACCGAAGATCTTCTCGCAGAACAGACCGTCACGCTCGGGCTTGAGCGTCCGGTAGTTGATCGTCTCCGGCTTCTTGACCTCGCCGTGCGACCATTGGCGGATCTCGTCCGCCGTCGCCAGTCCGATCCGAAGCTCGTCGAAGAAGTTCACGTCGAGCACGATGTGTTCTCTCCTGAAAGTGTCTCGATGGTGGTCTGAGTTGAGTTAGCGGTGCTCTTGAAGCTCAGCGGCGGTACTAACCCCGCTCAGACCTCCTCGACGCTGTTCGGCTCACGCCGGGACAGGTCGATGCCCAGCTCCTCCGCGGCACGGAAGACGTCCTCCTCGCTGTCGCGCATCTCCACGGCAACGCCGTCGGAGGAGAGCACTTCGACGTTCAGACACAGGGACTGCATTTCCTTGACGAGAACCTTGAACGACTCCGGGATACCGGGCTCCGGGATGTTCTCGCCCTTCACGATGGCCTCGTAGACCTTCACCCGTCCGACCACGTCGTCCGACTTGATCGTCAGCAGCTCCTGCAGGGCGAAGGCGGCGCCGTACGCCTCCAGCGCCCACACCTCCATCTCGCCGAAGCGCTGACCGCCGAACTGCGCCTTTCCACCCAGCGGCTGCTGGGTGATCATCGAGTACGGACCGGTCGAGCGGGCGTGGATCTTGTCGTCCACCAGGTGGTGCAGCTTCAGCATGTACATGTAGCCGACACCGACCGGCTCCGGGAACGGCTCACCCGAACGACCGTCGAACAGCTGCGCCTTGCCGCTGGAGTCGACCAGCCGGTCGCCGTCCCGGTTCGGGATGGTCGAGCCGAGCAGGCCGGTGATCTCCTCCTCCTTGGCGCCGTCGAAGACCGGGGTGGCGACGTGCGTGTACGGCTCCGCCTTGCCGGCGCCGATCTTGATCAGCCGCTGCGCCCACTCTTCCTTGTTCTTCTCGTCGATCTCCCAGCCGCGGCTGGCGACCCACCCGAGGTGGGTCTCCAGGACCTGGCCGACGTTCATCCGGCCGGGCACGCCCAGCGGGTTCAGGATGATGTCGACCTGGGTGCCGTCCTCGAGGAACGGCATGTCCTCGACCGGCAGGATCTTGGAGATGACGCCCTTGTTGCCGTGCCGGCCGGCGAGCTTGTCCCCGACGGAGATCTTGCGCTTCTGCGCCACGTAGACGCGGACCAGCTGGTTCACGCCCGGCGGCAGCTCGTCGCCGTTCTCGCGGTCGAAGACGCGGACACCGATCACGGTGCCGTTCTCGCCGTGCGGGACCTTCAGCGAGGTGTCGCGGACCTCACGGGCCTTCTCACCGAAGATCGCCCGCAGCAGCCGCTCCTCCGGGGTCAGCTCGGTCTCGCCCTTCGGGGTCACCTTGCCGACCAGGATGTCGCCCGTGGTGACCTCGGCGCCGATCCGGATGATGCCGCGCTCGTCCAGGTCCGCGAGCATCTCGTCGGAGACGTTCGGGATGTCCCGGGTGATCTCCTCCGGACCCAGCTTGGTGTCGCGGGCGTCGACCTCGTGCTCCTCGATGTGGATCGAGGTCAGCAGGTCCTGCTGCACGACGCGCTGGCTGAGGATGATCGCGTCCTCGTAGTTGTGGCCCTCCCACGGCATGAACGCCACCAGCAGGTTCCGGCCGAGGGCCATCTCGCCCTCGTCGGTGCAGGGACCGTCGGCGAGCGGCGCTCCCTCCTCGACCCGCTGGCCCTCGTCCACCAGCGGCCGCTGGTTGATGCAGGTGCCCTGGTTCGAGCGGCGGAACTTCGCCAGCCGGTAGACCTGGTACGTACCGTCGTCGGCGGCGACCTCGATCAGGTCGGCCGAGACCTCCTTGACCACACCGGCCTTGTCGGCGACCAGCACGTCACCGGCGTCGACCGCACCGCGGTACTCCATACCGGTACCGACCAGTGGGGCGTCCGCGGTGATCAGCGGCACCGCCTGGCGCTGCATGTTGGACCCCATCAGCGCGCGGTTCGCGTCGTCGTGCTCCAGGAACGGGATCATCGCGGTCGCCACCGACACCATCTGGCGCGGCGAGACGTCCATGTAGTCCACGTCCTCGGCGGGCACGAAGTCGACCTCACCGTGGCGACGGCGGACCAGCACGCGGTCCTCGGCGAACCGGTTGTCGTCGGTCAGCGGCGCGTTGGCCTGCGCGATGACGAACCGGTCCTCCTCGTCGGCGGTCAGGTAGTCGACCTGGTCGCTGACCTTGCCCTTGACGATCTTCCGGTACGGCGTCTCGACGAAGCCGAACGGGTTCACCCGCCCGTACGTCGACAGCGAGCCGATCAGACCGATGTTCGGGCCCTCCGGTGTCTCGATCGGGCACATCCGGCCGTAGTGCGACGGGTGCACGTCGCGGACCTCGAAGCCGGCCCGCTCACGGCTCAGACCACCCGGACCAAGTGCGGACAGCCGGCGCTTGTGGGTCAGACCCGCGATCGGGTTGGTCTGGTCCATGAACTGCGACAGCTGCGACGTACCGAAGAACTCCTTCAGCGCCGCGACCACCGGGCGGATGTTGATCAGGGTCTGCGGCGTGATCGCCTCGACGTCCTGGGTCGTCATCCGCTCCCGGACCACCCGCTCCATCCGGGCCAGGCCGGTGCGCAGCTGGTTCTGGATCAGCTCACCGACCGTGCGCAGACGGCGGTTGCCGAAGTGGTCGATGTCGTCCTCCTCGACGACGATCTCGCCGGTCGGCGCCGCGAGCTCGGTCTTGCCCTCGTGCAGCGCGACCAGGTACTTGATCGAGGCGACGATGTCGTCGATCGTCAGCACCGCGGTGTCGTGCGCCTCGTCGCGGCCGAGCTTCTTGTTGATCTTGTACCGGCCGACCTTGGCCAGGTCGTAGCGCTTGCCGTTGAAGTAGTAGTTGTCCAGCAGCGCCTGCGCCGCCTCACGCGTCGGCGGCTCACCCGGCCGCAGCTTGCGATAGATGTCCAGCAGCGCGTCGTCCTGCCCGGAGGTGTGGTCCTTCTCCAGGGTGAGCCGGATCGACTCGTACTCGCCGAACTCCTCGAGGATCTGCGCGTCGGTCCAGCCGAGCGCCTTGAGCAGCACGGTGACGTTCTGCTTGCGCTTGCGGTCCAGCCGGACGCCGACCATGTCGCGCTTGTCGACCTCGAACTCCAGCCACGCGCCGCGCGACGGGATGATCTTGGCGGTGAAGATGTCCTTGTCCGACGTCTTGTCCGGGCTGCGCTCGAAGTAGACGCCGGGCGAGCGGACCAGCTGGGACACGACGACACGCTCGGTGCCGTTGATGACGAACGTGCCCTTCTTGGTCATCAGCGGGAAGTCGCCCATGAAGACGGTCTGGCTCTTGATCTCGCCGGTCTCGTTGTTCATGAACTCGGCGGTGACGAACAGCGGCGCCGAGTACGTGACGTCGCGCTCCTTGCACTCGTCGACGGTGTTCTTCGGCGGCTCGAAGCGATGGTCCCGGAACGACAGCGACATGGTGCCGCTGAAGTCCTCGATCGGGGAGATCTCCTCGAAGATCTCCTCCAGGCCCGACGGGGAGGACAGATCCGTACGGCCCTCTGCCTCAGCGGCCGCCACTCGGTTCTGCCAGGTTTCGTTACCGACCAGCCAGTCGAAACTGTCCACCTGCAACGCAAGCAGATCCGGAACCTCGAGAGGTTCTGAGATCTTTGCGAAGGAGATGCGGCGGGAGCCGTTAACGTTGGTGTTGCTCTTGGACTTGGGGTTGCGCGAGGCGACCAAGGGGGGTCCTTCCACGGTCTCGCATACTCAACACTGGCGCTGGGAGCGCACGCCGAACCGCCCCTGTCAAGTTTTGGGCAGGCCAGAGGGCAAGGTTGAAGGCAGCGCAAAGAGCAACACTACCCGAAATCGGCAGACATGCCAAGTGGGCCACAGAACTATGCCGTCCGGCCAAGCCCGCGTCAAGAACCAGCGGCTTGATCCGGCGCTTCTCTGCCAGCATCTGCGGCCGTTCCCACTCTACTCGTGATCTTGCGTGGTGACACCACTACAACCCGTGTTAGTCCCGCAAGGTGACGCGGCCGGGCCGCGGGGATGGGGAAACTTTTCGTCGCTGGGTGACGAAGAAGTTCCCCGTGGCGGCCTCAGAGGCTCCGATCTGCCGGCTGTCGCCGCTCGGAGCCCGGGCCCGTCGATGACGCCGGCTTCAGAGGCCTTCGATCTGCTGGACCTGCCAGGTGTCGCCGCTGCGGACCATCGTGAACCGGGCACGGTTGAGGTCGATCCGGGGCTTGCCCTGGGTGATCGTGCTGGTCGTGGTCTGGTTCACGAACACCAGCAGCGTGACCCGGTCGGCGTCGCCGTCGCGGACCGCGACCTCGCGTACGTCGGCACGGACCGTGGCCTTGGTCTTGGTCGCCTGCTCGCCGACCACCTTGGCGGTCTGGTCGAAGTCGTCCGCGAAGTCCGGCGACAGCGTCGCCCGGGCGGCCGCGAAGCTCTTGTCCAGCTGCCGGTAGTCGTACGAGAGCACCAGCTCGGCGGCCGTCCGCGCGGTGGCGCTCGCTCCGGCCCGGGCCTGTTCGGTGTTCCGGCCCTGCCACGCCTTCTGCCCGAGGAACAACCCTCCGGCGAGCGTCAGGACGACGATTACGCCGAGCACCCCGGCCAGCAACCGCTGAGCCCGCGCACGCCCACCCTCCGCGGGCGCCTCTACGGTGGCGTCAACGGCGGGCGCCGGTGCCTCGACCCGGGTGTCCTCCGCGCTGCGGTCATCGGCGGGTGTGGGCGTCGTACCGGGGATGTCGGCCGGGCGGCGGCGCTGGCCGGCGATGCGGCGGCGGCCCGGGCGGACGGTGCTCGAGGTCTCGGTCATCAGCCGACCGCCTCGAGGTCTGCGGTACGCCAGGTCTCGCCCTCGCGGACCAGCTCCAGCTTCATCCGGTAGTGCCGGCGCTGGCCGTCCGGGACCGCCGTGTTCGTAACGGCCGCGTCCGCGACGACCAGGACCTGGGCGGAGTCGGTGTCCATCGAGACGACGGCGGCGTCGATCACCTCGCCGGCCGAGCTGGCCTTGTTCACGACCACCTGGGCCTTGACCGAGGTGGACGCCTGGCTGAACTCCTCCTTGAACGGGCCGGTGGCGCCGTCCAGCACGCGCTTCACATCCGCGTCCCAGGTCTCGTACTTGTAGGTGGTGAAGTCCAGGGCGGTCTGGCGCCCGGCTCGCATCACGGCCAGCCGGGCGTCGTCACGCGAGTCCTGGTTCCGGATCGCGACCACGGCGACGACCAGGCCGCCGAGCGAGGCGATCAGCAGCACGCTGAGTCCCCAGGCCAGCAGCAGGGTGCCACGCGACGTACGCGATACCTCCTGCTGGCCGGTGTTCCCGGCCGAGTCCTTCACTTGCTCACCGGACCGAGCATCAACCATTGCCATGATTCCTTCCCCAGTACGCGTTGCTGGCCTCCGGTCGACCCGATCACTATCTCGGGGACGCCCGACCGCGGGTCGACCGTCCGGGTGGCCGGATCGTATGCAGCGGGCAGCCCGGCGCGGTTCGACGGGACCGACGAGTGCGGTGTCGGCGCGTTCTGGGCGCCGCGCACGTTGGTGCCGGTGCTGCGAGCCGCCGTGCACGAGGCCTTGGTGTTCGCCGGGACGTCGGAGGTGTCCTGCGGTTCCCGCTTGTCGGTGCCGCCGTACCCTTCCCGGCAGGCAGCCGGCGAGATCCCGAGCACCATGCCGAAGTGGGCGTCGTAGTGCCCGGTGCCGGAGTCCCGGGCCGGGACGATGTAGCCGCCCATCACCGCGGCCGGGTAGAGGATCAGCAGCTGCTCGACTCCGTCCAGCCGGACCGCGGTGATCTGGCCCATGGTCAGCAGGTTGCCGAGCAGTACGGCGATCTCGGCCTGGTTCTCGGTGATCAGGGCATTGACCTGCTGGCCGGCCACGGAGCCGTTGTCGATGACCGCCCGCAGGTTCGCGTCCGAGCTCGACAGGGTGCCGGACAGCAGCGCGACGTTCTTCGCCCAGGTCTTGATGTGGTTGCCGCTGGCAACCTGTGTCGTCAGGGCTGTGTTGCCGTCCTTGATCAGCTTGATCGTCTGGCTGATGTTCGCGTCCGCGGCGTCGATCAGCACGCCGGAGCTGTCGATGATCTTCTGCAGGTCCGTACCCTTGCCACGCAGCGCGGTTCCGAGCTCGTGCACCGTCGCCCGCAGGTCGTCGCGGTCGACGGAGCTCACCAGCTGGTCGAGGTTCAGCAGCAGCTCGGTGGTGGTGATCGGCAGCTCGGTGTCCTGCCGGTCGATCCGGGACCTGTCCTCGAGGTACGGCGCGTCACCGGAGCGCGGCTGCAGATCGACGTACTGCTCGCCGATCGCGGACCGGTTCGCGACCACGGCCTTGACGTCCGCGGGGACCCGGACGTCCTCGTCGATGTCGAGGTCGACCAGCACACCGTCGGACTCCAGCTTCAGGGCGCCGACCCGGCCGACCGGCTGGCCGCGGTAGGTGACCTCGGCACCGCTGAAGATGCCGCCGGACTCGGCGAAGCTCGCGGTGACCGTGTACCTGTCGTCCATGAACAGCCGGTCCACCTGCGCGTAGCGGGCGCCGACGAACGCGCAGCCGACGACGGTGATCAGCAGGAACACCATCAGCTGCAGCTTGGTCCGGGTGGTGATCACCGGATCACCCCCGGCATCATCAGTCCGGCCAGGCCGCTGTCCGGCGCCCCGCCGCCGGCCGGTGCGCCGCCGGCCGGGCAGTTGATCGGGACCAGGATCGTCACGCAGCCACCCACGGGCGGCAGGCTGGGCACGGGCAGCGACGGCAGCCGGGTCGGCACGCCGGTCGGGACCGGCAGCGTCGGGACGTTCCCGGTGATGGTCGGCACCGGCAGCGAGACGGTCGGCAGCGTGACCGGCAGGGTGAGCTGCTTCAGCGCTTCCTGGGTGTCCACGTCGAGGGTGATGTGCAGGTTGGTGAAGTCACCCTTGACCGCGTTCATCGCGCCGTTCGGGAACGGGTACGTGAGCAGCAGCTCCAGTGACTTCGGCAGGCTGTCACCGGCCTTCGCGAGCGCGGTCAGCGTCGGGTAGAGGGTGCGCAGGTTGTGCACCAGGTCCTTCTCGGACGCGTTGATCACCCGGACCGCGGTGTTGCCCAGCTTCGCCAGCGCCTGCAGGGTGCGGACCAACGCGGCACGCTGCTTGTCCAGCGTCGCGATCGACTTCGGCAGTGAGTCGATCGCGGTGGCCAGGGTGGCCTTCTGGGCGTTCAGCTTCCTCGCCAGGTTGTCGACCGCGCTGATCGCGGCGACGATGCTCTGCTTGTTCTTGTCCAGCGTGCCGACGAACGTGTTCAGCTGGCTGAGCACGCTCTTGATCGCGGGCTCGTTGCCGGTCAGCGCGTTGTTCAGCTCGCGGGTGATGGTCTGCAGCTGCGCGACGCCGCCGCCGTTCAGCAGCAGCGACAACGCCGCCAGCACCTCCTCCACCTCGACGTTGCTGGTGGTCCGGGTGAGCGGGATCAGCTCGCCGTCGGACAGGGTGCCGCGCGGCTGCTCGTCGCCGGATGGCGGCGCGAGCGAGACGAACTTCTCACCCAGCAGGCTGGTCTGCCGGATCGTCGCCCGGGCGTTGTCCGGCAGCGGCAAATTCTCCGGCAGACGCAGCCGCACCTTCGCGACGTACCCCTCGAGCCAGACCTTCTCCACCGTGCCGACGGTGACGTCGTCCACCTTGACCGACGACTTCGGCACCAGGTCGAGCACGTCGGCGAACTCGGCCGTCACCGTGTACGACGGGCCGTCGATCTTCGCGCCGCCGGGCAGCGGCAGCGAGAACACGCTGAAATCGCAGCCGCCGACGAGCATTGCCAGCGCGGTCACACCGGCGACCGCGCCGAAACGCCTTCTCGCCCTGGCCATCAGCGGTCACCGCGCACGATGCCGCCGAGCGTCTTGTCCACCGGATCGGGGCTCGGCAGCTCGCCGTTCGCGGGCGCGAGGCCGGGCACCGACGGCGGGGACGCCGGCAGCTTCGGCAGCAGGTCGAACACCGGCTTGAGCGCCGAGCAGGTGGACAGCGGCTGCTTGGCCTGCAGCAGCAGCGAGCAGATGAACTGGGTCGGGTCGTCCAGCTGGGCCAGGTTGATCCGCTGGTCCAGCGTGCCGTACTGCGGGTTGTAGACCCGGGCCAGGTTCCCGATGCCGAGCGGCGCGGTGTCCAGCACCTCGGTGACCGCTTCCTTCTCGTTCACCAGGATCTGCGACAGCTCGGTCGCCGACTTCACCGTGGTGCGGACCAGCGCGCGGTTGTCCTTCACGAACGTGCTCACCTCGCCGAGCGCGACGGCCAGCGAGGACAGCGCCTTGGCCAGGTCCTGCCGCTCCCCGGCCAGGGTCGTCGACACGGTGGCGAAGTTGGTGTTGAACTGCCGGACCAGCTGGTCGTTCGCGGCCAGCGCGGACACGAACGTCTGCAGCTGCCGGATCGTGGTGAACAGCTGGTTCGAGTTGCCGGCCAGCGTCTGGGTCAGCGTCGAGACGTCGGTGATCGTCTGGTTCAGCTTCGCGCCCTGGCCATTCAGGTTGCGGGCGGACACGTCCAGCAGCCGGGACAGCGCGCCGCGGTCGTTCGCGCCCTTCGGACCGAGGGCGACCGACAGGTCGTTCAGGCTCCGGTAGATCTGGTCCAGCTCCAGCGGAACCGCGGTCCGGTCCAGCGGGATCTGCGCGCCGTCGGCCATGATCGCCCCGCCCTTGTAGGCCGGCGTGAGCTGGATGTACCGGTCGGCCACGATCGACGGTGTCGCGATCACTGCCTTGGCATCCGCGGGCACCTTGTGCTCGGACTCCCACCAGAAGCTCACCCGGACCGACCGCCCGGCCGGGGTCACCTGCTCGACCTCGCCGACCTTGACGCCGAGGATGCGGACGTCCGAGCCCGGGTAGAGGCTGACCGTGCGCGGGAAGTACGCCGTCACCCGGACCTTGTCCTGCTCCGCCCAGACCGCGACCACCCCCACCGCCAGGATCGCGACCACGATCGCGGCCGCGACGACCCGGGTCACCGACGAGATCGAGCTGAGCATCAGCGACCACCACCCTGCGAGCCGGTGGTCAGCCCGGGAATGCTGGGCAGGCCGGGGATCGGAGGCTTCGGCAACGGGATCTCCGGGACGGGGACGATGTTCTGCACGTAGGTGTCGAACCACGGCCCGGTGCCCAGCGTGTTGGTGAAGACCCGGACGAACGGCGCCAGGTTGCGCAGCGTCGCGTCCAGCGACTGCTGGTTCTTCAGCAGGACGGCGAGCACGCTGTTCACCCGCTGCAGGGTCGGGGTCAGGTCCTTGCGGTTCTCCCGGACCAGCGCGGTGACCTGCGCGGACAGCTTCTGCGCGGTGACCAGCAGCTGGTGGACCAGGTTCCGCCGGGCCTGGACCGCCTGGAACACCTTGTTCGCGTCCCGCATCAGGGTGATCAGCTCTTGGTTGCGATCGGCCAGCACCTTGGTGACGGTCTGCGAGTGCTGCAGCAGCTTCTTCAGCTGGGCGTCCCGGGCGGCGACGTTGCGGGACAGCCGGGACAGCCCGGTCAGCGACGCCCGGACCTCCTCCGGCGTGTTCTTGAACGTCGCCGACATCGTGTCCAGCGCCCTCGCCAGCTGGGCCGTGTCGATCCGCTCGCCGGTCTTGGCCAGGTCGGAGAACGCGTCCACCACGTCGTACGCCGAGACGGTCCGGGCGAGCGGGATCTCGCTGCCCTCGGCGAGCTCGCCGTCGCCGGCCGGCTTCAGCATGATGAACTTCTGGCCGAGCAGGGTCTTGATCTTCATCTCGGCGGAGGTCTCGTTGCCAAGCGTCACGCCGCGGTCGACCGTCATCTCGACCCGCACGTGGTCGCCGTCCAGCTCGACCTCGCGGACCTTGCCGACCCGGACCCCGGCGACCCGGACCTCGTCGTTCGGCTTCACCCCGCCGGCCTCCGTGAACTGAGCGGAGATCGTGCTGCCGCCGCCGATCAGCGGCAGGTCCTGGGCCCGGAACGCGGCCAGCACCATCAGCGCGAGCGCGGTCAGCCCGACCACGCCGACGGTGACCGGGTTCTGTTCGCGGAAGGGCTTCACTGGCACCTCGCCGAGTTCACATCGTGGCTGACCGGGATCCGGGTGCCGACCGGCAGCGTGACGTTGCCGTCGAAGTTGCACAGGTAGAAGTTGAACCAGGACCCGTACGACGCGGTGCGGGTCATCGTGTTCAGCTTCTGCGGCAGGATCTGCAGGTGCTTGACCCAGATGTTCTGGGTCTCGTCCAGCGTCGTTGCGATCTTGCGGATCTCGTCCAGATCCGCCTTCAGCGGTACCCGGGTCTGCTGCAGCAGCCCGGCGGTCTTGGAGTTCAGCGCGTTGATCGAGCCGAGCGAGTCCAGGATCGGTTTGATGTCGCCGCTCAGCCCGGAGACGAACCGCTGGAGGTTGACCAGCAGCGCGGAGAAGTTCGCCTGCCGCTGGGACACGATCTGCAGCGTCTCGGTCAGGTTCACGATCAGGTCGCCGATGACCTTGTCCTTGTCGGCGAGCGTGGTGGTCAGCGAGGCGGTACGCGCGAGCAGGCTCTCCACCGTGCCGCCCTCACCCTGCAGCACCTTGATCACCTCGAACGCGAACTGGTTCACGTCCGCCGGGGTGAGCGCGGTGAACAGCGGCTTGAACCCGTTGAACAGCACGTTCAGGTCCAGCGCCGGCGCGGTGCGGTCCAGGCCGATGACGTCGTCCTTCCGCATCCGCTCGGACGAGCCGGTGCCCTCGGTCAGCGCGATGTAGCGGTTGCCGACCAGGTTGCGGTACCGGACCGTCGCCCGGGTGCTGCGCACCAGCGACTGGTCGGCGTCGACGCTGAACGTCACCATCGCGAGCCGGTCCTGGTGCAGCTCGATCTTGTCGATCTGACCGACCCGGACACCGGCGATCCGGATGTCGTCGCCCTTGTTCAAACCGGTGACGTCGCTGAACACCGCCTTGTACCGGGTCTTCGCTGCGAAGCTCAGGTTGCCGATCGTCACCGCCAGCAGTGCGGTGGAGAGGGTGGTGACCACGATGAAGATGGCCAGCCGGACGCTGTCCGCGGTGGTCTCCTTGTCCAGCAGCCTCATCGCACGTTCACCTGCCCGCCCCGGGCCAGCGGGCCGAACATGAGCGTGGTCAGGTCCGGCACCTCGTCAGCCGGTACGCCCATCGCCGGTCCGACGACCGAGTTCACCACCTGCTGTTCGGCCGGCGTGCCGACGTACGAGGCGTCCACCCCGGGCGGCAGCCCCGCGACGCCACGGCCGAGCGGCAGTGCGACGCGGGTGTTCTTGTTGTGGTCGCCCTTCACGCCGTCCTCACCGGTCAGATAGGGGCCCGGGTTGTCCTGCGTGTACGGCCCGGGCGTCTCGCCGGGGTGCGAGTACTTCTTCGACGCGCACATCGGTCCCCGCTCGTCCAGGTACCGCGGCCGCTCGTCGGAGGTGTACGGCGTGGGCTGGTTGGTGATCAGCTCCAGGTTGATGTTCAGCCGGCCATCCCGGAACGTGTCGTTCAGGATCGGCGCCGTGTCGGCCAACACCTCGAGGAAGCACGGGTACGCGGGGGACTGCTTCTCCAGCACGTTCAGGATCGGCCGGGTGACGTTGCCGAGCCGGATGATCCGGTCCTCGTTGTGCTGCAGGAACGTATCCGCCGTGGTGGACAGCGTGGTGACGTCGGCGAAGAACCGCTGCAGCTGCGCCTCCTTCTCCACCACCGTGTTGCCGGTCACCGTGATGTTGCGCAGGAATCGGACGATGTCCGGCGTGGCGTCGGCGTACAGGCCGGCCACCTGGGTGAGCCGCTCGAGCGCGTTCACCAGCGCCGGCAGGTGCGGGTTCAGCTTCTTCAGGTACCCGTCCAGCTGGGTCAGCGTCGCGGCGATGTCGTCGCCACGGCCCTCGAGCGCGGTGGCCAGGGTGTTCAGCGTCGCATTCAGGTCCACCGGGTCGACCGCCTGCAGCAGCGGCAGCGCGTCGTTCAGGACCTTCTCGATCTCGATGCCGACCGCGGTCTTGTCCCGCTCGATCACGTCACCGGCCCGCAGCGACGGGCCGCCGTCGCCTTCCGGCGGGACCAGCGAGACGTACTTCTCGCCGAACAGCGTCTTCGGCAGGATCCGGGCGCTCACGTCGGACGAGATCAGCCCGACCTGTTCGGGTTTCAGCGCCAGGTCGACCTTGGCGAGCTCGCCGTCGGTGCTGACACTCTTCACCTCGCCGACGATGATGCCGCGCAGCTTGATGTCCGCGTGCTCGTTGAGCTGCAGGCCGATGTGGCTGGTCTCCAGCGTCACCGGCACGGTGTCGGTGAAGAGCTTTGCGTATAAGGCGTAGGTCAGCCACACCATCAGGCACAGCAGCCCGATGAAGCCGACGCCGAGGACCCGCTTGATCACGCCGTCACCCCGCCAGCCTGACCGTCGTGGTGGTGCCCCAGATCGCCATCGACAGCAGCAGGTCCACGACGTTGATGACCACGATCGAGGTCCGCACCGCGCGGCCGACCGCGACACCGACGCCGGCCGGACCGCCGCTCGCGTGGTACCCGTGGTAGCAGTGCACCAGGATCACCAGGACCGCGAACACCAGCACCTTCCCGAACGACCACAGCACGTCGCCCGGCGGTAAGAACAGATGGAAGTAGTGGTCGTAGGTGCCTGTGCTCTGCCCGTACGCCGTCGTCACGGTGAACCTGGTCGCGAAGTACGACGCGAGCAACCCCACGACGTACAAGGGGATGATCGCGATCAGTCCGGCGATGATCCGGGTGGTGACCAGGAACGGCAGCGACGGGATCGCCATCACCTCCAGGGCGTCGATCTCCTCGCTGATCCGCATCGCACCGAGCTGCGCGGTGAATCCGCAGCCGACCGTCGCCGCCAGCGCGATGCCGGCGATCAGCGGCCCGATCTCGCGGGTGTTGATGTACGCCGAGACGAAGCCGGCGAACGCCGAGGTGCCGATCTGGTTCAGCGCCGCGTACCCCTGCAGGCCGACCTCGGTGCCGGTGAAGAAGGCCAGGAACGTGATCACGCCGACGGTGCCGCCGATCACCGCGAGCGCGCCGGTGCCGAGGGTCACCTCGGCGAGCAGCCGCAGGATCTCGCGCCGGTACCGCCGCACCGATTTGCCCGACCAGGCCAGCGCCTTCAGGTAGAACGCGAGCCGCTCACCGAGCCGGTCCAGTGACGCGATCGGCTTGCGGATCAGGGTGTCGACGACGAACGACACGGTCAGGCCCCCTTCGGCGGGACGACCTGGAAGTAGATCGCCGTCATCACGAAGTTGGCCACGAACAGCAACATGAAGGTGATCACCACGGACTGGTTCACCGCGTCTCCGACGCCCTTCGGCCCGCCGCCGGCATTGATCCCCTTGTACGACGCCACCAGCGCGGCGATCAGCCCGAAGACCAGCGCCTTCACCTGGCCCTGCCACAGGTCGGGCAACTGGGCCAGTGCTGTGAACGATGCGAGATACGCCCCTGGTGTGCCGTCCTGCAGCACCACGTTGAAGACGTAGCCGCCCATCACGCCGACCACGCTGACCAGGCCGTTGAGGAAGAACGAGACCATCATCGTGGCCAGCACCCGCGGTACGACGAGGCGCTGCAGCGGATCGATGCCGAGCACCATCATGGCGTCCAGCTCCTCGCGGATCTTGCGCGCACCGAGGTCGGCGCAGATCGCCGAACCGCCGGCACCGGCGATCAGCAGCGCAGTCGCGATCGGGGACGCCTCCCGGATCACCGCCAGCACCGCGGCCGAGCCGGTGAAGGCCTGGGCGCCGAACTGCTTGATCAGCCCGCCGACCTGCAGCGCGATCACCGCGCCGAACGGGATCGCGACCAGCGCGGTCGGGATGATCGTCACGCTCGCCACGAACCAGGCCTGTTGCAGGAACTCCTTGAGCTGGAACGGACGCCGGAACACAGCCCGGCCCACGTCCAGCGAGAACGCGAACAGCGACCCGGCCTGCTTCAGGGGCGCATTGACACCAGCGCTGGGACTGAAGCTCATGCCACCCCCGTCGGTGCGGCGACGGAACCGGCGAACGAGCCGGGCGGTGGGATGACGCCGTTCTCCAGGCACCACTCGCCGGGCGGACGCTGTGACGGCCGCAGCATCCCGCTGGTCGGCAGCTGTTGCACCGGGATCGGCGGCAGCGGCGGCAGCTCCTGGCCGGCCTCGGCGGCCAGCTCGTCGGCGTCCTTCTCCTCCGACATCCCGATCGGGCCGACCCGCTGGGCGTTCAGGAACTGCCGGACCGCCGGCTCCTCGCTCGACAGCAGCATCTCCCGCGGCCCGAACATGGCCAGGTGCCGGTGGTAGAGCAGGCCGATGTTGTCCGGCACGGTGCGCGCCGTGTTGATGTCGTGGGTGACGATCAGGAACGTCGCCTCGGTCGACTCGTTCAGGTCGATGATCAGCTGGTTCAGGAACGCGGTCCGGACCGGGTCGAGACCGGAGTCCGGCTCGTCCACCAGCAGCAGCTGCGGCTCCAGCACCAGCGCACGGGCCAGGCCTGCGCGCTTACGCATACCGCCCGAGATCTCGCCTGGGAGCTTCCTCTCCGCGCCGACGAGGCCGACCATCTCCATCTTCTCCATCACGACGGAACGGATCTCGGACTCGGACTTCCTGGTGTGCTCGCGGAGCGGGAACGCGACGTTGTCGTACAGGTTCATCGAGCCGAACATCGCGCCGTCCTGGAACAGCACCCCGAACAGCTTGCGGACCTCGTAGAGGGCCCGCTCCGAGCACGTCGCGATGTCGACGCCCTCGATGTGGATGTGCCCGCGGTCGGGCTTGATCAGCCCGATCAGGGTTTTCAGAAATACGGACTTGCCAGTGCCGGAAGGACCGAGCATCACGCAGATCTCACCTGCCGGGAGCGTCAACGAGACGTCTCCCCAGATGAGCTGACTGCCGAAGGACTTCGTCAGCCCTTCTACGCGAACCTCGACGCCCACCGGCCCTCCTCACTGGACTCAGGACGTGCAGCCCGACCGACCGCGCTAGCGGTTCAACGAGCGCGAGCGCCCTGGGTTACGCGTGAGTACCGTACGTGTTGAGGTGGCACTTCCGGCCGCGAATCGGTGACGATACGCGCAGAGGCGGTCCCGGCGAGTGATCGCCGGGACCGCCTCTGTATCAGGCAGTAACTCGTGCCTTACTTCAGGGTTACGCTGGCGCCGGCGGCCTCGAGGGCATCCTTGGCCTTGTCCGCGGCCTCCTTGTTGACCTTCTCCAGGACCGGCTTCGGGGTGCTCTCGACCAGGTCCTTGGCCTCCTTGAGGCCGAGGCTGGTGAGGGCGCGCACCTCCTTGATGACCTGGATCTTCTTGTCGCCGGCAGCCTCCAGGACGACGTCGAACTCGTCCTGCTCCTCGGCCTCGGCGGCGGCCTCGCCGCCCCCGTCGGCCGGGGCGGCCGCGACGGCGACCGGAGCCGCGGCGGTCACGCCGAACTCGTCCTCGAACGCCTTCACGAACTCGCTGAGCTCGATCAGGGTCAGTTCCTTGAACTGGTCAAGCAGCTCTTCGGTGCTGAGCTTCGCCATTGTGGCGGTCCTTCCTTCTGTGATCTCTGAACTGGGTGGTGCGTGGGAGGGACGTCAGCTCTCGGCCGGCGCGCTCTCCTCGGTGGTCTCCGCAGGCGCCTCGGTCGTGTCCTCGGCAGCGGTCTGGTCGGCAGCGCTCGCCTCGGCCGCGGGGGCGTCGGCTTGCAGCTTGTCCTGCAGCGCCGCGAACAGGCGGGCAGCCTGCGACAGCGGAGCGGCGAACAGCGACACCGCGTTCTGCGGGGCCGCCTTCATCGCGCCTGCGAGCTTCGCGAGGAGAACCTCACGCGACTCCAGGTCAGCGAGCTTCTTGATCTCGTCGGGGTCGAGTGCCTTGCCGTCCAGCACACCGCCCTTGATGACGAGCAGGGGATGCGCCTTGGCGAAGTCACGCAGACCCTTCGCAGCCAGTACCGGGTCGCCCTTGATGAAGGCGATGGCAGACGGACCCTGGAGCAGCTCGTCGAACGAGTCCACCCCCGCGTCCTTGGCAGCGATCTTGGTCAGCGTGTTCTTCACCACGGCGTAGTTCACGTCCTCGCCGAGTGCGGTGCGCAGTTCGCGCAGCTGCGACACGGAGAGTCCGCGGTACTCGGTCAGCACGGCGCCTGCAGAGCTGGTGAACTGCTCGGTCAGCTCTGCGACGGCGGCTGCCTTGTCCGGCCTCGCCATGGGTCTCCTTCCGCCCTGATAGGTACTGCTCAGGCTCTGCCGAGCTGGGTGAAGGAGCCCTGACATGCAGAACGCCCCTGCGCGGGCGCAAGGGCGTGATCAGATCACTTCCAGGACACCTGCGCGGGCCGCCCGCAGTGTGCGGGACCTTCAGCCACGCCCCGGAATAACAAGGAGTGACGACCAGCGGTCTTCGGCAGCGACAAGAGTAACCGCCGCCCCGTCCCCCGGCCAAATCAGCCATCCGTCCGCCTCACCCACCAGGCATAGCCGCGACTGGACGCAAGTTTCAGGGTGTGTCGGCGCCGACTGGACCCGAATGCGCACCATACGCCGCGTACGGAGGCGCATCACCGCGGCGTCCGGCCGATCCGGGCACGTGTTCCAGCACCTTCCTGAGTGACGCGACGACCTGCGAGGCCTCGAGGCCGTCCTCTCGCTCAGGAAGCCACCGCGATCTCAGCGGAAGTACCACTGCTGCGCATTCGGGTCCAGTCGGCGCCGACACGCCTTGAAGCTTGCGTCCAGTCGGCACCGACACGCCTTGAAGCTTGCGTCCAGTCGGCGTTGTGGAGGTGTGGCAGCCCGGGGGCGGTCAAGGTGACTCGGGTTCGGCGGGCGCGAGGGGGTGGGGCGGGATCCAGCGGGCCATGGCGGCGGCCGCGGCCAGGCCGGTCATGCCCATCACCAGGATGGCCGGGCCGAGGCCGCTGACGGTGGTGACCGCCGCGATCACGAACGGGCCGGCGCCGTTGCCGGCGTCCGCGAACAGCCGGAAGGCGCCGAGGAAGTGAGCCCGGCCGATCGCGGGCGAGGCGTCCGCGCCGAGCGTCATGATGATGCCGGCGCCCATCCCGTTGCCGATGCCCATCAACAGCGCGACCCCGGTGAGCGACGCGAAGCCGCCGGTGAGCGGCAGCAGCAGGTGCGCGATCCCCAGCACGGCCATCGACGGCACCGCGACCCAGGCCCGGCCGAGCCGGTCCATCACCGATCCGGCCGGGTAGAACAGCAGCATGTCGACGGCGCCGGACAGGCCGAAGATCAGGCTCGTGGTGGTCGCGTCCAGGCCGATGTGCTGGGCCCAGAGCGGGATCACCACCTGACGGGAGGCCCGGACCGCGCCGACGAGCAGGGCGCCGGTGCCGAGGGTGCGCAGTACCGGTAGGTGGTCCCGGACCACCTGCCGGGTCGACGGCACTCCCGCGGGAGACCCGCCACGCGCGCGTCGTACCTGGTCGACATCGGGAAGCCGGAGCAGGACGACAGCCGCGAGCAGCGCCGCCACCAGGTGCACCCAGTAGGCGCCGTCGGTGCCGAGGAAGTGCATCGCGGCGGCGCCGATGAACGGACCGAGGAACGTGCCGATCCGGACCGTGCCGCCGAGTGTGGATAGTGCCCGGGCCCTCAGTCGCACCGGTACGGCGTCGCTCAGGTACGCCTGGCGGGCCAGGCCCCAGACGGCCGCGGCGAGTCCGGTCGCGCCGATGGCGAGACCGAGACCGAGCACCGTCGGCACGACCAGGCACGCCATCAGTGCCGCGCTGGCGAGCCCCGCGGCGAGCAGCATCGCCCGTCGCTCACCGACCCGGGCGGTGAGCGCACCGGCCGGAATGTCGCCGATGACCTGGCCGATGCCGGCGGCCGCGACCACCAGGCTCGCGGTGGCGACCGATGCGCCGAGATCACGCGCGGACAGCGCGACGACCGGCGCGATCGCGCCCTGGCCGATCCCGTACAGCAGGTTGGGCAGGTAGACCGACGGGCCGATCGACCAGAGGCTGTCCGGCTGCTTCATCGCGCCCCGGACGTCGGGCCGGAGGCCAGCGTCGTACAGCGGTCCCGGTCGTCGGCGGTGGCGCCGAGCAGCTCGGAGACCGACCAGGCGGCGGCGACCACCTGCTCCCCGAGCTGGTCCATCCGCTCCGCCGGCATCCGCATCTCCGGACCGGAGATGCTCAGACACCCGATCACCGTGCCGGAGAAGTCGAACACCGGCGCGGCCACGGTGCGTATCCCTGGGGTGCGCTCGGCCATCGACCGGGCGAACCCGGTACGGCGGATCTCGGCGAGCTGCGCCGCCAGCACGGCCGGGTCGGTGATGGTCGACGGGGTGACCTGGCTCAGCGGGCCGGCGAGCATGGTGACCTGCTGCTGCCAGGGCAGGAACGCGAGCAGCACCTTGCCGGGTGCACCGAGCGGCAGCGCGACCGGGATGCCGAACTCGGTGTAGGTACGGCGCAGCTGGTGGTGGCTCTCCACCTGGTCGACCACGACCCGCTGGCCGGACTGCAGCTCGTGCACCGCGGCGGTCTCCTCGGTGTCGTCGCGCAGCGCGCGCAGCACCGGCATCGCGGCGTCCCGCAGCGTGTTCGGTATACCCCCGCCGCGGGCCAGCTGGACCACCAGCGGGCCGAGCGCGTACCGGCGGTCGGCGGTCTGCCGGACCAGGCCGTTCTCCTGCATCGCGAGCAGCAGCCGGTGCGCCGTACTGGTGGACAGCCCGGTCGACCGGGCCAGGTCGCTGATGCCCAGCTCGGGTCGGCGACCGTCGAAGCAGCGCAGGATCGCGACCGCGCGGTCGATGGACTGCACCGAGCCGCGCTGCTTCGCACCGGCCGGTTCGGATGTCATGCGCGTCCCCTCCGGAAATCGGATGTCTTCGGCGCCTACCCATTGACCTCCGGGCGACACTCTGCGCACGGTTCCTGCATTGCGAAACTGTATCCCACAATACGGGAACGAGCGCGAATGCTACCTCTGGACGGATTCCGGATCCTCGATCTCACCCGCTTCCTCCGGGTCCCTGGGTGAGCGTGAGACGGTTGTCTTCGCGGCGTACGACGCCGCCAAGGGGACTGGGGAGGACGGCGGATGACGGGAACCAGGTACGCGGTCGTCGGTGGGGGGATCCTGGGCGCGGCCACGGCGCGGCGACTGCTGCAGGTGGAACCGGGCGCGGCGGTGACCGTACTGGAGAAGGAGAGCGAGCTGGCCCGGCACCAGACCGGCCGCAACAGCGGGGTGGTGCACGCCGGGCTCTACTACCAGCCGGGATCGCTGAAGGCCCGGCTGTGCCGGCGCGGAGTCGGGCTGCTGAAGGAGTTCTGCGGTGAGCACGGGCTGACGTACGACGAGTGCGGCAAGGTGCTCGTCGCGCTCGACGACGTGGAGCGCACGAGACTCGCGGACATCGAGGACCGGGCCCGGCAAAACGGCGTACCGGGGATCCGGCAGCTGACCGCCGGAGAGCTGCGCGAGATCGAGCCGCACGTGCAGGGCGTCGCCGGGCTGCACTCGCCGAGTACCGCGATCGTGGACTTCGGCTCGATCACCCGGGCGCTTGCCGCGGACGCGGAGAAGGCCGGGGCGACCGTACGACGGTCCGTGCGCGTCACCGGCCTCGCGGAACGCGGCGACGAGGTGGTCGTCACCAGCACCGCCGGCGAGGAGGCGTTCGACCACGTGGTGATCTGCGCCGGGCTGCAGGCGGACCGGCTGGCGGCGCTCGCCGGTCACGAGCCGGACCCGCGGATCGTGCCGTTCCGCGGCGAGTACTACCTGCTCCGGCCGGAGCGGCGTGACCTGGTCCGCGGGCTGGTGTACCCGGTACCGGACCCGCGGTACCCGTTCCTCGGGGTGCACCTGACGCTGCGGTACGACGGTGAGGTGATGGTGGGACCGAACGCGGTGCTGGCGCTGGCCCGGGAGGGCTACAGCTGGCGGGACGTGTCGGCCGCGGACCTACGCGAGGTGGTCGCCTGGCCGGGGTTCCGGCGGTTCGCCCGCAAGCACTGGCGGACCGGTGCACGGGAGCTGTCCGGGTCGCTGCGGAAGCGGAAGTTCGTCGCCGCCGCGCGCCGGTACGTGCCCGAGCTGGAGGTCTCCGACGTACTACCCGGGCCGAGCGGCGTACGCGCCCAGGCGCTGGCGCATGACGGGTCGCTGGTGGACGACTTCCGGGTGTCCCGGCGCGGCCGGGTGGTCAGCCTGCGGAACGCGCCGTCGCCGGCCGCGACCTCGTCGCTGGCGATCGCCGAGCACCTGGTGGACCTCGTCCTCGACCGGCAGACCACCACATGACACCCCCCGCCAGCACACTGCGCTCCGGCCTGTGGTGCGTGCTCGCCACCCCGTTCCACGGGCCCGACCTCGCCGTCGACCTCACGTCGCTACGCAAGGAGCTCGAGCTGTACGCCGCGGTGCCGGCCGACGGGCTCGTCGTACTCGGCGTGTTCGGCGAGGCGGCCGCGCTCGACTCCGCCGAGCAGGCCGCGGTGGTCGCCGCGGTCGCTGGTCACGACTCGGGCCTGCCGGTCGTGGCCGGGATCCCGGGCCGGACCACCGCCGTCGCGGTCGAGCAGGCTACCGGCGTGGTGCGGGCCGGCGAGGGCCGGGTCGAGGCGGTGATGGTGCAGGCGAACACCGCGGACCCGGACCTGCTCGCCAGGCACCTGCGGGCGGTGCACGAGGCGATCGGGACAGGCATCGTGCTGCAGGACTACCCGGAGACGTCCGGGGTGCGGATCACCCCGGCGCAGGTGCTGGCCGTGCTAGAGGCCTGCCCGTTCGTGGTCGCGGTCAAGTCCGAGGCGCCGCCGACCGCGGCGGCGATCGGGCAGCTCACCGCGAAGACCTCGGTACCCGTGTTCGGCGGGCTGGGCGGGGTCGGGCTGCTGGACGAGCTCGCCGCAGGTGCGGCCGGTGCGAT
>Ga0075419_10000313_pt1 | contig 29512 bp, 25 predicted proteins | sample SoiMetdeltSBSDD3_FD_76900 | JGI IMG/M metagenome (GOLD analysis project Ga0075419, IMG submission 76900) | Bulk soil microbial communities from a Populus tree surrounding site in Tennessee, USA - Soil MetaG P. deltoides SBSDD3 | ecosystem: Environmental > Terrestrial > Soil > Tree plantation... | reverse complement strand
GCGCCACGCCTCGGCGGTCGAACTTCAACCGGGCCTGGACCGCGTCGCCTGTGCGAGCAGCTGCCGACGGCACGCCGCTACCGGAGGGGTTGCATTTCCACGACCTGCGACACACAGCGAACGAGTTCGCCGCCGGTTCGGCCAGCGTGAAGGAACTGATGGCGCGCACGGGCCACTCCACGGCCAGGGCGGCGCTGATCTACCAGCGCGCCCGCCGGGACCGCGAGCGGGAGATCGCGGCGACCGTCTCAGCCAGGGTCGAGCAGGCCCTTGGGAAGCGGGCCAAATGACCCGACAGCCGGTTCCATCTGGCGCGCATCTGGAGCGAGGGCCGTCCATCAGAGAGTCGGAGGACCGCACGGCCCGGCGGCCAATGGGCCGTGACCTGGGCTCTCGTGCGTGGCACCCCCAACGGGATTCGAACCCGTGTCGCCACCTTGAGAGGGTGGTGTCCTAGGCCACTAGACGATGGGGGCAAAGCAGTGGACGGGACAGCATAGCGTGGCCGTCCAGGCGCCGAAACACGACGAACCGGCCGTTGCGGCGTTCGTTCGTGGCGGAATCCGGCACGAACGAACGCCAGAGTGCAGCCCTAGCCACCCGCCGCCGGGGACCCCGCTGGGGGTGGGTACGTCGGGGCCGTGTCCTCGGGGGGCAGGGTCGTCAGGACCGTGAGTGCGTCGTCGGCGTTGGCGAACGGGGACGGGGCCGGGGCCTCGCCGATGGTGAAGCGGGCGCCGCCGTTGGAGCGGCGCCAGACGCCGGAGCCCATCGTGCCCCGCTCGTCCTCCGCCTCGACCGTCGTGTCCCACCAGATCTCCACCGCGTCGTCGATACCCTGGTAGTCCATCTCCGGGAACATCCCCCAGTTGCCGTAGCTGACCTGCGGCCGCGACGGTCCCCCACCCCGGGGCGGAATGCGGAACAGGCCGCGGGCGAACGTCTCGGGGGTCAGCTCGGGCCCGGCCATGTGGACGCCGGCCGCCAGCCAGGCCGCCGGCGGGGCGATGAGCCCGTACTGGCTCGGCGCCGGCGGCATCGCGCCCTCGCCGAAGTACCAGCGGTAGAGCGTGATCGCGTCCTGGAGGTCCTGGTCCGTCGGGGCCGCGAGCAGGGAGATGCCGTAGGCGCGGGTCATCTGCTCCTGGTCCCACGTGCGGCCCAGCACGTTTGTGTCCGTCAGCGCCGTCCCGGTGAAGATCCACTCCGGGTGGTAGTCCTGCTCGGTCGCCGCCGTGGTCAGGTAGCCCGGCATGAACGGGTCGCCGAGGAACACGATCGTGGTCACGCCCTCGGACTTGTACTTGGCGATCAGCTCGGCCGCCTTGGCCGGCATGTTGGGCAGGTCGAGGATGTACGGCTCGCTGAGCGCGTACGTGTCGTCGCCGAAGCGCTCCGCCTGCTCCTCCTCGGTCTCGCCGTAGATCGGCGGGTCCTGCTCGAAGTGGATGACGCCGACCCTGCGCTCCTGGCCCTCCAGCTCGCCGCCGGCGAAGGCCGCCGTCGTGTCGCCCGCCTCCAGCGCGGCCGAGGACCAGGCCTGCAGCAATCCGAGGAACTGGTTGGGCGACGGCGCCCCGTCCCAGACGTACGGCGCCATGTCCAGGATCATCTTGTCCGGCAGGTAGCTGCCGCACCCGAAGCACAGGATCCCGGCCTCGGCGATCTCCTGGGCGAACGTGCCCCGGTCGAGCCCGGGCCCGCCGATCACGGCGAACGGCTCCATGGCGATGACGTCCGCAGCGTCGGCCGCCGAGGCCACGACGTCGTCGGCGGCGCCGGACGCCGCGAACCGCACCAGCTCGATCCGCCGGCCGTAGGACTCGATCATCGACGTGAAGATCTCCAGGTAGTCCTGGAGCGTCTCGACCCGCTGCTCGGCGGTGTCGGTCACGCCCATGCCGCCGAGGATGGCGTTGAGGTCGTTGTTCTCCTCGGGCGCGTAGTACACGACCCTGATCGCGTCGGCGGTGACGCCGGGGCTGGTGACGCCGCCGTTGTCGCCCTCGAACTGGGCGACGCAGGGCACGGCGTACACCGACGGGATCGCCAGCGTGCCCAGGTCGGTGTCGCACGTGTCGGACCACGTGTGGTCGTCGAGCGTCCCCGCCTCCTCCGCCTCGGCGTAGGTGACCGGCATCTCGCCGGTGGGCTCCGGCGCCCCGGGCTCCCGGCCCTCGACCGACGTCCACTCGTCCGCACCCTCGGGGCTCGACTCCGCCGACTCGCCGTCGTCGCCCCCACCGGCGGTCACGACCACGCCGGCGATGACGACCAGCAGCACCACGATGATGGCCACCGGCCCGTAGCGCCGCAGCTGGTTCGACCGGCCCGATCCTCCGTCGTCCGCAGGTTGCATCAGCGGGACTCCCCTCCTGCCGTCGCGGCGCCGGTGGCGCCGGGTCCGGTTCCACTGCGATTGATGACCGCCTCGCTGGTGCCCAGATAGGACGCCACGACCTCCGGGTGTGTCAGGACGTCGGCCGCCGGCCCCTCCGCCAGCACCCGCCCCACCTCGAGCGCCAGCAGCCGGTCGGCGACCGCCGTGACCAGCGGCATGTCGTGCTCGATCACGATCACGCTCGCCCCCACCTGACCACGGATGCGGTCGATCATCGGGGCCAGCGCCTCGGTCTCCCGCTGGGCGATGCCGCTCGACGGCTCGTCCAGCAGGATCACGGTCGGTCGGTGCGCCACGAGGCACGCCAGGTCGACGATGCGCCGGGACCCGGTCGACAGCTCGTGCACGAACTTGGACCGGAAGGCGCCGAGCCCCAGCAGCTCGACGAGCTCGTCGACCCGCCGGCGCACCGCGGCCTCGGCGTCGAACACGGCCGGCAGGTGCAGCGCCGCCTGCAGCGGGTCGCGCACCTCGACCCAGCGGTCCAGCGCCACGGCGATGCACTGCTCGACCGTCATCGCCGGGAAGAGGCGGGCGTCCTGGAACGACCGGCCCAGCCCGCGGCGGGCCCGGGCGTCGGCCGACCAGCCGGTGACGTCCCGGCCGCCGAGCAGCACCCGGCCGGACTCGGCGGGCAGGAACCCGGACACCAGCTCGAACACCGTGGTCTTGCCGGCGCCGTTGGGGCCGATGATGCCGAGGATCTCGCCCGGGGCCACCGCGAACGTCACGTCGTCGACCGCCTTGACCCCGCCGAAGGAGCGGGTGAGCCCGACGACCTCCAGGGCCGGCGGCGCGGGCGCGGGAGGCGCGTCGCCGTTCCCGTCCCGGGCGGCGACCTCCTCTCGACCGTTGGCTGGCCCGGCCAGCCCGCCGTCGCCGATCGCCGGCGCCGGCGTACCCGCCGCGGCGGCCGCCCCGTTGCCGGACGACAGCCGAGCACCGGCCGCCGCCCCCTCCAGGAACACCGACCGCAGCACGTCCGGGCGTTCGAGCAGCTCCGCGGTCGGGCCGTGGAAGCGCACCCCGCCCTTCTCCATGAAGTACGCCTCTTCGGCCAGCGTGAGCGCCACGTTGACCGACTGCTCGACCACGACCACCGTCGTGCCCTGGTCGCGGATGCGCCGGACGATCTCCACCAGCCGCTCGACCACCACCGGCGCCAGGCCCAGGGACAGCTCGTCGATCATCACGAGCTTGGGCCTCGACAGGAACGCCATGGCCAGCGACAGCATCTGCTGCTGGCCGCCGGACAGGTCGGCCGCGGGGTCGGCGAGGCGGTCCCGCAGCGCCGGGAAGATCCCCAGCACCTCCTCCTGCCGCGCGGCCATCAGCTTGCGGGACCGGCGGTCCATCCACCCGGCCGTGCGCAGGTTCTCGGCCACGGTGAGCGACGGGAACGTCCCCTGCCCGCCCGGCACCAGCACCACGCCCCGCGGGGCTATCTCGTGGGCGGGGGCGTACGTGATGTCCCGGCCGTCGTAGATGACCGTGCCCTTGTTGGCGGGGACCAGGCCGGCGATGGCCTTGAGCAGCGTGGACTTCCCGGCGCCGTTGGTCCCGAGCAGCGCCACGATCTCGCCCTCGTCGACCTCGACGTCGACGTCGAACAGGACCTGCACGTCCCCGTAGCTGACGTTGAGGCCCCGGACCAGCAGCATCTTGGCCTCGCCCTGGCGCCGCTGGTGCAACACCTCGGCCCGGGCGGCGGCCGCCGACCACACCTGGGCGATGTCCCGCTGGATCAGGTCCCCGGCCGAGGCGATGACGAAGCCGCCGATCAGGAACATGGGGATCATCAGCGTCATGCCCCAGCGCATCCCCCACGTGTCGCCGACCGTGGCGATCAGTGGGAGCGTGAGCATGCCGATCAGCACGAACACCGACCCCATCGAGAACCCGACCGAGCGGGCCCGCGGCGGGATGGCGATCGACAGCGCCGCCAGCACGCCCGGCAGCACGAAGGCCAGGCAGCCGCTGATGACCACGTTGGCCGCGATCGCGATCCACACGACGGGCGCCCAGGCGAAGATCAGCGCCGCGGCGGCCACGATGGCCATCGACCGGCCCAGCAGGCGGAACACGAGGCGGGGGTCCCGCGCGAACAGCTTCATGCCCATCCGGGCGCCGATCACGAGGCCGGCCAGCTGTGAGGGCCCCTCCACGAGGCCGACCACCCAGCCGCGGGCGGACTCGTCCAGCCCGAAGACGTCGAGGTAGAGGAACGAGCTGAAGATGGCGAACCCGGCCACGGCGGGCGTCAGGAACGGCAGCGTCCGGTAGATCCGCCGCAGGCTGTCGATCTGCCAGCACATGCGCCAGCCCTCGGCCAGGCTCGGCGCCTCCTCCTCGGTGTCGAGCGACTCGAGCGCGCCCGGCACCAGGCTGCGCTCCTGGCGGCCCCGCACCGGCTCGGGCAGCCGCCCGCCGATCAACACCAGGATGACCGTGGGGACGGCGAACACGAAGAACGGCGCCCGCCAGCCGAACGTCTCGGCCACGTAGCCGGCGCCGATCCCGCCGACGAGGGCGCCCAGAGCGTTGCCGGCCCGGTGGAACGAGAACACCCGGGGCCGTAGCTCGACCGCGTAGTAGTCGGCCATCAGCGACGTGTGGGCCGGCTCGATGACCGCCTTGCCGAGGTTCGACGCGGCCAGGAACACCGCCAGGACCCACAGGTTGGGGGCCAGGCCGACCAGCGTCGAACAGACCGCGAAGATCGCCCCACCCGCCATGGCCAGGCGGACCCGGTTGTGGCGGTCGGCCAGACCGGCGATCGGGACGGACAGGGCAAAGGCGGCCGCGAAGGCCAGCACGAACGGCAGGGTCACGCCGGCCAGGCCCACGCCGAAGTAGTCGGCGATCGTCGGCGCCACCACCGAGAACGAGCTGCGGGCCAGCTCGTCGACGGCGTTGAGGCCGGTGAGGATCAGCAGCGCCAGGGCGGGCCCGGTGCCGGTCAGGTCCCGGACCCACCGGACGGGGTGGGCCACCGCGGCCAGGAACCGCTCGTGCCAGGGGCGGGGGTCGACCGGCGGCGGGGTGAGCGCGATCACGCGTCGCCTCCCGCGGTCGCTGGCGCGGGCTCCGGCGGCGCGGGCTCGCCCGCGCTGGTTGAGCCGGCCGTCGCCTCGTCCCCGATGGCCGCGGCCCGGGCCTCGAACGCCTCCTCGGCCTGCGCCTCCAGCCGGGCCACGTCGGCCACCAGGCTGGGCACGACGATGTGGTGGCGGCGGGCGACCCAGCGGAGCCCCAGGTCACGGGCCCGGAACAGCGCGCCGCCCAGGCCACCTGGCACCAGCAACAGGACGGCCAGCACCCCGATCGACGAGGCGAACAGCCGCCAGGCGTCGGCCAGGAACCAGTCTCCGCCCTTGAGGAAGAGCGCCCCGATGGCCGACCCCGTCACCGACCCCAGCCCGCCGACCACGGCGGCCGTGAACACCACCAGGTTGTCCTCCTCGGGGAACAGGCCGAGCGTGAACCGCCCGTTCTGCACGACCAGCAGCACGCCGGCGATGGCGGCGATGAACCCCGACAGCGCGAAGGCGGTGAGCTTGGCCCGCACCACCGACACGCCGTACGAGGCGGCCGCCCGCTCGTTCTCTCGCAGCGCGACCAGGACCCGGCCCGTCCGGCTGTTGCGGATGCCCAGCACCGCGGCCACCACGATGGCGAAGACGGCCAGGGCCAGGAAGTACAGGTCGGCCGGCTCCTCGACGTGCCACACGCCGAGCACCGGCCCCGGGTCGACCCGGCCCGCCGGCACCCACGGGAAGAACTGCGGGTTGAGGAAGTAGCGGGTCGTGGCCAGCGCGAACGCCAGGGTCGTGACCGCCAGGTACAGGCCCTGGAGCCGCAGCGCCGGCAGGCCGACGACCACCGCCACGAGCGCGCCGACGATCCCCGCCGCCGGCAGCGTCAGCGCCAGGTCCCAGCCCTGGCTCTCGAAGATGTGGGCGCCGAGCGCGGCCCCGATCGCCACGAACCCCATCTGGCCGAGCGACACCTGCCCGGCCCACCCGGTCAACACCGTGATCGACAGGATGACCAGGGCGAACATGATCACCGCCGCGGCCTTGAGCGTGGCGCCCGGACCCAGCAGGGCGGGCAGCACCAGTAGCGCCGCGGCGGCCGCGGCCAGGCCGCCCCACCGGGCCAGCCGGACCTCGCTCCGGTCGGCCAGCTCGGCCGGTACCGGCCGGACCTCCCCCGCCACCTGCCACGACGACGTGGCGTCGGACGCGGCTCGGGTGATGTCCCGCCGGCGGATCAGCAGCGTCACCAGGATCACGACCGCCAGCACGGGAGCGACGACGAAGTCGCTGCCCAGGTCGAGGTGGAACGGCCCGATCGCCAGCTCGTCGTTCCAGCGGACGTGGGCCTCCAGCAACCCGAGCGCCATGGCGCTGGCCACGATCGCCGGCATGTCCGCCAGCCGCCCCAGCATCAGCGCAGCGAGGGCGCTGAGCAGCACGGTCAGCCCTACCGGCGACCCGAGCGGGATGCCGACGATCCCGGCCTGGAGGAACAGCGCCAGGAACGACAGCGCCGTGGCCACCATCCACACGACCGTGTGCAGCCGGCCGACGGGGATGCCGAGCAGCGACGCCCGGTCGGCCCGGTCGGCGGCCGCCCGCACGGCGATGCCGACGTGGGTGAACCGCAGGAACGCCGCCACCGCCACCACCGCCAGCGGTGCCAGCACCCACGCCTCCAGGTAGCCGCCGTCGAACACCAGCGGGGCCAGGTCCAGCCGCCAGTCGAACGGCACGTCGACGCGGGTGTTCAGGGGGTCCTCGCCCCACAGCCGGGGCATCATCAGCGAGGCGAAGGCCAGCAGCTGGGCGAGGCCGATGGTCGCCACGGTCAGGATCAGGCGGGGCGAGCGGAAGAACCGGCGGACGACGGCCAGCTCGACCACCGCGCCCACCACCAGCGCGGCCAGCAGGCCGAGGACCAGGCCCAGCAGGTAGCTGATGCCGGAGAAGACGATGAGGTCGAGGGCCAGCGCCGTGGGGACGAGGCCGAGGTCGCCCTGGGCGAAGTTGATGATGCGGTTGGCCCGGTACACGAGCGCCATGCCCAGGGCCACGAGCGACGTGAGCAGGCCGAGCGTGAGGCCCTGCAGCACCAGCCCCCACAGGAACTGACCGTCGCTCCCGACGCTGGGGAACAGAACTTGCTGCGCGGCGACGATGGCGAGCGCCGGGCCGAGCGTGGTCAGCCAGCTGCGCGCCCGTCCGGGCACGCTCGTTGCTGTCACGCGAGGTCGCCCGGGCGCGCGGAAGCCACTCTCGTCGTCACGTCTCCCCCCGAAGTCGCTCGCGTGTGTCGTCCCGTCACGGGACCACTTGACTGGAAGTCAATAGTGGCACACCGCGGCGCGCCGATCACGGGTCAGCGCGGGGGAACCCGCCAATCGATCGGATCGCGGCCCGCCTCGGCCAGCGCCTCGTTGGCGCGGGAGAAGGGCCGGCTGCCGAAGAAACCGCTGGATGCCGACAGCGGGGAGGGGTGGGGCGACTCGATCACCACGTGGCGGCTGCCGTCGACGAAGGCCTTCTTCTTGCGGGCTGACGCGCCCCACAGGATGAACACCACCCGCTCGGGCTTGTCGTTGACCGCCTTGAGCACCTCGTCGGTGAAGGTCTCCCAGCCCTTGCCCTGATGAGAGGCGGCCCGACCCTGGCGCACGGTCAGCGACGCGTTGAGCAGCAGCACGCCCTGGCGGGCCCAGCTGTCGAGGCAACCGTGGTTCGGCGGCGGGACGCCGAGGTCGGACTCCATCTCCTTGAAGATGTTCTGCAGCGACGGCGGCGGCGTCACGCCGGGGCGGACGCTGAAGCACAGCCCGTGAGCCTGGTCGGGCCCGTGGTACGGGTCCTGGCCGAGGATGACCACCTTGACGTCGGCATACGGCGTCAGGTGCAGGGCGGCGTACACCTCGTCGGCCGGCGGGTACACCACCGCACGGGCCCGCTCGGCGGCCACGTACTGTTGCAGCTCGGCCCAGTACGGCTTGGTGAACTCCCCCCGCAGGACCGGGTTCCAGTCGGTCTTCATCGGCGCCCATCCTGCCAGCCCCGCACGCTGCGGGGGACAGCTGGCACACTGGCGCACCGTGAACCGGGACCGACCCGAGCTCGAGCGGCTGCGCGCCATCTGCCCGGCGCTGCCCGAGGTGACGGAGCGCCTGAGCCACGGCTCGCCGGCGTGGTTCGTGCGGGGCCGCAAGACCGTGGACATGTACCTGGACGACCATCACGGGGACGGCCGGCTCGCCATCCGGTGCCTATCGGAAGGTGGCGCCCAAGAAGCTGGTCGCGCTCCTCGGCGGCGCCTGAGCGGATGATCAAGCTCGTCTTCGCCCTCCGGCGCCGCCAGGACCTGACCCGCGAGGAGTTCCAGACCTACTGGCGGGAGCACCACGCGCCGCTGGTCCGCTCCCACGCCGAGGTCCTCGGCATCCGCCGGTACGTGCAGGCGCACACCATGGCGGACGAGCTGCACGCCGCGCTGCGGGGGTCGCGGGGCGCACCGGACGCCTACGACGGCGTGGCCGAGCTGTGGTTCGACAGCATCGAGGCGCTCGGCGCCGCCGCCGTCTCCGATGAGGGGCGGGCGGCGGCGGTCGCGTTGCTCGAGGACGAGCGCCGGTTCATCGACCACGCCCGCTCACCGCTCTGGCTCGCCGAGGAGCAACCCGTCGTCGGGCCGACCGTGGGGAACGACGAAGCCCCAGGTCTGTGACCTGGGGCTTCATGGCTCGGGGGGGAGGACTCGAACCCCCAATAGCTGGACCAGAACCAGCTGTGTTGCCGATTACACCACCCCCGAACGGCGGAGCGACACCCTACCCGCCGGAGTCGTCGGATCGCACTTCGTCTTCGGCCGGCGCCTGCGTGGAAATGGTCGTGTCGAGCTGGTCCTCGACCTGGTCGTCGATGTCGACCAGCCGGTCGAAGCCGATGAGGCGGCCGAGCGACACCGCCGCGGTCTCCTCGGCGTAGTCGCGCAGGCCGCCGCCCTTCTGGCTGGGCGACACGGAGGCGTCGAGGCCGAGGTCGTCGGCGATGGCCTCGACCCGCAGGGCGTGGTAGCCGTCGGTCACCAGCACGACCCGGGTCATGTCCTGCTCGCGCAGGATGCGGGCCGCGGCCGCAAGCGATTCCCACGAGCTGGCGCCCTGGTTCTCACGCAGGATGACCGCGTCGGGCACGCCCTCGGCGATCAGCCAGTCGGCCCCGGCCGTCGCCTCGGTGCAGCGGTCGCCGGCCTGCTTGCCACCGGTCACGAAGATGCGCCCCGCCACCTGGCTCTCGTAGAGCTCGAGGGCGTGGGCCAGCCGCCGCTCCAGCACCGGCGACGGCCGGCAGTCGTACTGCGCCGCCCCCAGCACCAGGATGGCGTCGGACGCCGGGGCCGTGTCGCGGTTGCTGGCCAGCCACACCTGCACGAACGTCAGCACCAGGTAGCCGAGCAGGAGCGCGCCCGCCACCAGCAGGCCGCGCCACACCCAGCGCAGCACGGGCCGCCGGCTGTCCCTCCGGTCGGGCGTGCGGCGCTCCGACGGGCGCCGCAGCGTCGCGATCACAGCCGGGCCCGGGCGGCCCGTAGGCGTTCGAGCGTCCGCTCGCGCCCCAGCACCACCAACGACTCGTAGAGGGGCGGCCCGACGCTGCGGCCCGTCACGGCCACTCGTACCGGCCCTTGTGCCTTCGACATCTGGGGCTTCCCCTCCGCACCAACGAAGCCCGCCGCCACCGCGGCATCCGACAACGCGGCCGCCACAGCGTCGCGCTCCCAGGCGCAGTCGGCCAGCCCGCTGACGGCCGCGTCGAGCATCGCGGCCGCCCGGTCGCCCAGCTTCACGACCGACTTCCGCCACGACGTCTCGTCGAGCTCGATGTCGTCGGTCCGCAGGAAGTCCACCATCGGCTCGGCCTCGGTCAGCACGCGGACCCGCTCCTGCACGAGCGGGGCGATCGGTCGCAGCACCGCCTCGGTCGCCTCGCCGCCGGCAAAAAACGGACGCGCCCGGTCGAGGAACGTCTCGGTGTCGAGCGCCCGGATGTACTCCGCGTTGAAGTGGGAGAGCTTCCGCGTGTCGAAGAACGCCGGCGACGGGGTCACGGCGTCGAGCCGGAACAGCTCGACGATCTCGTCGAGCGGGCGGATCTCCACTCCGTCGGGCGAGCCCCAGCCCAGCGTGGCCATGTAGTTGACCATCGCCTCGGGCAGGTAGCCGCCCTCCCGGAACTCGGCCACCGACACCGCCGCGCCGCCCCGCCGCTTCGACAGCTTCTTGCGGTTCTCGTCGACCAGCACGGGCAGGTGGGCGAACACCGGCCGGTGGTCGAGCCCGAGCGCATCGCCGACAAGGAGGTACTTGGGGGTGCCGTTCAGGTGCTCCTCGCCTCGCACGACATCCGTGACGCCCATGTCCGCGTCGTCGACGACGTTGGCGAGCAGGAACGTGGGGATGCCGTTCGACCGCAGCAGGACGAAGTCCTCGATCTTGTCGTTGCCGAACGTGACCGTGCCCCGCACGAGATCGTCGAACGAGGTGGTGCCCTCGTCGGGCGCCCGGAACCGCAGCGCCGTGCCCGGCCCCTGGGCCAGCCCCCGGCCGCGGCAGTGCCCGTCGTAGCCCGGCGGGCCGCCGCGCTCGCGCGCCCGGGCCTGGACCTGCTCGGGCGTGCAGTCGCACCAGTAGGCCCGGCCCGCGGCCCGCAGCTCGGACGCGGCCTTGGTGTAGAGGTGGATCCGGTCGCTCTGATGGACGGCCTCGCCGTCCCACCCGAGGCCCAGCCACTCGATCTCGCGGAGGATGTCGTCGGTCAGCTCGGGCCGGTTGCGCTCGGTGTCGGTGTCCTCGATGCGCAGCAGCATCTCGCCGCCCCGCTGGCGCGCCACCAGCCAGTTGAACAGCACCGTGCGCGCACCACCGACGTGCAACCAGCCGGTGGGCGACGGGGCGAAGCGCAGACGGGGGACGGCGGCCGACATCGGAGATCAGGGTATCCGCGGGGTGTGACAACCCCGGGCGCGGCTACCGCGGCCGTCAGCGGCGTCCGGCGGGCTCGGACTCGGGCTGCGACTCGGGTTCGGGCTCGGATGCCGGCGCCGGCGCCGGCGCCGCGTCGTCGATGCCCAGCTCGGCCCGCAACTCGTCGAGCAGCGGGTCGGCGGCGTCCAGGTCGACCTCGTCCTCGAGGTCGTCGACCCCGACCCCCTCGGTCTCGCCGTCGGCCGCGCCGGCGCCGACGCCGGCCGCGGCCTCCTCCCGGGCGGCCCGGGCGTCGCGCTCCGCCGCGGCCACCATGCCGTCGACCGGGGCCGCCAGCTCGGCGCACGCCTCGTCCACCGACGCCTGGAGCTTGGCCGCCTTCCGGACGCTGAGGGACGCCAGCCGGGCGACCGCCACCTGGGTCAGGCCGGCCACGTTGGCCGCGAGGGCGGAGTCGACGCCCTGGCGGCGGGCGGCGATGGCCGGCAGCTCGGCCTCCAGGGCGGCCACCCGGGCCCGGGCGTCCCGCAGCCGGAGGGCGAAGACCCGGGCCGCCCCGGTCCAGCGGGCAGCGTCGGCCCGCTGGCCGCCCCGGGCCGACTCCTCGGCCCGCTCGAGCGCGCGCTTGGCCAGGTCCCGGGCCTCGGCGGCGGCGTCGGTGGCGTCCTCCACCTCGCCCGCCGCCTCGATGCCGCGGCGGGCCAGCGCCGCCGCCCGGGCGCGCAGCTCGCGGTCACGGGCCCGCGCCGCGTCGATGGCCTGGGCGATCTCCCGGCGCACGTCCGCCGGGCGCAGCGGAACGTCGTTCGGCGGACCTGTCGGGGGGTTCCACATCGAATCAGTCACTCGTCACCGCCTGGTCGTGACGCACTGTGGCAGCCAGTCTACGGACGGCGGCGCGTCCGCTCGTCTATACCCACTACCGGTCGCCGCCCATGTGGTCCAGCAGCAGGTCGTTGAGCCGCACCGGCGCCTGCTCGGAGATCCAGTGGCCGACGTCCTCGAGCACCTCGAACCGGTACGGGCCCTTCACGAACTGGGCCGTCGCCTCCGCCGCCTCGCGTCCCAGCGCCGGGTCCTCGGTCGACCACACGAACATCGTCGGCGACGTGATGTCGCCCAGCCCGTCGATCAGCGACAGGTCGGCCGCCCGGTACCAGTTGAGCGCCGCGCCGAGGGCCTCGGGCGTGCCGAGCGCCTCCACGTACGGCGCCTCCCGCCCGGGCGGCATCCCGCTGGCGAGGAAGACCATGCGCAGGATCTGGGCGTCGTTCTCAAGGAACCGGTCCTGCGAGTCCGGCTCGCGGAAGACCTGCATGTAGCTGGACCGCTCGGCCTGGTCGCCGCCGATCTGTCCCGCCAGCGCCATCCCCATGGCGGCCGGGTGCGGCGTCGACAACACCGTCAGCGTGTGCAGCCGGTCGGCGTGACGGCCGCCGACCTGCCAGGCGATCGCCCCGCCCCAGTCGTGGCCGACCAGGTGGAAGCGTTCCATGCCGAGCGCGTCCGCCACCGCCAGCACGTCGCCGGTCAGCTCGGGCGTGCGGTACGCGTCGACGTCGGTAGGACGGGCCCGGGGCGAGTAGCCCCGCTGGTCGAACGCCACGGCCCGGTAGCCGGCAGCGTCCAGCGCCTCCAGCTGCTCGACCCAGGCCTGCGACGTCTGCGGGAAGCCGTGGAGGAGCAGCACCGCCTCGCCGCCCTCGGGCCCCGACGCGAGGGCGTCGAAGGTCAGGGGGCCCACCGCGATGTCGATGCGGTCCATCGGCTCAGACCGTGAGCAGCCGGCGCCAGTCGGCCCGGTGGGCGTCGGCGACCTCGTCGGGCGACAGCCGCAGTGCGTCCTCGGGCACCCGATCGACGACCCGGCGCAGCTCGGAGTAGTGGAACGGGTTGGCCACCTCGGCGAACAGCGGCTGGCGGAAGGCGATCAGGTCGGGCTGGGCGTCGCCCAGGAACCCCCAGATCGTCAACGCCACCGTCATGTCCGGCAGGACCGGCGCCCGGCCGAACAGCGATGCCCGCTTGAGGGCGACCGCGCTGCCGCCGGCGAGCGCGTCCTCCTCCCGCTCGTCGCGGGCCAGCGCGAGCTGGCCCTGGAACCGGCGGGCCAGCACGTAGATGTAGCCCTGGTCGGGCCCCTGCGAGCCGAGGTAGTTGCCGGGCTCGTACCCAACCGCCGAGTCGCCCGGTCGGTCGGGCCGCCACGAGCCGACGCCGAGCGGCGGCGACTCGTAGCTGCGGACCGGCTTCAGCGGCTGGAGGGGGACGTACTCGGGTGCGGCCACGGCCACACGCTAGGCCGCCCCCGTCACGCGGGTAAAACGTCCTCCTCGGCGTGCAGCAGGCCGTAGACCAGCGAGTCGACCAGCGCCTGCCACGACGCCTCGATCACGTTCTCGCTGACGCCGACGGTGGACCACGCCCGGTCGCCGTCGGTCGAGTCGATGAGCACCCGCACCACCGCGCCGGTCGCCGCCGCGCCCTCCAGGACCCGGACCCGGTAGTCGGTCAGATGGATGCGCCCGAGCAGCGGGTAGCGCCGGGTCAGGACCGACCGCAGGGCGGCGTCGAGGGCGTTGACCGGGCCGTTGCCCTCGCCCACGGCCACCAGCCGGTCCTCGCCCGCCCACACCTTGACGGTGGCCTCGGTGTCGATCATCGACTCGCCGTCGGGGATCGGCTCGCCGGCACGTGTCGGGTTCCGGTGGTAGGTCGTGACCCGGTAGCCCTCCAGCCGGAAGAACGGCTGCGACCAGCCGGTCGCCTCCCGCATCAGCAGCTCCAGCGAGGCGTCGGCCGCCTCGAACTGGTAGCCCTCGGCCTCCAAGTGCTTGAGCCGCTCGGACAGCTCGCCCGCCGAGCGGTCGTCGAGGGCGACGCCGAACTCCTGGGCCTTGAGCGACATGCCGGCCCGGCCGCCCAGGTCGGACACCAGCACCCGGGTGTGGTTGCCGACCACCGTCGGATCGACGTGCTCGTAGCTGGCCCCGCCGACCCGGCCGAGCGCCGAGGTGTGGAGGCCGCCCTTGTGGGCGAACGCCGAGGCACCGACGTAGGGGTCGGCGGCATGGGGCGGCAGGTTGACCAGCTCGGCCACGTGGCGGCTGACCGCGGTCAGGCGCTCGATGCGGCCGTCGGGCAGGCACTGCACGCCCATCTTGAGCTGGAGGTCCGGCACGACCGTCATCAGGTTGGCGTTGCCGGTCCGCTCGCCGTAGCCGTTCACCGTGCCCTGGACGTGCGTGGCGCCGGCCACGACGGCCACGACCGAGTTGGCCACCGCGCAGCCGGTGTCGTTCTGGGTGTGGATGCCGATCTGCTGGTCCGGCCCGAAGTAGGCCACGACCTCGCCCACGATCCGCTGGACCTCGTGCGGCAGCGAGCCGCCGTTGGTGTCGCACAGCACGAGGACCTCGGCCCCCTCGGTCGCGGCCGCCTCCAGCACCCGCAGGGCGAACTCGGGGTTGGCCTTGTAGCCGTCGAAGAAGTGCTCGGCGTCGAAGAACACCCGCTGGCCCTCGGCCCGCAGGTACCGCACCGAGTCGCCCACCATGGCCGCGCCCTCGTCGAGCGTGGTCCGCAGGGCCTCGGTCACGTGGAAGTCCCAGCTCTTGCCCACGATGCACGACGTCGTCACGCCGCTCCCCACGAGCGCGCCGAGCGTCGGGTCGATGTCGGCCCGGCCGAGCGGCTTGCGGGTCGAGCCGAAGGCCACCAGCGTGGCCGTCTGCAGGTGGAGGTCGGTGACGGCCCGCCGGAAGAACTCGGCGTCGCGGGGGTTGGCCTGCGGATAGCCGCCCTCGATCCAGCGGACGCCGAGCCAGTCGAGCTGCTCCGCGACCCGCAGCTTGTCCTCGACGGTCAGCGAGATGCCCTCGAACTGGGCGCCGTCCCGGAGCGTGGTGTCGAAGATGTCGACGGCCGCCGGGACCGTGGTGGGTGCCCCGTCAGCCGACATGCTCCACCCAGTCCTTGTACTGGTCGACCTGGCCGCGCACGGCCCGCCCGTACTCCTCGCCGATGGCCAGCGTCATCGGCCCGGGGGCCGGGATCTCGCGGTCGTCGACCGAGCTGACCGACGACACCTCGGCCGCGGTGCCGCACACGAACATCTCGTCGGCGATGTAGAGGTCGCTGCGGGACAGGTGGTCGAGCACGACCTCGAACCCGAAGTCGCGGGCGATCGCCATCACCGTGTCCTGGGTGATGCCCTCGAGCGCGCCCGCGGACAGCGGCGGGCTGATCAGCTTGCCGCGGCGGGCGACGAAGATGTTCTCGCCGGTGCACTCGGACACGAAGCCGGCCCGGTTCAGCAGGATGGCCTCGTCGTAGCCGGCCTTCAGCGCCTCGACCTTGGCCAGCGAGCTGTTCACGTAGTTACCGGTCGTCTTGGCGGACGGCGGCATGATGTTGTGGTCGTGGCGGGCCCACGACGAGATCTTCATCCGCACGCCCTTGGTGAGCGCATCGTCGCCGAGGTAGGCGCCCCACGGCCAGCAGGCGATGGCGACGTCGACCTCGCACGGCAGGGTGTTGAGGCCCATCTCGCCGTAGCCGTAGTAGGCGATGGGGCGGATGTAGCAGGACCCGAGCCCCGTCGAGCGGACCGTGTCCTTCACGGCCTGGATCAACTGCTCGACCGAGTAGGGCAGGTCCATCCCCAGGATCTGCGCCGACTGCTGCATGCGCTTCATGTGGTCGGTGAGGCGGAAGACGCCGGGGCCGTCGTCGGTCTCGTAGGCGCGGATGCCCTCGAACACGCCCATGCCGTAGTGGAGAGAGTGGGTGAGGATGTGGATGTTGGCCTCATCCCAGGGGATCAGCTCGCCGTTGAACCAGATCTTCTCGGTGGGCGTGATGGGCATGTCTGCAGATCCCCTCGTGATCAGACCCGAGCGGCGAGCGCGTCGCCGATCTCGGGGGTGGAGCCCGCCTGAGCCGACGGGTCGGCGCAGGCCTTGCGGATGCGGGCGGCGGCGTCGGCCTCGCCCAGGAACTCGAGCATCATGGCGGCGGACAGGACGGCCGCCGTCGGGTTGGCCTTGGCCTGGCCGGCGATGTCGGGCGCCGAGCCGTGCACCGGCTCGAACATCGACGGGCCGGTGCGGGCCGGGTTGAGGTTGCCGGAGGCGGCGAAGCCGATGCCGCCCGACACGGCGCCGCCCAGGTCGGTGAGGATGTCGCCGAACAGGTTGTCGGTGACGATCACGTCGTAGTCCTGCGGCCTCTGCACGAAGTAGATGCAAGCGGCGTCGACGTGGTTGTAGGCGGTGCTCACGTCGGGGTGCTCGGCCGCGACGTCGTCGAAGCTGCGCTGCCACAGGTCGCCGGCGAACGTGAGGACGTTGGTCTTGTGCACCAGCGTCAGGTGCTTGCGGCTGCGGGACTCGGCCAGGTCGAACGCGTAGCGCACGCACCGCTCGACGCCCATGCGGGTGTTGACCGAGCCCTGGGTGGCGACCTCGTGGGGGGTGCCCTTGCGGAGGACGCCGCCCTCACCGACATAGGGGCCCTCGGTGTTCTCCCGGATGACGGCCATGTCGATGCCGCGGTCGGGGTCGAGGAACGGCCGCTGGTTGATGTAGAGGTCGAGGTCGAAGCGCATCTTGAGCAGCAGGCCCCGCTCGATCACCCCGGGGGGTACGTCGGGGGTGCCGACCGCGCCCAGCAGCAGGGCGTCGAGCCCCCGCCACTCGTCCAGCACGCTGTCGGGCAGGATCGTGCCGTCCCGCAGGTAGCGGGCCCCGCCCAGGTCGTACTCGACGGTGTCGAGCTCGACGCCCGTGGCCGCCACGACCTTCAGCGCCTCGGCCACGACCTCGGGGCCGATGCCGTCGCCACCGATCACTCCGATCCTCGAATTCACTGTGTCTCCGATGTCCCGTTGTCCAAATTGGCCCTGAGAAACAAGAAACCGCCCACCCGGAGGCGGACGGTCGAGAGCGCACGTCGGGGGTCCGGCGTGCGCTACGTGATGATGATTACCGAGACGAATGACGCGGCCGGGCGGTTCATCGCCGGCAAGTGTTCACCGTCGCCGGAGGCGGCGTCAACTGGATCCGGCGGCGCAGGGCGATCAGCGCCCCCGGCGCGTGGCTCCGGCCGTCCTCGTGTGCTGCACCCGGGGCGACGCGTCCCGTTCCAGGTCATCGGCCCGCCGCTAACCTGGCTCGTCTATGGCACAGACCCAGCACCTCTCTCAGGGGGCGTACGACCGGCTGAAGGCCGAGCACGACGACCTGACGACGCGCGGCCGGGTCGAGATCGCGCGCAAGATCGAAGCCGCCCGCGAGCTGGGCGACCTCTCCGAGAACGGCGACTACCACGCCGCCAAGGAGGAGCAGGGCAAGATGGAGGGCCGCATCCGCCAGCTCGCCTACATGCTCGAGCACGCCGAGATCGTCGAGTCGGAGGGCGGCGACCAGGTGTCGCACGGCTCGGTCGTGTCGATCCGTTACGAAGGCGACGACGACGTCGAGCGCTACCTCGTCGGCTCCATCGAGGAGCGTCACGACGACCTCGACGTCATCAGCCCGTCCTCGCCGCTCGGCGAGGCGCTGCTCGGCTCCGCCCCGGGCGACGCGGTGACGTTCACCGCCCCGACCGGCGCCGAGCTCAAGGTCGAGGTCGTCGCCGTCGACTAGGTGTCGTGTCCGGGCCCTACGGCCGGACCAGCAGCGCCACCAGCGCGAAGTGGGAGGCGCTGGCGCCGACCACGAACGTGTGCCAGATCTCGTGGTAGCCGAACACGGCCGGCCGCGGGTTGGGCCGGCCGGTGGCCAGCACCACGGCGCCGACCGTGTACAGCAGGCCGCCCGCGGCCAGCAGGGCAAGCTCGACGCCGGAGAGGGTCGTCGCCAGCTGGGGTGCGGCCACGACGGCCAGCCAGCCCAGCACCAGGTACATGGTGAAGCCGACCGCCGGCCACCGCTCCAGGCGAAGCACGGTGATCACGATCCCCAGGGCGGCGCCGACCCACGACAGCACGAGCATGGTGATCCCCCAGGACGGCCGCAGCGCCAGCAGCACGACCGGGGTGTAGGTCCCGGCGATCAGCACGAAGATCATGCAGTGGTCGAGCCGTCGCATCACCTTCAGCGCCCGGGCCGACCACTGCCCCCGGTGGTAGGCCGCGCTGGCGCCGTAGAGCGCGCTGAGGCTGAGCGCGAAGATGGCCGCGCCGACCCGGGCCGCGACGCCCTGGGCCAGGGCCACGAGCGTGATGCCCGCGGGGATCGAGGCGAAGAAGGCCGCCTGGTGGAGCCGGCCCCGCAGCCGCGGCTTGGTGAGGTGCAGCCGGTTCATCGGCACACACTAAGGCCTACCCGGAAAATCCCGACCGAGGACAAGATCTGACCGCAAGCGATCGTACGGTGGCGGAGCCGGCGGGAACGGCCCCCGGCACGCAGCGAGACGGAAGGAAGCGAGCCGTGGACTGGAAGCTCGAGCTGGTTGGGGTGCCCGTGACCGACGTGGACCGGGCCAAGGCCTTCTACACCGAGAAGGCCGGCTTCGTGGCCGACCACGACCACCGTGTCAGCGAGGACCTGCGCTTCGTGCAGTGCACCCCGCCGGGGTCCGCCTGCTCGATCGCCTTCGGCACCAACATCTCCCCCATGGCGCCCGGCACGCTCCAGGGCCTCCAGATGGTGGTGCCCGACATCGAGGCGGCCCACAAGGAGCTGCTCGACCGGGGCGTCGACGTCAGCGAGATCTCGGACCTCGCCTGGGGCCGGTTCGTCTACTTCAGCGACCCGGACGGTAACGGCTGGGCGGTCCAGGAGATCCCGCGTCCGGGCTGATCGCCCAGCGCCTCCAGCACCTCGTCGAGCGCGGCCACCGAGTGGCCGCTGACGAAGGCGTCGACGTGCGGCAGGGCCGCCGCCATGCCGGCCACCAGCGGCTGGTACCCGGCGGCGGCCTTGCGGGGGTTGACCCAGACGACCCGGTGGGCCAGCCTCGACAGGCGGGCCATCTGCTCGCCGAGGTCGGCGGGGTCGCCGGTGTCCCAGCCGTCGGACACGATCACGACCACGGCACCCCGGGCCATGCCGCGGCGGCCGTAGCCGTCGAGGAACTCCCGCAGCGCCTCGGCGATGCGGGTCCCGCCCGACCAGTCGGGGGCGGCGTCCAGCGCCCGGCGGAGGGCCAGCTCCGGGTCCGTGGCGCGGAGCTGGCGGGTCAGACGGGTGAGCCGGGTGGCGAACACGAACGCGTCGGCCCGGGTCGCCCGCACCGCGCCGTGGAGCAGGTGGAGGTAGGCCCGGGCGAAGGGCGCCATCGACCCCGACACGTCGGCGATGAGGACCAGGTGGCGGGGCCGCTCGGTCCGGCGACGGAACCGGCGCCGGGCGGGGTCGCCGCCGGTGGCCCGGGCCCCGCGGAGCGTGGCCCGCAGGTCGAGGCGGCGGCCCCGGGGGTCGGGCCTCGTGCGGCGGCGGGCCCGCCGGGGTGCGGCCGGCGGCAGGGCGGCCATGAGGTCGCCGAGCGCGGCGAGCTCGTCGTCGGTGAGGTGGGCGAAGTCGGTGCGACGGAGGCGCTCCTCGGCGCTGGCGGCAGCCAGCACGTCCGGCGTCCCGTCCCCGGCGTCGCCCTCCGCGCCGGCGGGGGCGGGGCTCGTGGGGTCGGCGCCGGCCGAGCCCGGGCGGGGCTCGCGGTCACCCGACCCGGCGCCATCGTCCGCCACCGCCGGGCCGCGGGGCGCAGCGGTGGCCGGACGGCGGGCCGGTGGTGGGGGCGGCCATTGCCCCCGCCAGTCGGCCACGTCGGCCAGGCCCCGGAACACCTGGCCGAACACCCGGTCGTAGGTCTCGATGTCGTCCCGCCCGGACAGCAGCGTGACCCGGCCCGCCCAGTACCACTCGTCGAGGTCGGCGGGCCGGACCAGCGAGACGGCGGTGGCGAACCGCCCGCTGCGCTCGGGGCTCACGGGAACGCCCGCCGCGTGCAGCAGCTGGCCGAAGGCGCCCGTCAGCTCGGCCAGGTCCACCCGGTCGAGCGGGGCGTCCGCGTTCACCGGTCGGCCGCCACCCAGCCGACGCGCTTGCGGGCCAGGTCGAGGTCCTCCCGGTACTTGAGCACCGACCCGAGCGTCCGCTCGGCCGCGTCCGCGTCGAGGCGGTCGAGCCCCAGCAGACCGAGCGTCGCGACCCAGTTGATCGCCTCGGCCAGGCCGGGCGGCTTCTGGACGTCCAGGCTGCGCAGCCGCTGCACCGCGTCCGCCACCTGCTCGGCCAGCGTCGCGGACGCCGCCGGCACCCGCCGGCGGATGACCGCCACCGCCCGCTCCAGGTCGGGATAGTCGATCCAGTGGTAGAGGCAGCGGCGCTTGAGCGCGTCGTGGAGGTCCCGGGTGCGATTGGACGTCAGCACCACGACCGGGGGCACGGTCGCCCGCACGGTGCCGAGCTCGGGGATCGTGACGGTGGACTCGGCCAGCAGCTCCAGCAGGAAGGCCTCGAACTCGTCGTCGGAGCGGTCGACCTCGTCGACCAGCAGCACGACCGGGCGGGGGCCGGGGTGGCGGATGGCCCGCAGCAGCGGCCGCTCGACGAGGTAGTCGGGGCCGAACAAGTCGTCCTCGTCGAGGTCGCGACCGGCGGCCTCCGCCAGCCTGATGCCGAGGAGCTGCCGCGGATAGTTCCACTCGTACAGGGCCTCGGCCGCGTCGATGCCCTCGTAGCACTGGAGGCGGACCAGCGGCGTGTCGAGCACCCGGGCCAGCGCCTTGGCCGACTCGGTCTTGCCGACCCCCGCCTCGCCCTCGACCAGGAGCGGCTGGGGCATGCGGACCGCACAGAACAGCGCCGTGGCCAGTCCGAGGTCGGCGATGTAGTCGACGGCGTCGAGCCGCCGCCGCAGGTCGTCGACGTCGGCGATCTCGGCTTGTCGGTCGGCGGGCTCGCCGGGAGTGTCGGTCACGGCAGGTAGGCGCCCGGGTCGGCGGCGAAGGCCCGCAGGCAGCCGGAGCCGCAGAACCAGTAGCGCTCGCCCTCGTGGTCGAGGTGGAGCGCGGCCTCGTCGGCGACGACCGACATGCCGCACACGCGGTCGGTGGCGGTGGCCGGCGGCTGGGGCGTGCCCGCCGCGGCGCCGGAGGAGGCGGCCGGCCGGGCGGAGGGCCGGGGGCGCAGCGCCACGATCTCGGCCAGGATCGACAGCGCCACCTCGGCCGGCGTCCGAGCCCCGATGTCCAGCCCCGCCGGCGTGCGGACGGCGGCCCGGGCCGCGTCGTCGACGTCGAGGTCGGCCACGACCGCCGCGCCCCGCTTGGGGCTGGCGACCAGCCCGACGTACGGCACGCCCGCCCGGAGCGCGGCCACGAGCGCGTCCTCCTCGTCCCGGCCGTGGGACGCCACCACCAGGGCCGTGAGATCGGCGGGGACGCCCTGCACCACCTGGAGCCCGACCCGGGGGGCCAGGTCGGCCAGCGTGGCGGCGATGGGCGACTCCCCCACCACCGCCACTGTCGGCGCGGGCACGACCGGCTCGAGGAAGATCTCGAGCGTGCCGCCGGACAGGCACGGGTTCACGACGGTCAGCGCCCCGCCGGCCCTGTCCGGGCCGGTCGGGGTGCCTCCCTCCTCGGGTTGGATGCGCAGCAGGAGCGAGTCGCCGGAGTCGAGCAGCGACAGGCTCTGGGCCCGCACCGTCGCCTCGGCGCAGACCCCGCCGACGAACCCCTCGATGGTGCCGTCGGGCAGCACGACGGCCTCGTCGCCGGGCTTCGCCGACGTCGGGCGCTCGGCCCGGACCACCCGGGCGTGCACGAACGGCAGCCGCGCCCGCCGCAGCTCGTCTGCCCGGGCCGCGACCGCCGGGTTCACGCCGCGCCACTCACTGGCGCACCCTTCGGGATGCGCGCATTGAGCGATCGGCCCTTCGGGCCGAGCAACACACCGTGCTCATGGTTCGCTCGCTCTCGCTCGCTCACGAGAACGCCAGGTCCGTGCGGGCCGGACGGCCCTGCATGGCCAGCCACACCTGGGCCGGAGTCAGCGGCATGTCCGCGTGGCGCACCCCGAACGGCGCCAGGGCGTCGATCACCGCGTTCACGATGGCCGCCGGCGACCCCACCGTGGCCGACTCGCCGATGCCCTTGGCCCCGATCGGGTGGTGAGGCGAGGGCGTCACGGTCTCGCCGAGCTCCCACGACGGGCACTCGAGCGAGGTCGGCAGCAGGTAGTCCATGAAGGAGCCGCCCAGGCAGTTGCCGTCCTCGTCGAAGGCGACCGCCTCCATGAGCGCCATACCGACGCCGTCGGCCAAGCCGCCGTGGATCTGGCCCTCGACGATCATCGGGTTGATGCGGGGACCACAGTCGTCGACCGCGATGAACCGGCGGACGGACACCTGCCCGGTGCCCTTGTCGACATCGACCACGCACAGGTAGGCGCCGAAGGGGTAGGTCAGGTTCGGCGGGTTGTAGACGGCGCTGGCGTCGAGGTGGCCCTCCACGCCCTCGGGCAGCTCCAGGCTGCTGTGGGCCAGCAGGGCGATCTCCTGGATCGTCTTGCCCTGCGACGGGTCGCCCTTCACGTACCAGCGCCCGTGCTCCCACTCGAGGTCGTCGGGGCTGCACTCCAGGGCGGCCGCGGCCACGATGCGGGCCTTGTCCCGCACCCGGCGGGCGACGACCGCGGCGGCCGCGCCCGACACCGGCGTCGAGCGGGAGCCGTAGGTGCCGAGCCCGAACGGGGTCTGGTCGGTGTCGCCGTGGACCACCTCGATGTCCTCGGGCGGGATGCCTAGCTGGCTGGACACGATCTGGGCGAACGTCGTCTCGTGGCCCTGGCCCTGGGTCTGGACGCTGAGGCGTACGACCGCCTTGCCCGTCGGATGGACCCGCAGCTCGCAGCCGTCGGCCATGCCGAGGCCGAGGATGTCCATGTGCTTGCGGGGGCCGGCCCCCACGCCCTCGGTGAAGAAGCTGAGCCCGATGCCCATCAGCTCGCCCCGGGCCCGCTTCTCGGCCTGCTCGCGGCGTAGGTCGTCGTAGCCGGCGGTGTCGAGCGCCAGCTGGAGGGCACGTGGGTAGTCGCCGGAGTCGTACTCCCAGCCGGTCTGGGTCATGTAGGGGAACTGCTCGGGGCGCAGCAGGTTGCGCATCCGCAGCTCCGCCGGGTCCATCCCCAGCTCGGCGGCCAGCACGTCGACGATCCGCTCGACCAGGTACACGGCCTCGGTGATGCGGAACGAGCACGCGTACGCCACGCCGCCCGGCGCCTTGTTGCTGTAGACGCCCGTGACCTTGCAGTGGGCGGCGTCGAGGGCGTAGCTACCGGTGAAGATGTTGAAGAACCCGGCCGGGAACTTGGTCGGGTTGGCGCTGGCGTTGAAGGCACCGTGGTCGGCGATGACGTCGACCCGCAGCCCGAGGATGTTGCCGTCGCGGCTGGCGGCGATCTCGCCGTGCATGTGGTAGTCCCGGGCGAACCCGGTCGACATCAGGTTCTCGGACCGGTCCTCCATCCACTTCACCGGCTTGCCGGTCACGATGGAGCCCACGACCGCCAGCACGTAGCCGGGGTAGATCGGCACCTTGTTGCCGAACCCACCGCCGATGTCAGGCGAGATCACCTGGATCTTGTGCTCGGGCAGCCCGGCGACCAGGGCGTAGACCGTGCGGTGGGCGTGGGGCGCCTGGCTGGTGATCCAGGCGGTGAGCTTGCCCGTCACCTTGTCCATGTGCGCCAGCGAGCCGCAGGTCTCCAGCGGGGCCGGGTGCGACCGCGGGTACAGGATGTCCTGCGCCACGACCACCTCGGCGTTCGAGAAGACCTCGTCGCAGTGGGCCTTGTCGCCCGACTCCCAGTCGAAGATGTGGTTGTCGGCCTTGCCCTCCAGGTCGTCTCGGATGATCGGGGCCCCGTCGTCGAGCGCCCGGCGGGCGTCCATGAGGGGCTCGAGCGGCTCGTACTCGACGTCGATCAGCTCGAGGGCGTCGCGGGCCGCGTAGCGGTCGTCCGCCACCACGAACGCGACCTCCTGGCCCTGGAACCGCACCTTGTCGGTGGCCAGGACGGCCTGCGTGTCACTCGACAGCGTCGGCATCCACGCCAGTCCCAGCGTCTCCAGGACCGCTCCCGTGATGACGGCCTGGACCTTGGGGTGGGCCTCGGCCGCCGACGTGTCGATCGAGACGATGCGGGCGTGCGCGTAGGGGCTGCGCAAGATGGCCCCGTAGAGCATCCCGGGCAGCTGGATGTCGTCGAGGTAGCGGCCCTGGCCCCGCAGGAACCGGGCGTCCTCCTTGCGGAGCATGCGCCCGAAGCCGATGGGATTGCCCGCCTCGCTCAGCGGCGCCTCGGCCCCGGCAGCGGCGTCGGCCGTCGCGGCCTCGGTCGCACTCGTGGTCGTGTCGGTGGTCTCGGTCTGGCTCACGCGGTCACCTCCTCACCGTCGGTGGCCGGCGCGGTGTCGGTCGTGCCCTCGCCGTCACCGGCGGCGCCGTCGGGGTGCTCGGCCGCCCACCGGACGGACCGCACGATGTTCTCGTAGCCGGTGCAGCGGCAGAACTGCCCGGAGATCACGTCCCGGATCTCGGTCTCGTCGGGGTCGGGGTTGCGGTCGAGGAGCCAGCGGGCCGTCATCAGCATGCCGGGGGTGCAGAACCCGCACTGCAGGCCGTGACATTGCATGAAGCCCTGCTGCAACGGGTCGAGCTCGCCGCCGGTGTCGAGGTCCTCGACGGTGCGGATCGACCGGCCGTCGGCCATGGCGGCCAGCACGGTGCAGCTCTTGACCGGCTCGCCGTCCATCCACAGCACGCAGGTCCCGCAGTTGGAGGTGTCGCAGCCCCAGTGGGTGCCCGTGAGCCCGAGGTGGTCGCGCACGAAGTGCACGAGCAGCAGCCGGGGCTCGACGTCGCGGGACACCTCGGTCCCGTTCACGGTCATCGTCACCTGCATGATCAGGCCCCCTCTCCCCGGGCACGCGCCACCGAGCGCCGCAGCGCCCGCAGGGTCAGCTCGCCGGCCAGGTGGCGCTTGTAGTCGGCGGGCCCTCGCTGGTCTGTCGATGGTGACGTCGCCTCGGCCGCCACCTGGGCGGCGGAGGCCAGGTTGTCGTCGGTGGCCGGCTGGCCCCGCAGGGCGTCCTCGGCCGCCGGTGCACAGAAGTGGGACGCGCCGACCGCGGTCAGCCCGATGCCCACATCCCGGACGTCGTCGCCGTCCAGGGTCAGGAACGCTCCCGCCGCGGCGATGGCCCAGTCGCCGGCCCGCCGCTCGACCTTCGCGTACGCGCTGCCCGCGCCCGGCCGGACCGGCACCCGGATCTCGGTCAGGATCTCGGCCGGCCCCACCACGGTCTCGTAGGGACCGGTGTGGAACTCCCGGGCCGGCACCTGCCGGGTCCCGTCCACGCCCCGGACCACCAGGACAGCTCCCAGCGCTGCCCCGACGGCCGACAGGTCCTCGGACGGGTCCGCCTGGCAGAACGATCCACCGATCGTCCCACGGTTGCGCACGATCGGGTCGGCGATCACCCGCTCGGCGTCGGCGAAGATCGCGTAGTGCTCGGCCAGCAACGGCGAGTCGAGCAGGTCCGCGTGCCGGCTCATGGCCCCGATGGCGATCTCGCTGCCGTCGAGGCGTATGTACGACAGGTCCGTCAGGTCGTTGATGTCGATCAGCACCTCCGGCTGAGCGAGGCGTAGCTTCATCATCGGCAGCAGGCTGTGCCCACCGGCGACGAGCCGGGCCTCCGGACCGTGGCGCTCCAGGAGTGCCACAGCGTCGTCGACGCTGCCGGCACGCTCGTACGTAAACGGTGCAGGCGTCTGCACGTTCTCCCCCGTGGCTCGTACGCAAAGCGGCGGACCGTGCGGCCCGGCGCACGGGGAGTGTGCGCACACCCGGAGCCGTCTGTCCACGCCCCCCTAAGCGAACGCTTATCGGAGCGCTACCGTCCCGTGGCGTGACGCTCACACAGCTCGAGGCGTTCGTCCTCGTCGCCCGTCTCGGGTCGGTCAAGGCCGCCGCCAGAGCCCTCGGCGTGTCCGAGCCCGCGGTATCCGGCGCCCTCGCCGCCCTGCGCAGCCATCTCGGCGACCCGCTCGTCCAGCGGGCCGGCGGCGCCATGGAGCTGACGCCCGGCGGCCAGCGCCTGCTGCCGATCGCCTCCCAGATGGTCAACCTGGCGGCCGATGCCACCGACGCCATCCGCCGCGCCCAGGGCGCTCCGGACCTGCTGCGGGTGGTGGCCACGAGCACGGTGGCGGAGCACGTGGCCCGTCCGCTGCTCAACGCCTTCACGGCCCGCCACGGCCCCGTCGAGGTCACGCTCGGCGTGGCGACCGCCAGCGAGATGCCGGCCCTGCTGCTCGAACGGCTGGCAGACGTCGGCCTCGGCCCCCGCCTCGGCGACCTCGAGTCGCGGCCCATGCTGCGCCACCGCCTCGTCGTGGTGGCCGGGCCCCGCCACCAGCTCGCCCGCGCCGACCGCGTCGCCCCGTCGTGCCTGTCCCGCCAGACCTGGCTGGTCGACGCCAGCGGCGCCGATCCTGCCACCGAGGTCGGTCTGCTGATGGAGCGCCTCCGCGTCCCCGACGACCGGATCCGCGTCTTCCCGAGCATGGCCGCCGCCTGGGCGGCTGCGGCGGACGGCGAGGGCATCGCCCCGGGCGTCGCCCACCTGGTCGAGAACGAGGTCGTGCGCGGCCACCTCGTCGTGCTGCCGGTCGAGGGAACCCCGATCGACCTCATGTGGTACGCCAACACGCTGCCGCCCGGCCGCCGGTCGATGGCCACCGACCGCCTGCGCCGCTTCCTCGACACGCCCCATGCGACGCAGGCGATGCGCCGGGCCGATGCCAGCGTGCCCGTGTCGCGGTTCCGGCCGCCCGTGTACGTCACGCTCTGGAGCTGAAGATGTGGAAGTGTCGCGGGCAGCCGCGATGACGAAGGGGGGACCGCATGCGCGTTCCGTTGACGATCGCCGACCACCTCGCCCGTGCCGAACTGGTGTACCCGGACCGCATCGGGGTGATCGACGAGCCCGATCAGCCGGCGGCGTCGTGGGGTGAGCTGACCTATGCCCGGGTGGCGGGGCTGGCCCGGGCGCAGGCCGCGGGACTCGACGCGCTCGGCATCGGGCGTGGCGAGCGGGTGGCCGTGGTGTCGCACAACGCCGCCCGCCTGCTGGTGTCGTTCTACGGCGTGAGCGGCTGGGGCCGTGTGCTGGTGCCCGTCAACTTCCGCCTCAGCGCCGACGAGGTGCGGTACATCGTCGAGCACTCCGGCGCGTCGGTGCTGCTCGTCGACCCCGAGCTCGACGAGGCGCTGGCCGGTGTCGAGTGCAAGCACCGCTTCGTGCTGGGCGCCGAGACCGACGCCACCCTCTGGCCCACCGACGCCACCGTGCCGGAGCCCTGGGCCGACCCCGACGAGGAGGCCACCGCCACCATCAACTACACGAGCGGCACCACCGCCCGTCCCAAGGGCGTGCAGTTGACCCACCGGACGCTGTGGCTCAACGCCGCCATGTTCGGCTGGCACAGCGGAGTCAGCGACCGCGACGTATACCTGCACACGCTGCCGATGTTCCACTGCAACGGCTGGGGCATGCCGTTCGCCCTGACCGGCATGGGCGCGCAGCAGGTGGTGCTGCGCAAGGTCGACGGGACCGAGATCCTGCGCCGGGTCGAACGCCACGGGGTCACGCTCATGTGCGGCGCCCCGGCCGTCGTGGCCGCCATCCTCGACGCCGCCGAGCGCTGGGACGGCCCGACTCCCGGCCGGGACCGCACCCGCATGGTCGTGGCCGGCGCCCCGCCTCCCACCCGGGTCATCGAGCGCATGGAGACCGAGCTCGGCTGGGAGTTCATCCAGATCTATGGCCTGACCGAGACCGCACCCCTGCTCACCATGAACCGCAGCCGGGCGGAGTGGGACGACCTCGACGCCGGCGAGCGCGCCGGCCGCCTCGTGCGGGCCGGGGCGCCGACGCTGGGCGTCACGCTGTCGACCACGGACCAGGGCGAGGTGCTGGCGCGGTCGAACGTCGTGCTGGAGGGGTACTGGGAGCAGCCCGACGCCACCGCCGAGGCGCTGGAGGGTGGCTGGTTCCACACCGGCGACGGGGGCACGTTCGAGGACGGCTACCTCACCATCTCGGACCGGAAGAAGGACGTGATCATCTCGGGCGGGGAGAACGTGTCGTCGATCGAAGTGGAGGACGCGCTGCACTCGCACCCCGCCGTGGCCGAGGTCGCCGTGATCGGCGTGCCGGACGAGAAGTGGGGCGAGACGGTGAAGGCGCTGGTGGTGCTGGCGCCGGACGCGAGCGCCGACGAGCGGGAGCTGATCGACCACTGCCGCAGCCGGCTTGCCCACTACAAGTGCCCGACGTCGGTGGAGCTGCGCGACGAGTTGCCCCGCACGGCGACAGGCAAGTTGCAGAAGTTCAAGCTGCGGGCGCCCTACTGGGAGGGACGGGAACGACAGGTGAATTGACATGACACGGCAAGGATAGGGCCCTCTGACCTGTTAGTGTGTCGCAGGGCAGCAAAAGTTGCCGAAAAGACACATGAGAGGCGGAGGACGGTCGGAGGATGTCGGGTAGGCCCTGGTTCTACGAGCCCGTCGTGAGCGATCACGACACGGCGGACGAGGCGCTGCACCAGCTGACCCTGTGTTCCATCAGCCTGGGCGAGGCGTTGGCCCTGCTCACGGCGGACATACCCAGCGTCGTCGACGGCTGGGAAGGCATGGCCCGGCTGGCCTTCGACGAGCAGATGCCCGGCATCCTCGTCGCCGGCTACCAGCTGGCCGGTGCGCTGCTGGCAGCCGGCGTAGCGGTGACCGCCGCGTACGAGAGCAGCGTGCTCGAGGCCGACCTGCGGGCCCGGCTGCGGGCCGACCACGAGGCCGAGCTGGCGGCGGCGGCCCGATGACGCTGAACGCCTCCGCCCGCCCCGAGCGTCTCCGCCACCTGGCCGAGACGACGACCGCCGTCGCCGAGGCCCTGACGCGCCGGGCCGGCCACCTCGAGGACGCTTACGACGCCTACGTGCTGGCCAACGGCCCCGACTGGCGGATCGACGTCAGTGCCCTGGACGAGGCCCTGCTGGCGTGGGCGGAGACTCTCACGGG
>Ga0075419_10000312_pt1 | contig 29519 bp, 26 predicted proteins | sample SoiMetdeltSBSDD3_FD_76900 | JGI IMG/M metagenome (GOLD analysis project Ga0075419, IMG submission 76900) | Bulk soil microbial communities from a Populus tree surrounding site in Tennessee, USA - Soil MetaG P. deltoides SBSDD3 | ecosystem: Environmental > Terrestrial > Soil > Tree plantation... | reverse complement strand
GCTTCGTGGCTCTTCAGAGCGGCTTGATGTTCGCCGCGGCCGGACCCTTCTGGCCCTGCGTGACGTCGAAAGAGACCTTCTGGCCCTCTTTCAGCGACTTGTAGCCGTCCATCTGGATGCTGCTGTGGTGGGCGAAGAGATCCTTGCCGCCGTCATCCGGCGTGATGAATCCGAAGCCCTTGGAGTCGTTGAACCACTTCACGGTACCTGTAGACATGTGTGTCTTTCCATTCCTGAACTGCATGTGCGCGGACCAAGCCGAGACGCGCTTCCGGGCGAGATGTTCAAGGGAGGAATCGGACTGCCGCCAGGCACCGCTCGTTGAAGCGGCGGAGAGGGAATGCGAATTCACTGCCGAATTCACTGCTTGACTATCCTGCGGAGCGCACTGTAGCACGTGCCAGCCGCGCGTGGGGTTATTTCGGAGCGACGCGTCTACAACTGTCGCGTGAGGTGCCAGCCCGCGCAGTTGCGGCAGCGATAGGTGCCGAGCGCCGGAAGGTTGCGCCGCTCGATGCAGCGCGCCGCCATGACAAGCGCGTCGACCTGCGACCAGTAGCGGCGCTTGCTGAGGCAGCTGCGCTCTTTATAAGACTGGAAGCCGCTTTGCTGAAGGCTGCTGGACACTACGATTCCTTGACGTGGGGCGCGCAAACTAACACGGTTTGGTCCGCTAGTGGCGCGGGCCTTTGCGGCCGCCCTCGTTCGAGTCGGGCGTGGAGCGCCGCGGCGCGCGCGTGGTAGTGGCCTCGAGGAGCAGTCCCACGGCCTGCAGGAACACCGCCTGAGGCACCTCGTCCTCGCCGGAGAGCATGCGCTCGAGGCTGTCGGTAGAGGTATTGAGCGCGTCGCCCAGCGCGTCGAGCCCGTTACAGAGCTGCACCGCGCGGCGCAGCGCCATCATCGGCACTTCGGAGTTCTTCATTCCGCATGGTAACGCCTCGGCGCCTATACTGCCCGCGATGCGCCGTGCGCTCCTACTGGCCGCTCTGCTCGTGTTCGCGCCTGCCCGCGCCGACGAGCTCAGCGAGACGCTGAACATCGTGTGGGAAGTGCTCTGGCAGCAGCAGGGCTACCTGCAGCCGGTGTCGAAGTGGCGCGACCCGATCCGGGTCGGCGTTTCGGGCGCGGGCGCTCCGCGCCATCGCCGGTTCGTGCTCGCGCAGCTCGGCCGCGTGGCGCGCAGCGCCGGGATCGAGCTGGCCGAGGCGCAGCCCGACGGCCCTCCCGCGAACTTCGAAATCGAGATCCTCGCCGACGACCTGACGCGCGTCGGGTTCTACTTCGCCTGCCGCACCCAGCGCACGCCGGGGGTCGGCGTGATCCGGCGGGTGAAGATCACGGCCGAGGAACGCGCGCTGCGGCGCTGCATGCTCCACGAGGCGATGCACGCGATGGGCCTGGTCGGCCACCCGCACGGCGGATCGATCCTCTCGTATTACCGCAGCTCCGACGAGCTCACCGCGGCCGACGAGCTCCTGCTCAAGGCGTGGTACTCGGACGAAATCAAGCCGGGGATGCACGCGCTTCCCGTCCTCGCGGTATTCGCGCGACGCCTGGTCGAGGCCGCGCCCGCGGCAGAAAGGCCCCAGGCCGAGCGCACCGCGGCGCAGTTCCAGCGCCTGGCGCTCGACCAACTCGAGTCGATCGCGGCGGGCAAGGGCGAGCCGCCGCGGATCCTGTTCCAGTCGTCGACCCTGACGCCGGCCGGGCTCGCGCGCGGCCGTCTGGAAGCGCAGCGCGCGCTCGCCGCCGCGAAGGCCGAGGCCGCGGGCCCCGAGAACAGCCCGAGCGCGGCTACGCAGGCCGATCGATGAGCTTCGCCACCCGCTCGCGCAGCGCCTGCAGCCCGAACGAGACGTCCTGAATCGCGCCGTTCACGAAGAAGGTCGGCGTGCCGCGCACGCCGCTCTTCCCGCCGCCGTCGATCTGCTCGCGCACGCGCTGCAGGTAGAGCTGATCTTCCATCTCGGCCTCGTAGCGCGCCGGGTCGAGCTCCAGGCGCCTCGCGTAGCCGCGGAGATGGTTCGTCTTCAGGTGCCCCTGATTCTCGAGCAGCACGTCGTGCATCTCCCAGAACTTGCCTTGCGCGGCGGCGGCCTCGGAGGCGAGCGCGGCGCTGAGCGCGTGCGGATGCACGCCCTCGAGCGGGAAGTGGCGCCAGACGAGGCGCACTCGCCCGCGCCAGTGCTCGAGGATCAGCTTCACCGCCGGCGCCGCCTGCCTGCAGTTCGGGCATTCGAAGTCGCCGTACTCGACGATGGTCACCGGCGCGTGCTCGCCGCCGAGGAGATGGTCGGAAGCGGCGACCGGCACCGCGAGCTCGAACGGATGGCCCATCAGACCCTCATTAGACCTTTATGCCCTCGTCGGCGACCACGCGCTGCACCGCCGGACGCCGCAGCATGCGGTCCTTGAGCGCGGTGTAGTTCCTGAGCTCGGCGACCGGCAGCTCGCGCCGCACGCCCCAGGCGTAGAACACGAAGGCATACGGGTCGAGCACCGAGTAGGCGTCGGAGAGCCACTCGCGCCCCGCGTACAGGCCGTCGATCTGCTTCAGGTAGTCGTGGAAGGTTTTCTTTCCCATGGCCTGAAGACCCGGGAACGCCGCCTTGTCCTCGGTGTAGCGCTCGGGCCGGCCGATGTGCGCGTGCGCGGGATGCACGCTCGAGGCGAAGAAGCCGATCGTGGAGAGCGCCTTCGCCTCCGACACCGGGTCGAGCGGCCAAAGGCCGAAGCGCTTGCCGAGGAACGGCAGGATCGCGGTGTTCTCGGAGAGCGGCGTGCCGTCGTCGAGCCTGAGCGCGGGCACGCGCCCGAGCGGATGGATCTTCAGGTACTCGGCCGTTTTCTGCTCGCCCTTCGCGAGGTCCATCTTCTTCGCCTCGTACTTCTGTCCGCTCTCCTCGAGCACGATATGCGCGGCCATCGAGCAGGCGTTAGGGGCGTAGAAAAGCGTCAGCATCGCGGTGCTCCTGTCGTGGTGGGGGATAGCCCATTCTAGTTCGCGGCCGCGCCGGCGACCAGCCGCTCGATCTCGGCCGCGAGCGCGGCCGCGTCGTTCGCGAAGTAGTGCGTGTGAGCGCCCGCGCCGAGGCAGAGCTCGCTGCGGTCGCCGCAGCGCTCCGCCGCCACCCGGCCGTCGGCGCCGAGCAGGGCGACGCCGAACTTCGGCCCGGCGAGCGCCGCTTCCGTGCTCGGCGTCCAGATGAAGCGCCCGACGTAGTCGCCCGAGCGACACGCGTTCACCCACTCGGCGGCGCCGAGCGCCGCTGCCGCCGGACCGGCGTTGGCGAACACCGGCTCGCGCGCGCCCATCCAGCGGTAGAGCAGCGGAAAGCGCTCCGCGTAGAGGTCGCGCAGGGGCGAGCCCACGGTGACGAGCGAAAGACGCATCGCGCCGACCAGCTCGCGGAGGCGCCCCTGCGCGTGCAGGTGGCGCAGGAGATCCGCGCTGATCACGGTGCCCTGGCTGTGCGCGACGATCACGATGCGCGCATAGCCCGCGGCGCGCAGGTAAGCGAGGAGCGACGCGTAGCGCGAAAAGATCCGCGCGCGCGGCGGCCGCCGGTTCGGCGGATCGGCGAAGTAGTTGTCGATGTCGAGCACCGCGTCGATGGCGACGCGAAGGCGCCCGAACGTCCGGGTAAAGCGCGCGCCGAGCGCGGCGAGCGTCAGCGCGCCTCCGGCAAGCCACTTGCCGACCGCGACCAGCGTCTCGCCTTCGAACAGCTCGAGCACGTCGACGATCCAGACCGTGAGCTCGCCGCCCACGCCCATCGTCAGCGTGATGGTGCGCAGGACGAACGCGAGATAGAGCACGCTGCCGGCGATGGCGCCGGCCGGCACGAGGTACTTCGCCGCGGTGCCGAGCGCGCGCACGCCGCCCGAGAGCCAGTTGCCGAGCCTGCGCGCCCACTCGGGTGCGCCCGGCCGCAGCGCGCCGCGCGCATCCAGGTTCGCGGTGGGCGAGATCTCCTCCAGCAGCGACGGCAGGAGAACCAGCAGCCCCGCGGCGAACCCAAGCAGCATGGCGAGCACCAGCGGCGTGAAGAAGGCGCCGAGGGTCTGCACGCGCTCCTCGAGGAAGATCTCGGCCGAGCGATAGCCGGTGCCGAAGAAAATCGGATGGTAGGGAAGCTTGTCCAGCGCGCGGCCGGCGACGTAGCTCACTACCGACCACAGCACCAGGCTCAGCACCACGAAGAGCGAGCTCGAGCCGATCAGCCCGAGCCGCGCGGTGTGGAGCGACGCCTTGGCGGCGCCGTCGCCGCCGCGGCCGAGCCACCCTCCGAGCAGCAGCGCGGCGATCTGCACCAGGACGAATGCCGCCCACGCGAGCAATTCGCCGGCGAGCAGCCCCTCGGTGACGTGGAGCGCCGCCGTGACCATCCACTCGAACTGCGTCGTCACGTTGTCGAGCAGCAGCACGCCGTCGATACAAAGCGCGGCCACGGCCACGACGACCAGCACGTGGCCGAGCACCCGCACGCCTTGCGTCATGCCGGCGTAGCGCTCGACCAGGTAGGCGCCGAGCAACGTGACTCCGAGCGCGCCGGCGGCGAAATACAGGCGCGCCACCCATTCCTCGGCCGCGAGCGCGAAGAGCGCCGCGGCGATGCCCGCAGCCGCGGCCGCGAGCAGCACGAGCAGCTTGACCCAGCGCCGCAATCGGGACGGCTCGCGCAGCCACGCCAGGCCGGCGAGCGCCGTAAGCACCACTGCCGCCACCCCGAACGCGGCGGCGAGGAGCTGTCCCTGGAGCTCCGGCGCCACCAGCGCCGCCGCGCCGAACGCGAGCATCAGCAGCATCGGAAGCTGCAGCAGCGCGATCGGCCCTTTCATCAGCCACGCCGCCCAGGCGTGGAAGCGCTGCAGAAGACGCCATCCCGCGCCGCCATGCGTGGCGAGCGAAATCTGGTCGACCACGTCGGCCGCGAGCGTGCTCAGGTGAAAGAAGAGCTGATAGAGCGCCGTCAGCGCGCGCAGCCCGCCCTTGCCGAGGCGTGAGAGGTCGGCCCAGTACATCTCGTAGACGTCGACCGCGCGCCGGTCCGCGCGGCGGCGCAGCGACACGCGCGTCGACTCGTAGAGCGTCTCGTCTTCGGGAAGCACGAGGCGTCCTAGCAGGTAGTCGTTCAGCGCCATGCCGAGATCCTTCGGCTCGTGCGTCTCAGGTCTTGATCCGCGTTCTCCTGCCACGCGAGGAGGTGCGGCAACCTCCGCAGCCGCGGCTTGGTGCGCCTGGTAGAACCCGCTCGGCGTACCCGGCGCGCGCCGCGCGCGCTCCTGCTTCCTCGCCGCGAGAACCATCGGCGCCGGCGCCGCCGTCTCCGCGAGCGGCCCGCCGCCGGGCTCGAGCTTCGCCACCGGCACCAGAACGCCCTGGATCTCGCCGTGCTCGTAGCGCGCAGCGCCGTGCTCTTCCGCGCACAGCAGCCTCGCCACCTCCCTCACCGTCTGCCCGGGCTTTTGATCCGCGATCCCGTGGACGACGACGATGGCGACGCGATCGGTTGTCATCCGGTCGGATTATCCGGCGTTGGAAGAAGTGGGCGGCTTCCATTGGTCGCCCGCTCCCCGCCCGCGCGTTCCGCTGCGCGGGCCGCGCCCCCCGCTCACCTCCGTGGCCGGGGGGCGTTTTTTGGTGCTGACCTACTTTCCGCCTGCGAAGCAGTAGAACTTGCCGGCGCCGCCGGTCTTCACCAGCGCCTCCTGGCTGCAGCCCGCGCTGCCGTGCGAGGAGTTCCACGACTTCATGTGGCGCGTGTCTGCCAGGCCCTGCAGGTCGTGGTGGCCGACGATCGCCGAGCCATCGCCGCTCTTCGACCAGTTGCCGCAGTTGGTGTCGCCACCGGCGGTGGAGTACATGCCTTGGGGATCGGAGCCGGTGAGGATGTCGTGCTCGTTCGGGGTGTCGCCGCGCCCCTTCACCTGCTCGCCTTTTTCGGTCAGCGCGTTCTGCTTGTTGATCTTGTTCTTGCTCGAATGCAGGTCGTTTACGTTGTTCGCGACCACCACGCCCTTTGCGTTGCGCCACGGACCCTTGCCGATGCGGTCGCGCGCGTTCTCGCCGGCCGCGCCCTTGGGCTCGGTCGTGCTGAGGTAGGCGTGCCAGTTGGTGAGCTTCGAGCCTGCGGCCTTGGCGAGCGCATTGCAGTGCTCGTCGGCGCCCTTCAGGCCGCCGAGATCGCCACCCTTGCCACTGCCTTCGCTCGTCACGAAGAAGGTCATCTGGCCGCCGCCGCCCTTCCCGCTTGCCTTTTTGTCCTGGGCATGGGAAGGCGCGCTCATGCCGGCCGATACCAGGAACACTGCCGCAACGATTGCCGAAAGCTTCATGAAACCTCCGATTGGGTTGGGGGAGCCGAAGTGTTGCCGCAATGGAGTCAACAAACAAGGGTTTTCGGCTATTCCCGCACCCTAGTCGCCGCGCCAGCCGGTGTGGAGCGGGAAGTAAAGCCCGCGGCTAGCGCCGCCGAGCGCCGCGGCATAGGCATCGAGCTGGGCGGCGTAGCGTTCGCGTTCCCGGTCGAGGAACGCCTCGACCTCGGCGCCTTCGTGGCGGCTGGTCTTGAAGTCGACCACCCAGAGCCGCCCGTCGCGGTCGCGGAACACGCGGTCCATGACGTAAGTTCGCGGACCCTCAAGCGAGCGGACGCGCATTCGGTACTCGCTGCGTGCGAGGGCGTGCGGGCCGAGAATCCAGCGCCCGCGCTCGTCGGAGAGCGCATTTTTCAGCGCCTGGGCGACCGACTCGACGGAGCGCTGAAGCTCCGCCGGGGCGACCCCGCGCCTTTGAAGATCGCGCCTGAACGATTTCTCGAGGGACGAAATGCGCGCGGCGTCCCAGCCGCGCAGCTCGTCCTCCGCGAGGCGCTGCAGCCACCGATGCACCACGGTGCCGACGTGGCGCGCGGTCTCGCCCGCCCAGGAGAATTCGATTTGCTGTTCGCCGGGCCTTTCCGATGGTGCCGACCAGTGCGCCCGTGGCGGGATCGGCACGCTCTCGACATCGAGCGCGAGGCGCGTGAGCGTGGTGAACGGCGCGCGGGGCTCGTGCATGAAGTCCATCGCGAGCTGCTCCGGGACCAAGCGCGCGTAATGAGCCTCGGCGACCGGCCACGCGCGCGCGAGGAGCGAGCGCGGCGCCGGCGCGCGCGGGCTGCCGTCGTCCTCGCACTTCGTGCAGGCGAGAAGGTGCAGGCGGCTCTCGGCGCGCGTCGCCGCGACGTAGAGCAGGCGCGCGGCTTCGAGGTCTTCGGCTTCGACCTCCAGGTTTCTCAGGTAGCGATAGGCAAGGTCGTCTTCAGCCCCGCTCTCCCTCATCGGGGCGAGAAGCAGGCCGCTCGAGCGCTCTCTCCAAAGGAAGAGCGGCGTATCGCTCCTTCCGGGGCCCTTGTCGAGGCCCGGCACGATGACGGTGCCGAACTCGAGGCCCTTCGCCTTGTGGATCGTCATGATCTGGAGATCGTCGTCGGTCGCCTCGAGGTCGGGCAGCGCGTAGAGCTGCCGCAGGCTTTCGTCCAGCGCCGCGAGGTCCTCCAGGTCGCCCGCGCGCTCGAGGCTCTCGAGCTCGTCGAGATAGATCTCGGCGTCCTCGAGGTCGGTCGCGCTCGCCACGCAGGCCGGCCCGCCGAGCGCAAGCCACACGCCCTCGACGCGCTCGCGCAGGCTGCCGCGGCCGCGGCTCGCAATCGCCTCCCCAAGAATCCGCCGGAAGCGCTCGAGCTGGGGATGGTCTTCGATCAGCTCCCAGACGGTCGCGTAGCGATCGCCGGAGGCGATGGAGTGAAGCTCGGAAAGAGAAAGACCACACCACGGAGCACGCAGGATCGAGAGCCAGGCGATGCGGTCGCCGAGATGCGAGAGCGCGCGCGTGAGCGCGTAGAGGTCCTGCACCACCTGGACCTCGCCCAGGTGCTCGATCTCGATGGCGCGGAAGCGGATGCCGGCCGCCTTCAGGGCGGGAACGATGTCGGCGAGCGCGTCGCGCTTGCGCACCAGGATCGCGGTGCGGTCCTTCGCCTCGCGCACCAGCTCCACCACACGGCTCGCCTCGGCTTCGCGGTCGGGGAGCGCGTGCCAGGTAGCGGCTTCGCCGCCGAGGGGCTTTTTCTGCGGGTGAGGCGTTGCCGGGGAGTAAGGAACGGCCCCCGAGGCAGGATCCGCCTGCGCGGGGAGGATTCGGGCAAAGGCCGCGTTGAAAAAAGCGATCAGGCTCTTCTGCGAGCGGAAGTTGGTGGAAAGCGTGAGCGGCTCGAGCCTCACGCCGCCGAGGCCGCTCTCGCGCGCCTGGAGAAAGAGCGCCACCTGCGCCTCGCGGAAGCGGTAGATCGACTGCATCGGGTCGCCGACCAGGAAGAGGGTCCTTCCGTCACCCCCCTGCCATCCGCTCGTCAGGAGCGTCAGCAGTTCCCACTGCGAGATCGAGGTGTCCTGGAACTCGTCGACCAGGATGTGCTTCACGCGGTAGTCGAGCGCGAGCAGTAGGTCGGTGGGCGCCTCCGGGCTGCCGAGCGCGCGCACCGCACCCTGCGCGACCTCCGTGAAGTCGGCTTCGCCGCGCTCGCCGAACACCACCTTCAGGTGCGCGGCGGCATGCGGCAGGAGCCTGAGGATCGCCTCGAGCACTTCCCACTGGTAGTCGCTGTAGCGCTCGGGCGGCATCTCCTGCAGCGCGATCAGCGCCTCGCGTAGACCCGCAGTCGCGACAAGCGTCGCGGGCGCCGCCGGCCGCCGTCTCCATTCCTTTTCCTTCGTCAACCACTCGTTGGCCATCTCTACCGACGCGGCAGGATGGATCCGGCGCGCGGCGGCGAGGATGCGCGCGCGCTCGAGCGCGAAGCTCGCCTCGAGCTCGGGCCGGGAGCGCGAAGCGCCGGTGGTGCGCAGCCACTGGTCGCGCTTCGCGAGCATCGAAGAGAGCAGCCACACGGCGGTGCCGAGGTTGTTGTCGAGGTGCGCGAGGAGCCGCTCGGCATCGGGAGAGAGCGCCTTCAGGGTACGCAGCGCGGCTTCGCGGTAATGCGGCCGCGCGTCCTCGACCAGCTCGGGCTGGGCGCCGAAGCGCGCGAGCACCGGCATCTGCCGGGTCAGCGAGGCGCAAAGCGCATCGATCGTCTGGATGCGCAGGCGATGGCCGAGCTCGCCGGCGCCGGGCGCCGCTTCCAGCACGCGCTTGCGCATCTCGGCAGCGGCCTTGCGCGTAAAAGTGATGGCGACGATCTCCTCGGGGCGCTCGACCGAGCCGAGCAGCCCGAGGAAACGCCGGACCAGAAGCTCGGTCTTACCCGAACCCGCCGGCGCCTGCACGATGAACGAGCGCCTCGGGTCGAGGGCGGCTTCGCGGGCGGCGGCGTCGGGAAGGTCGCTCTTCTTCACGGTTTACGGGCAAGAACTTTGCTCATATCCTTGTTTTGGGGGTAACCCAGTGGCCATCCAGCTCTACGATCTCGCCGCGGCCGAAGACGACCGGCGCTTCTCGCCCTACTGCTGGCGCGCGAAGATGGCGCTGAAGCACAAGGGGCTCGAGTTCGAGACCCTGCCGTGGCGCTTCACCGAGAAGGACCGCATCGAGTTCACCGGCTCCGCCACCGTGCCGGTGATCGTGGACGGCAAGCGCGCGGTGTACGACTCGTTCGAGATCGCGGTGTACCTCGACGAAGCCTATCCCAGCCGGCCGGGCCTGTTCGAAGGCACCGAGTCGCGCGCGTTGTCGCTTTTCATGCACCACTGGGCGTTCCGCACGCTCCACCCCCCGCTCCTGCGCGCGATCCTGCTCGACCTCTACCGCCACCTGCACGAGAAGGACAAGGCCTACTTCCGCGAATCGCGCGAGAAGCGGCTCGGCGGGCGGCTCGAGGAGGTCGGCGCCGAGCCCAAGAAGTGGCTCGCCGAGTTCCGCGGCGCGCTCGAGCCGCTGCGGCCGGCGCTGGTGCAGAACGCGTTCGTCGCCGGCAAGGGGCCCGGATTCGCCGACTACATCGTGTTCGGCACCTTCCAGTGGGCGCGCGCGGTATCGCCGCTGCGCCTGCTCGAGCCCGACGACCCGCTGTTCAAGTGGCGCGAGCGCATGCTCGAGCTCTTCGGCGGTTACGCTCGCGAAGCCAAGGGGTACCCGGTCTGGGCTTGAGGTCACCATTCTTCTCACTCAGGCGCCTCCTCGTCCTCCACTTCCTCCAGTACATTGAACTTCTCGTAGACGCGGCATAGCGTCTGCAAGTCGCAGCGCAGGCAGGTCTTCAGATCGCGCTTGGGGTCGACCGCGGCCTCGCCGGCGGCGAAGCCGCCCGCCAGTGCCTCGGTTTCCTTTCTCCACTCGGCGAGGAGCGCGGGCCAGTTCTTCGCGGCCCGGACGTTGGGAACCAGCTCGCGGGCTCTGCCAAAGCCCGTGAAGCGCATCGCGCCGCGGCGCAGCCTGGCGAAGGCGACCGCGGCGAGCTCCTCCGGCGCGCTCACCGCGTAGAGCGGAAGCTGCGGGTCGTCGGGACGCGGCGGCTCCCAGTCCTTCGGCGTGACGCGGTAGCCGCTCTTGTAGTCGATGAGGACATGGCCGCCCTCGCCTTCGAGCAGGCGATCCATCCGGTCGATGCGACCTTCGATTTCCATTCCCCCCAGGCGAAGGCTTCGCTTCTGTTCGACCGCCGCGACTTCGAAGCGCGGGCGCTTCTTCTCCAAAGCGAGCCACTCCTCGGCGATCCGCGCGAGACGCACGCGCTCGAGCTCGGCGAAGCGGCCCTCGACCGCGGCCTCCCGCACCGCCGCGGCGGCGGCTCTCTCGATCACCGGAGCGAGATCCGCGCTCTGCAGCGCCGAGCTGGTCTTCAGCTCGGCCCAGATCTCGCGCATCAGGGCATGCAGGAGCTTGCCCCGGTCCGAGGCATCCGGACCGGCAAGCGGCGTCTCGAGCGGCTCGGCCGCGAGGCGCCAGCGCGCGAACGCGCGGAAGGGGCACGCCGCCTGGTCGGCGAGCACCCGCGTGCCGCCGCGCACCGGACCCGGGGGGACCGAAGGTCCGCTCTTGTCTTGCACGTTGACCAGGTTTTTTCGGGAAAACAGGAGATCGCGGAGGCGAGGGAACGCGGGCAGCTCGAGCGTGCCGTCGGGAACCTGCGCGATGAGCGGGCTCGGCGCGAGGTCGCGGTCCTCCTCCTTGGCGGGCCAGGAAACCACGACTTCGGCCGCCGCGGCGAGCCAATCGTCGGTGAGACGGCGATCGAGCGCGGCGGAGGTTTCCGGCGACGCCTGCGGCACGCCGGCCTTCTTCTGCAGCGCCACGGGGATGAACGGATTCGGGCGCGCGTCGAGCGGCCAGGTCGCGTCGGTCAGCCCGCTTACCCACAGGCAGTCGAAGCGCAGCCCGGCGGACTCGAGCACGCCGAGGATCTGGATCGGCGCCGCGGGAGCGTCGGCGGCGGGCTGGAACAGCGTCTCGCCGCAAAGATGCGAGAGCGAGGCGAACGCCTGCTGGATCGAGACCGGCTTCGAGACGCGCTCCAGCTTCGCCAGCTCGCCGAGCGTCTCGTGCCACTTGGCGAGCGCCTGGAATTCTTCGGAGTCGCTCGCGCGCTCGCCGGGGAAACCCGCCGCCTCGAGCAGCGCCGAGAAATGCCGCGCCCAGCCGCCGAAGGTGTTGCGGGCTTCGGCCTTGAGCTGAAACACCCTTTCCAGTCGCTGGCGCAGGAGCTCGCAGCGCCCGGCCGCAGCCACCAGCTTGGGGAGCGAGACGGCCGCGCCCAGCGTGTAGCGCAGGTCGCGATCGAGCCTTGCGCGGCGGGTCATTTCGGTCTCGGCGCCGCCGAGGAACGGCGAGCGCACCAGGCGGCTGACGCCGGCGAATTCGATTTCCTGGAATGAAAACCGGATGAGGCTCAGCGCGAAGTGAACCGCGGGCGCCTCGGCCAGCGGCTCGCCGAGCGAGACGTTGAACGGCAGCGCGGCTTTCGCCGCGCCGGGCAGGTTGTAGCCCGGCTGCATGACGCGCGAGAACACCCGCAGCGCCTCCCTGCGCCGCTTCGCCAGGTCGGGCACGACGACGCCGATGCGGCTCCGGCCCTCCTCCAGCCGCGCGCGCGCCCAGGCCGCGGCGCGCTCGAGCTCCTCGCGCGCCGAGCGGAAAGCGAGCTTCACCGCGCGGCCGGCGCCGCGCTCGGGGGCGCAGTGCGCGAGCGTGAAGCTCTCCAGCAGCGCCTTTGCCTGCGGCGGAACGATGTCGAACGCGTAGGCGACCAGTAGCTTTGGAAGTGTTGTTGTCCTCAAATCCTTCTGCAGAGCTTCTTTCTGCAAGCCCAGAATCAGATCTGGAAGGCGTGCCGGGTCGATCTCGCCGCGGGTGCGCGCCTCGTACTTGCGCGCCCACTCGCGGAACGCCTGCGCGTCCTCGCCCCCGGGGCCGGGCGGGATGCGCCAGGCGTGCACAAGCCGCCACGCGTCGCGGCACTGCGCCGCCGTGTGCGCAATGGAAAGCAGATCCGAGCCGGCGAGGATCTCCTCCCAGATCGCCTGCTCCTGCGCTGCGGTGAGAAGGATCGGCAGCTCCTGCCCGGAGTAGAGCGCGTCCTCCCACAGCCGCACGACGAACGCGTCGAGCGGGAGGATGTCGGGCGCATCCCACGCCGCCAGGCCCCGCGCCGCCTGGTGGGCGTCGAATTCCGCCATCAGGCTCTGCGCCAGGCGGCGGTTCGGCGTCACCACGGTGATGCGCGCGGCGTGGCCTTCGCCGAGGCGCGCGAACAGATCGGACTTCGAAATCGCCAACTTATCTCTCGAGAATCGCGGTGACGCCCATCCCGCCCGCGGCGCAGATGGAAATGAGGCCGCGCCCCGAGCCGCGCTCGGCGAGCTGCTTGGCGAGCGTCGCCACGATGCGCGCGCCAGTGGCGGCGAACGGGTGGCCGATGGCGACGCTCGAGCCTTTCGGGTTGAGCTTCGAGCGGTCGATGGCGCCCAGGGCGCGTTCTCGCTTCAGCCGCGTTCGGCAATACTCTTCGGATTCCCAGGCCTTGAGCGTGCAGAGGACCTGCGCGGCGAAGGCCTCGTGGACCTCGTAGATATCGAAGTCCTGGAGCTTCAGGCCGGCGCGATCGAGCATGCGCGGCACGGCGTAGGCCGGCGCCATGAGCATGCCTTCCCTGGGCCCCGCCAGGCCGACGAAATCCACCGCCGCGGTTTCCGAGAAGGTCAGGTACGCGAGAATCTTCCAACCCCGAGTCCGGGCAAATTCCTCTGAAGAAAGAAGCACGCAGGCCGCGCCGTCGGTGAGCGGCGAGCTGTTTCCTGCGGTCAGCGTGCCCGCCGAGGAGCGGTCGAACGCGGTCCTGAGCGACGCGAGCTTCTCGAGCGAGGTGTCGGGCCGGACGTTGTTGTCGTGGCGCAGGTCGTTGAACGGCACGACCAGGTCCTCGAAGAAGCCGGCCTTCCACGCGGCGGCGGCGTTGCGGTGGCTCGCCAGCGCGAGCTGGTCCTGCTCGGCGCGGCCGACGCGCCATTCCTTCGCGGTTTCCTCGGCGTGCTGGCCCATCGAGAGCCCCGTGCGCGGCTCGGCGATGCCCGGCGCCGAGGGCTTGAGATGTCCGGGTCTCAACCCCAGCCAGGGTGAAAGACGCTCTCCGGCGGTGCGCCCGTGCGCGCTGGTCAGAACGATCTTCTGCAGCTCGGGCCCGTAGGTGAGCGGGATGTCGCTCGCCGAGTCCACGCCGCCGGCGATGCCGCACTCGATCTCGCCCGCCGCGATGCGGTGCGCCACCTGCACCGCGGCCGTGAGGCTCGTGCCGCACGCGCGCTGCACGTCGTAGGCCGGCGTCTCGGGATGCAGCCCGCTGCCGAGCGTCGACTCGCGCGCCAGGTTCCAGTCGCGCGAGTGCTTGATCACGGCGCCGGCGGCGACTTCTCCGATCCTTTCGTTTTCCAGGTGAAAACGGGAAACGAGGCTTTTCAAGGCCGTCGTGAGCATCTGCTGGTTGCTCGCCTCGTTGTAGGCGGTGTTGGCGCGCGCGAACGGAGTGCGCACCCCGCCGACGATGGCGACCCGGCGCGGGGAGGGAGTCATGGGTTTAAACTAGCGCGAGGAGGAGCGTTGGGATGCACATGATAGCCAAGGTCCTGGCGGCGGCAGCGCTTGCAGTTCTCGCTGCGCCGGCCTGGGCGCAGGACTATCCGGTCCGCGAGATCCACTCGATCTGCAACTTTGCCGCCGGCTCGGGCGCCGACATCATCGTGCGCTACTACAGCGACCGGCTGTCGAAGCTGGCCGGGAAGCCCGTGCTGGTGGAGAACAAGCCCGGGGTGCAGGGCACGCTCGCGAGCGACTACGTCGCCAAGTCGAAGGCCGACGGCTACACCCTGATGATCACGCCGGCGAGCTCGACCCTCGCCACCGCGCCCTACATCTTCAAGAAGCTGCCGTTCGACCCGCTCAAGGATTTCGCCCCGGTTACGAGCATCGCTTCGCTCAGCTTCGTGCTCGCGGTCGACGCCGCCGGCCCGCTCCGGTCGATCGACGACCTGGTGAAGTCGCTGAAGGCGAAGCCGAACCACGGCTTCTACGGCACCGGCTCGAACACCGGGCAGGTGGCGGCCGAGCTGTTCAAGGAGAAGATGGGGTTGTCCACGGTCTACGTACCCTACAAGGTGACCGTCGACGCGCTCACCGGCGTGGTCGGCGGCAGCGTCGACTTCATCTCGTACGACACCACCTGGGCGGTGACGCAGCATCCGCAGCGTATCCGCATCCTCGCGGTCACCGCGGCGAGGCGCCAGAGCGCCCTTCCCGACATCCCGACGCTCTCCGAGCTGGGCTTCGGCGAGTTCGACATCGCGCCGTGGTTCGGCGTCGTCGTTCCCGCCGGCACCCCGCGCCCGGTCATCGAGCGCCTCGCGGGCTGGTTCAACCAGATCACCAACAGCGACGACGCCAAGCAGTTCCTGGCCCGCGCCGCGCTCGACGCCTTCCCCGGCTCCCCCGAGCAGATGGCGGCGCATCTCCGGACCGAAGCCAAGCGCTGGGAGCGGTGGGTGAAGATGGCGAAAATCGAGCCCCAATGAAGGAAAAATCGCGTCAGACCCGGTTCTTCTTTCTCCATGTATGACTTACTGATCCAGAACGGGCTCGTCGTCGACGGCAGCGGCGCACCCGGCCGGCGGGCCGACGTCGGTATTTCTAGCGGAAAGATTCTTTCGATCGAAGATCGAATTGCGGGACCAGCCGCGCGGACCATCGATGCGTCCGACCTGGTGGTCGCGCCCGGCTTCATCGACCCGCACACGCACTACGACGCGCAGATCTGCTGGGACGGGGCGCTCACGCCCTCGTCGTGGCACGGCGTCACCTCGGTGGTGATGGGAAACTGCGGCGTGGGCATCGCGCCGTGCCGCCCCGGAGCGCGCGAGATCGCGATGCGCGACCTCGTCAACGTCGAGGCGATCCCGTTCGAGGTGCTCGCCGCCGGCATCACCTGGGACTGGGAGAGCTTCCCGCAGTACATGCAGGCCGCGGCGCGCCGCGGGCCCGCGCTCAACCTCGCCTTCCTCGCGCCGCTTACGCCGCTGCGCCACTACGTGATGGGCGAGGCTTCGATGGAGCGGGCCGCCACGCCGGAGGAAACAGCCAAGATCGGCGCCCTTTTGGGTGAAGCAATCGACCACGGCGCCTTCGGCTTCTCCAGCACGCTGCTGAACCAGCACCTCGGCTACCAGGGCAGGCCGCTCGCGTGCCGCAATGCCAGCCGGGAGGAAATCAAGGCCTATTGCAACGCCCTCAGGCAGCGCCGGAAAGGCGCGATCGAGATCGCGATGACGCGCCAGATCGGCGTGATGGACGACCCGGAGCTCGAGCTGCTCGACTTCATGCTCGCCGAGAGCGGCCGGCCGATCACGTTCATCGCCATGTTCGACCGCGACGACATTTCCGAGGCGCTGCGCACGTCGCTGAGGAGAAGCGCGCCGCTGATCGCGCGCGGCGCGCGGCCGCAGACTTCGCCGCTGCCGCTCACGCGCGAGGTCAACATGCGCAATCCATTCTCCTTCGCCGCCTTCCCGTCGTGGAAGCGGGTGTTCGAGGACCAGTCGAAGGAAGCGCAGGCCGCGGTCTACAAGGACATCAATTTCAGGAATCGATTCCGGGAAGACCTGAAGCGCCCCGCCTCGTTCGGCAACTGGGAGCGGGTCACCGTTCATGAAGTGAAGAACCCTTCACTCAAGGAGTATGAGAACCGGACCGTGGCGGAGATCGCCGCCGAGCGCGGCGTCGACGGCGTCGACGCGCTGCTCGACCTCACGCTCGCCGACGATCTGCAGAACGAATTCACCCTGCAGTCGTTCAATACGCGCATCGACCGCATGACCGAGATCCTGCGGAACAAGGACATGCTGCTCGGCCTGGGCGACGGCGGCGCGCACCTCGACATGCTGTGCGACTCGGGCTATCCGACCTACGTGCTCGGCACGTGGGTACGCGAGCGAGGTGCGCTCGCCCTCGAGGAAGCCGTGCGGCGCATGACGTCGGATCCGGCGGACTTCTTCGGCATCCGCGACCGCGGGCGCCTGAAGCCCGGGCTCGCGGCCGACGTGGTGGTGTTCGATCCCGCCAGCGTCGGCTCCGCGGGACGCCCCGAGCGCCGCTACGACCTGCCCGGCGGCGCGAAGCGCATGGTGATGCGCTCGAAGGGGATCGAGTACACCGTGGTGAACGGCGCGGTCACCTGGGAAAAGGGCGCACTCACCGGCGCTTCCGCCGGCGAGGTGCTGCGCTCCTGAGCGGCTACTTGTCGGCCCAGGGCATCTCCTTCCACATCGCGCGGTACATCACGTCGGCCTCGCGCACCAGCGCCTCGTACTCGGCCGGCGCGAGGTAGCGGAGCGGCGCGAAGAACTGCGCCGCCTTTGCCTGGAACTCGGGGTCGGCGACCGAGGCGGCCACGGCCTTCACCAGGCGCTCGCGGACGTCGGCGGGAAGGCCGCGCGGCCCGACTACGCCGCGCAGCGACGACATCTCGATGTCGTAGCCCTGCTCGCGCGCGGTCGCGAGGTCCGGCGCGAGGTTGGTGCGCGCGGGGCTCATCTGCACCAGGTTGCGCAGCGGCGAGCCGCCCTTCTGGTACTGCAGCGCCTCGCCGATGTTGATGGCGGCGACCATGATCTGCTTGCCGAGGATCGCCGCGCGCACCTCGGCGGAGCCCTTGAACGGGATGTGGCGCATCTTCACGCCCGCGGCGCGCTCGAACTTGAGCATCGCGAGGTGGTCGTCGGAGCCGATCCCGGTGGTGCCGACCGTGACCGCGCCGGGATTGGCCTTGGCGTAAGCGGCCAGCTCGGCCAGGTTCTTCACGTTGGTGTCGCTGTGGACCGAGAAATTGCACGGGTCGTCGATGATGTTGCCGATGTAGTCGAAGCGCTGCCAGGTGAACTGCGCCGGTCGCTCGATCGGGATGGTGAGCAGCGGCGGCGTGTTGACGAAGCCGATGGTGTAGCCGTCGGCCGGAGCCGCCGCGAGCGCCGCGAAGCCGACCTCGCCGCCCGCGCCGGCGCGGTTGACGATCACGATCTTCGCCCCGCCGAGGTTCTTCTCGACGTACGGCGCGAGCGCCCGCGCGATGAGGTCGGTGCCGCCGCCGGGCGGGTACGCGACGATCAGCGTGATCGGACGCTCCGGGTAGGCCGTATGCCCGGCTTGGGCGGCAAGCATGAGTGCGAATGCGACGAAAAGCTTCATCGATGCTCCTCTCCCGAAATGAACATCAGCTCGGCGAGGCGCGCGGCGTCCGCGAGCTTCTCCAGGCCGAGGACGGCGTCGCGCAGCTCGGCCACGCGCGCTTCCGGCAGGGCATGGCGCGCGAGCTGCTCGAACTTGCGCGCGATCTCCGCGGCGGAAGCGAAGTCGCGCTCGCTGCCGCGAGGCGCCTCCTTCGTGCACTCCAGGCGCTCGCCATTTCGCAGGTGCACCGCGACACGCACCATGTGGCGGAACTGCGCGCCCTTCGCCGTGATCGCCGGGTCGGCCACGACCGCCACCTTGTCGGCGAGCGCCATGCGCCGCGGGTCGGCAACGGCGTCCGCGGTGAACTCGTCGACCGAGCAGTCGCCCTCGAGGAGCAACGTGGCCGCGCAATAAGCCAGGTTGAGCTGCGCCGCGGTCAGGCTTTTCGGCTCGTATTTCCAGCCGACGTGATCTGCGGTCGCCTGCGAGCCATGCACAACGATTTTCTCCACCTGATCGACCCCAAAGGGCCGCTTCTTTCGAATCTCTTGTAAAGCATCCAGCGTGGTGTGGTTGCTGCCCACGCACGCGTAGAACTTCAGCGCCACGCCCATCGTCTGCCAGACCGTGCCGAGCCCCGCGGTGAGCTGCTCGAGGTCGAAGCGATCCCGCGAGCGCGAGAAGGTGGTGCAGAAGCCGCCGTACTCGCTCTCGAACACGTCCTCGATGCCGGTGAATCCGTGCCCGGCGAGGAGCGCGCCGTAGAGACCGCTCTGCGAGGCGCGCCCGGCGTGCATCCGCTTCACCATCGCACCGTACTGCGCGGCCATCAGGCCGGCGGCCTGCGTACCGGCGATGCCGAGGGCATGCACGGTGCTCGCGGCATCGAGCCGCAGGCCGCGCGCCGCGCCCGCCGCGGCCGAAAAGACGCCGACGGTCGCGCCGGAATGCCAGCCCTGGCCGATGTGCTCCGGGCCCATGCACAGCCCCACGCGCGGACCGATCTCGTAGCCCGCCACCGCGGCGGCGAGGAATTCCTCGCCGCTCAGGTCGCGGCGCAGCTCCGCCACGGCGAGGAGCGCAGGCAGCGTCACCGCGCCGACATGCAGCACGCCGGCGCGGTGCACGTCGTCGAGCTCGAAGCCCTGCACCTGCGTGCCATTCGCGAGGGCGGCGTGCGGCGCCGAGAGGCGCTTCGCAGTTCCCCAGACGACGCATGACTCGCCGCCGTCCAACTGGGAAAGAGTTTCATGGAGGATACGGCACCACTCGAGCTTCGCCCCGTAGAGCGCGCAGCCGAGCGCGTCGAGAATCAGCAGCTTGATCCGCTCGCGCACCTCCGTGGGGACAGCGCGGAACCGCAACCCCGCGACGAAGCCGGCCATCGCGCGCGTGTAGGGGTTGGCCATGCCTATTCCATCCGGATACCGGCTTGCCGCACGAGCTTGCCCATCCTAGAAAGCTCGATTTTGAGATGTGAAGCGAAATCCCCTGGCGTGCCGCCAATGACCTCGGCGCCGTCGGCGGCGAGCCGCTCGCGCACCTCGGGCTGGCGGATCGCGGCGTTGATTTCGGCATTGAGCCGAGCCACGACCGTGGGGGGCGTTCCGGCCGGGGCCAGGATCCCGTACCACGAGCCGGCCTCGTACCCGGGAAGCCCGGCTTCGGCGAGCGTCGGCACCTCGGGCAGCAGCGCGGAGCGGTTCCTGCCGGTCACCGCGAGCGCGCGCAGCCTGCCGGCCTTGATGTGCGGCAGGATCGCGACCAGCGTGCCGAACATGACCTGCACTTCGCCGCTCATGAGCTCCACCAGCGCCTGGGCGACGCCTTTGTAGGGGACGTGCACCATGCGCACGCCGGCCATCGACTCGTAGAGCACCGCGGCAAGCTGCGCCGAGCTGCCATTTCCGTTCGACGCGTAGTTGAGCTTGCCGGGATGGGCTCTCGCCAGCGCCGTCAGCTCGGAGAGGCTCGTGGCCTGCAACGCAGGGTTGACCACCAGCACCGAGGGCGCCGAGGCGATGAGCGTGACGGGCGCGAAGTCGCGGATCGGATCGTAGGGGAGCTTCGCGTGCAGGCTGGGATTCACCACGTGGCTGCCGACGCCGCCGAGGAACAGCGTGTAGCCGTCGGCCGGCGAGCGCGCGGCGAGCTCGGCACCGATCGCCCCGCCCGCGCCGGCGCGGTTGTCGACCACGAACTGCTGGCCGAGGCTCTTTCCGAGCTCCTGCGCGACCGCGCGCGCCACGATGTCGTTGCCGCCTCCGGGCGGGAACGGCACGATCAGCCGCACCGGCCGCAGCGGATAGTCCTGTGCCGCCAGCGGCATCGAACCGAAAACGCATACAAGCAGGAAGGCGCGGCGAAGCATGCACGCAGTATGATCCTGCGCGTCTACGTCAGAGGGTATTCATGACGCGTCGAACAGCCGCTTGAGCTCTTTGGCGGACACCGTGTCGGCGATCCACGTGAAGCGGCCCTGCTCCTTCATATCGTGCGCCGCCCGCAGGAACGACGCCAGCGCCAACCTCGAGAGCGCGCCACCCACGCTGATGCGCTTGACCCCGGCCTTCGCGAGCTGAGCCGCGGTGAGCGTCGGATCCGCGGCGCTCATGACGACGTTGAGCGGTTTGGTGACGGACGAGGCCACGGTGGCGATGGTTGCCAGATCGCGGAGCCCGGGCGCGTAGAGTACGTCGGCGCCCGCGCGTTCGAACGCCTGAAGCCTGCGGATGGTGTCGTCCAGGTCGCGGCGCCCGTGCAGGAAATTCTCCGCCCTTGCCGTAAGCGTGAAAGGAAACGGCAGCGAGCGCGCCATTTCCGCCGCGGCGTGAACGCGCTCCACGGCGAGGTCGAAATCGTAGATGGGCTGCTGCGCGTCGCCGGTGGCATCCTCGATCGAGCCGCCCACCACGCCCGCCTCGGCGGCGAGGCGGATCATCTCGGCGGCGGCACGTGGCTCGTGCGCATAGCAGTTTTCCAGGTCCGCGCTCACCGGCAGGTGAGTCGCCCCGACGATCTCGGCACAGTTGGCGAGAACCTCGGCGCGGCTGACGGCGCCGCTGCCGTCGGCGCGCCCGAGCGTGTTCGCGAACCCGAGGCTGGTCGTCGCCAGCGCCTCGAAGCCGAGCGCGGTCAGCAGCCGCGCCGTGCCGGCATCCCACGGGTTCGGAATGATGAATGCGCCGTCGCGCCCGTGGAGCGCGCGGAATGCAGCCGCTTTCTGTGCCTGGGCATTCATCGCAGGAGAAGTGGAATCGCGCAGACCACCAGTATGGCGCAGACCAGCCCCTTGAAGAGCTCCTCGCTCATCCGGGCGTGGATCCGGCTGCCGAGGTAGATGCCGAGCCCCATGATGGGTAGCGCGGCCGCGAACACCGCCAGCGACTCGGCGCCGAGCTCCCCTACCGCGGCGTACGCGACGAGCCGGATCAGGCTGAGCGCCAGCAGCATCGCCGAGATCGTGGCGCGAAAGGCGCGCTTGTCGAGCGCGCAGGCGTTCAGGTACATCGCGAAGAAGATCGATGCCATCGCGCCGAACATCGTGCCGACCACGCCGGAGAGCACGCCGGCGGCCGGCCGCACGGCCCCCGCCGGCAGCGGGTCGCGCGCCCGCGGGCGCGCGATCAGCCACGCCGTGTAGGCGGCGTAGAGCAGGACCAGCACGCCGAGCGCTCGGGCGAGCATGGCGGCTTCGAGCGTCTTGAAGAGGTAAAGCCCGGCGCCGATTCCGAGGACGCACCAGGGGAGAAAAGTCCCGAACGCGCGCTTGTCGACATGCGCGCGCTCGCCGCCGAGGATCGTCGCCGACGAGGCGATGCCGAGCAGCGTCCACGCCGGCGCCAGCACCTTCACCGGGATCACGAGCGCGAGCAGCGGCATCCCGATCAGGCCGCCGAACCCGGTGCTGCCGCGCAGGGAGTAGGCGATCAGCAGAACTGCGGCGCAGTAGGCGATCTCCCCCGCGGTCAAGGAATCAGCAAAGATCGCTTCTCATCCCTGCCAGACGCCGTAGCCCTTTTCGCGCAGGCTGATCGCGAGCTCGACCTCCATGTCGCGCGCGCCGTCGTACGGCATCGGGTTGTACGGCTCGTAGAGGCGCGGCAGGAGGTGCAGGCCGTAGAGGCGCACGAACTTGTTCGACTGGATGCCGGCCTTGTGCTTGTCGAAGCGCACGTCGGGCGAGAGGCCCGTCATGCCGACGTAGACGCAGGGAAAGCCCAGGCGATAGTCCTGGTTCGCCTTCCTGAAGCGCGGCTCGTTCAGCACCTCCTTCGAAAGCTCGACGACGTAGACCGAATGATGCTCAGGTCGGCGGCGCCGGGCTGCCATGCGCTCAGTCGAGGTTGAACTCCCGCCGCGTCTGCTCGACCACGCGCCGGACGATGCGCCGCTCGCGCCGGTCGAGCGAATGATCCGATTTCACGCGCGCGTAGCTCCAGTTGCATCCGGAAGGATCCGTGCTCCGGATCGACTTGATCGAGGTGAAGCGGGTGCCTTCGCACTTGTCGTAGGCCGCGAGCTCCCAGTTGAGAAGCTGGACCAGGTCGTGCTGGCTCAGCGATTCGTGCTTCGCCTGGTTTTTCATGAAACCTCCTTCTATTCAGTCGAGCGGCTCGAGCTTCACGATCGAGGCGCCGTGGTTGGAGCCGACCCAGAAGGTCACCGGCGTGGTCGAGTTGTCGACGTGCACGCGCCGGATGTTGGTCTTGCGCGGCAGCAGGTACTGGACCGTCGATCCGGACTTGGTGTCCAGGCGCGTCACCTGGTCGTCGATCATCGAGCCGGTCCAGGCCTCGGCGTTCTTGTCGAAGGCGACGTCGTAGGGCGCCGACCAGCGCGGGCCGACCGCCCAGTCCTTGAACTCGCCGGTCTTGGTGTCGAGCATGCTGATCTTGTCGCCGCGGTACTGCGCGAACCAGAGGCGGTCCTGCGCGTCCATCTGGCCGCGGCGCGGCGCGGTCACCGCAGCGCTCGCGGGCATCTCGAAGATCTTGATCTCGCCGGTCTTCGCGTCGATGCGTCCGATGTGCTTGCGACGGAAGTCGGTAAACCAGGCGTTGTTCTTCGAGTCGGGGACGACGTCGTAGATGTTGTGCGGCTCGCCTTTCGGCGCATCCTTGAACGGCTCCCAGGTCTCGATCTGGCCGGTCTTGACGTCCAGCCGGTGCACGCCGGCGAAGCCGTTGTTCTGGGTCCAGACCTTGCCGTCGACGTGCGCGGACTGCGGGCTCACCATGTTGACCTGCGCCGCGTCGATGTTCTGCTCCGGCGGCAGCGTCCAGTAGGTGAACTTCTGCGTCTTCTTGTCGAACTTCACGATGGCCGCCTGGTACATGTTGCCGAGCCAGAGGTTCCCGTCGCGGTCCTCGCGCAGGCCGAGCAGGCCGGTCGGAAACTCGGGTTTATGTTTCTTGATCTCGAACTCTTTGACCTGCCCGGTCTTCGGATCGAGCCGGCCGAGGTTCTGCTCGCCGAAGCTCGAGTACCAGGCGATCCCCTGCTTGTCGACGATCACGTCGTGCGGCTCGATCGTCTCGCGCGGCAGGTCGTATTCGGTATAGATGACGCGCGTCGCGCGCCCCTTGGGACGCGGATAGGTCTTCAGCTCGTAGCCCCACTTCGGCGACTCGGCGAGGTTGACCGTGGAGAGGTACTCCGCGGTCGAGCGGTACACCTGCACGCGCTGGTCGCCGCGTTCTTCCATCAGGCGCTCGGCCTTGCGCAGCTGCGGATGCTGCGGAATGCTCTGGTTCACGTACCCCTGCATGCGCGGCAGCACGGCCTTGGTGAACGTGTCGGCGTCGTAGCGCGAGCGCGCGACGCGCTCGAGCGTGTGGCAGCCGACGCAGTTGAGCAGCTGGCCCTTCTGCCGGTCGTCGCCGGGCATGCTGGCCATCCACTCTCCGTTCGAAAGCTGCGCCGCCAGGTCTGCGGTCTTGCGCAGCTTGAGATCGGCGCCCGCCCGCGCCTTGCCGACTTCGATCGCGGTCGGCGACTCGAGCTCGTAGCCGGCCGCCCGCACCTTCAGCGCGTACTTGCCGGGCGAGAGCTTCCTGGCGGGGAAGCTGTAACGCCCCTCGGCATCGCTCACTACGGTGATCGTGATGGTGGAGCCCGCTTTTTTCGCGCTGACCAGCACGCCTTCCATCGCGCCTTCCTCGGCCGAGCTGACTTTCCCGGCGAGCGCCACCTGGGACTGGGCGTACGCCGGTCCGAAATGAGCGGCAAAAAGAATTCCGGATAGAAGAACAAGAACAAAGCGTTGCACCACTTTCATTGGGGGGCTCCTCCGTGGCCGCAAGAATACGCCGATCAGTCCGGGATGCGCAGCCGCGACTTGATGATCTTGCGCGTCGGCGTGAGCGGCATTTCGCTGACGATCACAAGTCGCTCCGGCAGCTTGTTTTTCGCGATTTCCTTGCTCGTCAAATAGGTGACAAGCTCTTCCAGCGACACCGGATCGGCGGCATTCTTCAAGCTGACAAAAACGCAAGCTTTCTCCCCGAGCACCGGATCGGGCATCGGAACGAGCGCCGACTGCAGCACCTTGGGATGCGCGTCGAGGAGCATCTCCACGTCGGCGGGGTTGATCTTGACGCCGCCGCGGTCGATCAGGTCCTTGCTGCGGCCGGTGATGGCGAAGTATTCGCCGCGCGCCTCCGCGAGGTCGCCGGTGCGAAACCAGCCGTCCGCCGTGAAGGCGGCGTTCGTAGCTTCTCTATTGTTGTAGTACTCGGAGAAAACGGATGGGCCGCGAACCTGCAATTCGCCCTCCTCCGACAATCTCGCTTCGGTTCCGGGGCTCGGCCGCCCCGCGCTCGACGCCGACATCTCGAACGGATCGCCGGGGCGCGTGTAGAGCCCGGCCTGCAGCTCGGTCATGCCCCAGAGCTGCGTCACCGCACAGCCCGGCAGCTTCTCGGCGAAGGAGCGGACGAGGGACGGCGCGGCGATGGATCCCGAGACGATCGCGAGCTCGAGCGAGGACCAGTCGTAGCGATCGAAGGCGCCCGCGGCGCGGCACGCCGCGACGTGGGCCGGCCCGGTCCACAGCGCCGTGGGCTTCGAATTTTCGACCGTCTCACCCAGATCGTCCGGCTTGAAGGCGGGAAGGAGGACCGTGCACGCGCCGACCGCCCAGGCGCAATGCAGCGAATACAGGCCGTAGAGGTGCGAAAGCGGCGCCGCGCAAAGGACCCGGCTGTTTTCATGGAGGCCATGCTCGCGCGCGCTGACGCGGCCGTTCCCGAGCATCGTCCGGTACGGATGCACGACGCCCTTGGGCGCAGCGGTGGTGCCGGAAGTATAGAGAAGCAGGAACGGGTCGCCCGGCTTCGTTTCCGGATATGAGGCCAGAGGCTCGTCCCCCGGGATCTCGGCAAACGCGATGCCGCGGCCTTCGAACATCTCCTTCGACTGCGGCAGGCAGATCGCGAGGCGCGCGCCGCTATGGCGCATGAGCGCCTGCACCTCGGCGCCGCGATACGGCATGTGCAGCGTGCAGGTAATCGCGCCCAGGCGCGAGATCGCGAGATAGCTGAACACGAACTCCGGCGTGTTCGGCAACTGCAGCGCCACCACGTCGCCCGCGCCGACGCCGCGCGCGCGAAGCCCGACCGCCGTTGAAAGCACTTTCTCTTCCAGAGCTTTCCACGACAGGACGTTCTCTTGGAAGACCAGCGCAGGCGCGTCCGGCCGCTCTTCGACGTGGCGCGCGAGCCAGCGCGTGAGCGTGTCGTCGGCCCACCAGCCGCGCGCCCTGTATTGAACTTCCCTCTCTTCGCGGCGCATCCAGAAGTATATTAATCGGGTGGACGAGGCGCTGATCCTGTCGCGGGTCCAGTTCGGGCTCAACATCGGCTTCCACATCCTGTTCCCGACGATCACCATCGGTCTCGGCTGGATGCTCTTCTATGTCCGAGTGCGCTACGAGCGTACCCGCGACCCGGCGTGGCTGCGGACCTACAAGCTCTGGGTCAAGGTGTTCGCGCTGTCCTTCGCGATGGGCGTGGTCACGGGCATCACGATGAGCTTCCAGTTCGGCACCAACTGGCCGGGCTACATGAACACGGTCGGCAACATCGCCGGGCCGCTGCTCGCCTACGAGGTGCTCACCGCGTTCTTCCTCGAGGCGACCTTCCTCGGCGTGATGCTTTTCGGCATGGACCGCGTGCCGGGCTGGGTGCACGTCGCCTCGTCGGGAATCGTCGCCTTCGGCACCACGGTGTCGGCGTTCTGGATCCTCGCGCTCAACTCGTGGATGCAGACCCCCACCGGTCACGAGCTCGTACAGGGCGAGATCGTCGCGGCGAGCTGGCTCGCGGTGATCTTCAATCCCTCGTTCGCCTATCGCCTGGTTCACATGCTGCTCGCCTCGGGCATCACCGCGTCGTTCGTCGTCGCCGGGCTCTCGGCCTGGCGGCTGCTGCGGGCGCCGGAGGACCCGGCGGCGCTCAAGACGCTGCGTTTCGGCGCGCACCTCGCGGCGGTGCTGCTGCCGATCCAGATTTTCGTCGGCGACCAGCACGGCCTGAACACGCTCGAGCATCAGCCGGCGAAGATCGCCGCGATGGAGGCGCTGTGGAAGACCGAGCGCGGCGCGCCGCTCACGCTGATCGGCTTTCCGAACGAGCGGGAGCGGCGCAACGATTTCGCGATCACGCTGCCGAAGGCGCTCTCGCTCATCCTGGTGCACGACCCGAACGGCGAAGTGAAGGGACTCGAGGCGTTCGAAGACACGCCGCCGGTGGCGCCGGTGTTCTTCGCGTTCCGCGTGATGGTGGGAATGGGCGTTCTCATGCTGCTGGCGTCGTGGACCGGAAGCTTCGTCCTAAGGAAGGGCACCGCTCCGCGCTGGCTGCTGTGGACCTTCGCCGGGTTCACGTTCTCCGGCTGGGTCGCGACGCTCGCCGGCTGGCTCGTCACCGAGATCGGCCGCCAGCCGTGGCTCGTGACGGGGTTGCTCTACACCGAGGACGCCGTCGGCGACATCACCGGCGGCGCGGTCGGCGCGAGCCTCACCGCCTACATCCTCACCTACACGGTGCTCCTGATTTCCTACGTGGTGGTGCTCACGCACATCGCAGGAAAGGGATCGGAATGAGCGACTGGCTGCCGGTGGTCTTCACCATCCTCATGGGCGTGGCGATCCTCGTCTACGTGGTGCTCGACGGCTACGACCTCGGCGTCGGGATGCTCCTGCCGGCGGCCGAGCGCCAGGACCAGGACCGCATGGTGGCGTCGATCGGCCCGTTCTGGGACGCGAACGAAACCTGGCTCGTGCTCGGCGTGGGCCTGCTGCTGGTGGCGTTCCCGGTGGCGCACGGCGAGGTGCTCGGCGCGCTCTACATCCCGGTCATGGCGATGCTCGTCGGGCTGATGCTGCGCGGCGTCGCGTTCGAGCTGCGCATCAAGGCCGAGGGCTGGCACCGGGAGCTGTGGAACTGGCTGTTCTGGGCCGGCTCGACGCTCGCCGCGTTCGCGCAGGGATTGATGCTCGGCCGCTACATCACCGGGTTCGAGGCCGGAGCGGGCTTCTGGATCTTCGCGCTGCTGACCGGCGCGAGCCTGTGCGGCGGCTACGTGCTGCTCGGCGCGACCTGGCTCATCCTGCGCACCGACGGCACGCTGCAGGCGAAGGCGGTGGCCTGGGCGCGCTGGGGGCTCCTCTGGGTGGCGCTGGCCGTGGCGCTCGTCAGCCTCGGCACGCCGCTCATCAGCGAGACGGTGCGGGAAAAATGGTTCACCTTCCCGCGCCTCGCGTATCTCTCGTTCCTGCCGCTCGCCACCGCCGCGGCCTGGCTCTGGGTGTGGTTCCGGCTGAAGAAGTCCGACAGCGCGCCGTTCTTCGGCGCCGTGTCGATCTTCGTGCTGTCCTTCGCCGGCCTGGCCTACAGCCTGTTTCCGTTCGTGGTGATCGACCGCCTCACGATCTGGGAGGCGGCGGCGCATCCGAGCTCGCTCGCCTTCGTGCTGGTCGGGACCGCGATCGTGCTCCCGCTCATCGCCGGCTACACGGCCTATTCGTACCGCATCTTCCGAGGAAAAGTAGGCACCGGCGGGCGCTACGAGTAGCTCGCCGCAGACGGTTTGCACCTAGTGCGAACTCCTCCGCATCCTCGGCCCGGGACAGTTGGAATAATCGCCCCTGGGGTGGATCCATGGCATCGACCAATAAGAAGAACAGGCTCGCGGCAGTCATCATCGGCTCAATCCTGTGGACGGGCGCGCTCGCCGAGCCGGGAATCACGCCGAGCGAGATCGTGCTTGGCCAGGCAGCGGGCTTCACCGGCTCGGTGGCCGGCACGGTGAAGGAGCTGACCGCCGGCGCCAAGGCCTACTTCGACCGCGTGAACGCCACGGGCGGAGTGCACGGCCGCAAGGTGGTGCTGGAGTCGCTCGACGACGGCTTCGACCCGAAGCGCACGCCCGAGGTGGTGAAGAAGCTGATCGACGAGAAGCAGGTGTTCGCCCTGTTCCTCTCCCGCGGCACGCCGACCAACGAGGCGGCCTACCCCGTGCTCGAAGAAGCGAGGGTGCCGCTGGTCGGCCCCTCGACCGGCGCGATGTCGATGTACAACCCGCCGCGCCGCTACCTCTTCCCGGTGCGGCCGAGCTACCACTCGGAGACCGCGAAGATCGTGGCGCAGCTCGTCTCGACGGGGATCAATCGCATCGCCGTGTTCCATACCGACGACTCGTTCGGCAAGGACGGCCTCACCGGCACGCTGAACGCCATGAAGGCGCACGGGCTCACGCCGGTCGTCGTGGCGAGCCACGCGCGGGGGACGGTAAACGTGGAAGAAGCGCTCGCCGCGATCGCGAAGGCCGAGCCGCAGGCGGTGATCATGGTGACCGTGCTCGACGCGGGCGTCGCCTTCATCAAGCAGATGCGAAAGACCGGCGCGAGCCCGCTCTTCGTCACGCTGTCGAACAACAGCTCGAACGCCTTCATCAAGAACCTGGGCGAGGACGGGCACGGCGTGGCGGTGAGCCAGGTGTCGCCCTATCCGTTTTCCCGCACCATGCCGATCACGCAGGAGTTCCACGACGCGATCAAGGGCCGCCAGGACGTCTCGGCCTCGTACGCGTCGATGGAGGGGTTCATCGCCGCCAAGGTCATGGTGGAGGGCCTGCGGCGCGCCGGCCCGAGGCCGACGCGCGAGAAGCTGATCGCGGCGCTGGAATCGATGCAGCGCGTCGATCTCGGCGGCGTGGACGTGACCTACGGCTCCCAGAACCGCACCGGCACGCAGTACATCGACCTCACGATCATCAACCGCGCCGGAATGTTCGTGCGCTAGAAATGAAAAGGGCGGACCGCGGTCCGCCCTTTCGCGATTCGCCGACCCGACTCAGGACGGCCGCGGGATCGGAATGAAGAAGGACTCGCGCACCACATCCTTGCCTTCGATCAGCTCCTCGGCGCCGCGGCGCTCCTCGTCGAATACGACCGCGGCCAGCTTCTGCAGCGTGTCGCGCGCTTCGTCGATAGTGCGGCCGTGCGAGTTGACGCCGGGCAGTTCCTCGATGAAGCCGATGTAGCCGCTGCTGGACTTCAGGTATACGGCGGTGAAGGCGAGCCTTCCTGTTTCCATCTTGTCCCTCCGAACGAACAATTCGACAGCCTACGCCACTCTGCTTTCAAAAGTATGACTTTGCACTTGCGGGTGACATTTCAAAATCGTTGTGGTTCTACACACGACAAATATTTTGCGCTGCGAAAATTGCTGCGCCGCTCTCGTCGTGTCGATCGACAAAATTGCTGCGCCGCGCTTTTGTTTTGCTGTCCGATCGAGCCTATTTTTCCAGCAATTGTTTT
>Ga0075419_10000309_pt1 | contig 29564 bp, 20 predicted proteins | sample SoiMetdeltSBSDD3_FD_76900 | JGI IMG/M metagenome (GOLD analysis project Ga0075419, IMG submission 76900) | Bulk soil microbial communities from a Populus tree surrounding site in Tennessee, USA - Soil MetaG P. deltoides SBSDD3 | ecosystem: Environmental > Terrestrial > Soil > Tree plantation... | reverse complement strand
GGCCGCGGCGGTCACGCTGACCGTGCCGCGGAGATGAGCGCTACGATCCCGTCCACGGAAGCCAACGCCTCCAGGTCGGCCTCCGGGTCGACCATGACGTGGTACCGCCGGTCCAGCGCTTCGATCAGGTTGATGTACGCGATGGAGTTGACGCCGGCCGCCTCCAGCGAGCCGCCGCACCCGCGCAGATCCGAGACCGATACGGCCCGCCCGGTCGCGAGCACGACCAGCGACTCGACTTCCTCGCGCAGGCCCGGCCGGCCGGTCGCGGTTTCTGTTCCGGTCATCCCACCCTCCCTGCGGTGGTAGCTGGCCGAGCGAGCAGGCGCCGCAGGTCGGTCAGCCGCACCTTGCCCGCGGACGAACGCGGAATCTCGGCGACGAAGCTGACCCGCTGCGGGATCTTGTAGTCGGCGATCCGTCCGCGGCAGCCGGCGACCACATCGGTACGGTCCAACGGCTTCGCGGTCGCCACGGCCAGATGCAGGAACACGCGGTCGTCGCTGTCCTGATCGGCGAAGACCACGCAGTCCCGTACTCCTTCGATGTCCTTTACCGTCAGCTCGATCTCGTGCGGGTCCACCTTCCGACCGGCCAGGTTGATCGGGCCACCGACCCGACCGGAGATGAACAGCCGGCCGTCTTTCAGGTAGCCCAGATCGCCCGTGGCGTAGTACCCCTCGGCGTCGATACGGCTCTCCAGCTGACCGGGCGCGTTGAGGTATGCGGTGGCCATGGAGGTCGTGTGCAACGCGATCTCGGACTGGTCGGTGGAGTTGGCCGCCAGTCGCAGGATCACTCCGGGCAGCGGCGTACCCAGACCGTGCCGGTAGCACGGGTCGCGCTCGAAGGTGCACGGTCCCGCCTCGGCGACGCCGTAGTAGTCGGCGATCCGGACCCGGTACCGGTGCTCGAACTCGGTCCGCACCTTCGGCTTCAGCGGCGCCCCGGCCGAGATCGCCATCTCCAGTCCGGCAAACGCCTCCGCGTCGACGGCGGAGTCCACCAGCACCTCGTACACCATCGGGAACGCCACCATCCTGGTCGCCCGCGACGAACGCAGCGCCTGGACGATCTTCGCCGACGTCGGTAGTCCACTGTAGACATAAAGCTCGGCGCCCACGAGGAAGCTGGACAGCAGCGAGGTGTTGAACGCCAGACCGTTGGTGAAGGCGGCCAGGCACAGGGTGCGATCCGCGTCGCTCATGCCTGTCCCGGCGACCCAGTTGCGGGCCGCGCTGTGCACCGCGAACGCGGAGAACTCCAGGGCCTTCGGCACGCCGGTGGTACCCGAGGTGAACCGGCACACCGCGGTGTCCGCACGCATCGCCGGTACCTCCGCACCGGCGGCGACGGTGACCAGGGCGTGCCCGCTACCGTCGATCGGGGTGACCACGCCGTCCAGCGGGAACTGATCGGCGGACTCCCGGTCGACGACGAACGCGGTGACGCCGCAGCCGGTCCGGATCTCCTCGAGCTCCTGGTCGCCGAACGCGGCGTCGATGAGCAACGGCACCCGCCCGGTGTGCAGCACGGCCAGGTACGACAGGACGTAGTCGACGGTGTTGCGCGCGTGCACGCCGACCCGATCCCGCGGCGATCCGGGGCTGGCGGCACAGGCGCGGTCGATGGCCGCCGCCCGCTCCCCCACCTTCGTCGCCAGCTCGCCGTAGGTGATCCGGATCCGGTCGGAACTCAACGCGGTGCTGGGGCCGAACTGCCGGCAGGCGTCCAGCACGATCTCGTCGAGCGGTTCGGACGTCACCATCGCGCACCCCCGATCGCACCTGCCGGCACCGCGTCGAGCACCGGATCCAATACGGGTTGCGCGTCCAGCTCGGCCCGACAGGCGAAGCTGTGGTTGGCGATCGTGAGCATGGTGGTCTGGCTACCACCGGCCATCCGCAGTCCGCGCAGCTGTGCGTAGTCCAGCAGCGATGGGCTGTCCCACATGTACCCGGCGCCTCCCTCCAGGTCGCAGCACAGGGCCGCCAGCGCGCAGGCGCGGTCGACACTGAACCACTTCAACGAAGCCACCTCCGGTACCGGCACCGTCGTACCGTCCAGTTGGTCGATCAGGCCGGCGATGCCGGCCGCCATCAGCTCCTGGTCGGCTCGAGCGCGGGCGAGCGCATGGGAGTTGACCGGCCAGGCGGCGAGCGAACGGCCACCGAGGGGGCGCTGCGTGGAGTACCGGACGATCCGGTCGAGCAGCCGCTGGTGGATGAGGTACGCGTCGACCGCGATGAGATAGCGAAGCCGTGACATCACCCGGTTCCAGCGCAGGCGCTGCCCGATGTTGCCCCGGGACAGTACGTGTGCCACGGGTACCCGGACGTCGTCGAACTCCACCCGGGCCGAGTCCGCGGTGCGGGTACCCAGCTTGTTGTAGACCTTCGCCACGGCCACGCCGGGCCGGTCCTTCTCCACCATGACGATCGCGGACGTACCGTCCAGCTGGACGCTGACGAAGCACAACCCGGCGCTGTCGCCGTTGATGACGAACAGCTTCGAACCGCGGATCACGATCTCGTCATCGGTACGCGTGGCCGTCGTGGGTTCGTCTTCGGAGGGGTCGGTGTCGCACTGGCACGCGACCGCGGTGCCGTCCAGCAGCCGGGGCAGGTACCGCTGACGCAGGTCGGCGTCGGCGTCGGCCAGCCAATGTCCCGCGACATCGTTGTGCACGTGCATGCTCAGCAGCACACCGCCATCGCCGAGCTGGGCCATCGCCTCGCTCAGCAACACACTGCCCAGCACGCCGAGCCCCTGCCCGCCGTGCTCGCGCGGCAGGCCCACCCCGAGGAACCCGTACTGGGCGACGTCGCGCCACGCCCGATCGGTCAACGCACCGCCGTTGCCGTCCCGCCAACCGGCCAGCCGGTCCGGGGTGAAGAACTGCTGCGCGCGCCGCAGCAACTGCTCGTGCGCTGGAGTCACCAACCCAGCCAAGACGCTGCCGGTCCCGAGGTCGTTCATCCGTCCCTCCACCGCCGCTCAGCCGATCCTGGCCGAGGTCATGCCGTGGCTGTACGCGATCCCGTCCCGGTCGGTCTTGCGGGCGTTCGGGTCGGACGCGCCAACCGCGAGCAGGTAGATGACCTCGTCCTCGTCGGCGAGGTGGGCCACCGCGGCACAGCGCCGGTCGTCGAAGCCGCCCACGCAGGTGATGCCGACGCGGTGCCGGACCGCGTTCAGGCACAGCCGTTGCGCCACGTGCGCGGCGTGGAAGTGAACCTCCGCCAGGCCGGCTCGGCCATGCTTGCGCAGCAACGGGCGCAGTGGGGCGTGGAGGTGAATGAGCGCGGCCGCGTGCCGCAGCCCGCTCTGCCCCTGGCAGATCGCCAACACCTCGTCGTCGCTGACCGCGTCGTTGCGCCCGGGCTCGAGCGGGAAGAGGGCTTGGCGGCCGGGCGAGTAGCCGTACCCGCCGGAGGCCAGGCCGTCGACGTCGCGGACGACGACCTGCACGCCGACTCCGGCGCCGCGCGCGTCGGCGAAGTCACAGTCGAGCTCGCCGCTCACCCCGTCGAACAGGCCCGCGAAGGCGTCGAAGGACACGGACTCCACCAGGAATCCCTTCGCCGACTGCCGGCCGAGAGCGAGCCTGGGGTAGGCATCGGGAACTGGCCGGGCTCCGACCGACCGGGGCAGCCGGACCTCCACCCGCTCGGGCGGTCCGGGCAGTGGGTCAGCGGGTCGTATCGGCAACCGAGGCTCCACAATGGACGCCGTGCGGCCGTGCCTGGGTAGCATCGCCGGCACGAAGGAGACGCTGATGTCTCGCAACGTGTTCCAGTTCTGCTCCTCCTGGTGGCTGGGTGGTTCGAGTCGGGCTTGGCGGCGGTCCCGCCACACCGGGATCACCACGTCGTCCGGCAGTCCGGTGCGGTCCGCGGGTTCGCCGGGCGCCAGCGCGACGACGAGCTGGGGCTCCCGGCACGATCCGGTCAGGCCGAACGCGTGGGCCAGCCACTGACGCCGGAACCGCAGGTGCACGGTGGGTTTCAGGCCGGCCGCGAGCGCGGACATCGCGATGTTCGTGGCGGCGTGCCCGATGTCCAGGTAGGTGTACAGGTAGCCGCGGTCGCCGTACTTGGCCATCGCCTTCCACGGCCGGGCGACGAGCGTGACGAGTGCCTGGGGCGGCTCACCGGCACCGCAGGCCAGTCCCGCCTCGGTCGCCAACTCGGTGGCGGGGATCGGCATTACCGAGGACAGCCGGCTGATCCGTCCGGCCTCCACGTCGTACAGGTACGTGGCGTACCGCACGCCGTCACTGAGACTGACCAGAACCTCGAACGGGTAGAGCGCGCCGGCCGACGGCGTGGTCCGGGCCTGGACGAAAGCACCGCCCTTGTCCAGCACGGTACCCGGCCGCTGGCCGCAGCCGTGCCCGAGGGTGATCGCTACGGCGGCCCGGAAGGCGGCGTCGACGCCGGGCGTACCCACGGCATCCGCGCTCTGCTCGTCCGATGCGCGAAGCCGGGTAGCATCCCAGAATTCCAGCAGTGGAGTATCGGTCTGCAGTTGCGTGCGCATCGCACCCTTACCCGTCCGGCGAATTGGTGTGACCTCCGGTTCAGCACCAATCGTCGGCCGAGCCGCTGGTGGGGTGCACCTCCTAGCTTGCCCGACCCGAGAGTTGGGCTACCGCATGCAGGACGGCATTCCAATCCTGCGGCGGCAGTTCGTGCCCGACGCCCTTCAACGCGAGCAGCGTCGCGTCCGGGATCTCGTTGGCGAGGGCGGCCCCGTGGTCCAACGGGTGCACGGGATCGTCGCTGCCATGGATCACGATCGTCGGTACCCGTACGGAACCGAGCCGCGGTCGCCACCGGTCGCCCTTGTCCATCGTGAAGTGGTTCGTCATGCTCGACTCGATGTTCGTCGCCCGGTCGAATTCCCGCTCGAACAGCTCGCGGTACCGGGCCTCGTCGAAGGTACGTCCGCGACCGGTGCACGGGCGTTGCAGCGCGAGCCGGTACTCGACGACGGCGTCCCGATCCGACCAGTCCGGCAACTGTACGTCCTCGTACTCCTTGCGGAAGCTCTCCGGCATCGGCGACAGGTCGGAGTCTCCCGGGCCTGGACTCGACGAGACGAGGGTGAGGGTGGCCACCACGTCGGCCGCGTCGAGCGCCATGTTCTGAGCGATCATGCCGCCCATCGACTGACCGACCAGGTGGGCGGCTCCTACGTCGAGGTGCTCGAGCACGCCGACCGCGTCGTCGACGAGGTCCCGCAGTTCATACCCCGGCTCGCCCGGCGGGTAGGCCACGGAACGGCCGGTATCCCGGTAGTCGTACCGGATGACGAACCGGTCCTGTGCCATCCGCCGGCAGAACTTCTCGTCCCAGCCGAGCATCGACGCGGACAAGCCGGCCAGGAGCAGGACGGCGGGATCGCTCGAGTCGCCGAAGGCCTGCACACACAGGTCCACTCCGTTGGCCCGTAGCATCATCTCGCCAGTGTCTACTGTGGCCCGATCCGTCATGGTGCCTCCTTCGTCCTAACGAGACTGTCCGCGTGCATGGTGGTTCCCCGCTTCAACTCCGCTTCGAAGGCTTCCCCGCCCAGCGCCGCCCGTGCGCGCTCCGCCACCCGCTCGACGTCGCGGCGCTCCGCCGGCGGCAGCGGTACCCCCACCGACTCCCGCGCGGCGGCCGCGGCACCGAGCAACCGGGCCGCGGCACGGGGTTTTCCCTCGAGCACCCGCGCGCCGGCTATGCCCTCCAGCGCGAGGGCGATGGTCCGCGGTTCGGCGGTCCGGGAGGCAAACGCGTACCCCTCCTCGTGCAGTGCCAGCGCGGCGACCGCGTCACCCCGATGCTCGGCGATGGCGCCCAGTTCGGCGAGGACGGCGGCGATGCCCGCCGGCCAGTCCGCCTTCCGGTTCCACTCGAGCCACGGCAGTAGGTGCTGTTCGGCGTCGTCGAGCCGACCCTGCCGCCGGGCGGAGGCGGCGAGTCCGATGTCGGCCAACTGCTCCATCGCCTTGACCGACTCCTCGGCCGCCAGCTTCCTGGCCCGCTCGTGCAGCTCGTCGGCCCGCCGGTAGTCGCTGTCCAGCAGCGCCAGCCGGCCCAATCCGTTGAGCTGCAGCGACATCTCGGTCCACAAGCCCAGCTCCTGGGCGATGCCGAGCCCTTCCGCGTACCACCGGGTCGCGTGCTCGTAGTCGCCGTTCATCTGGGACAGCGCGGCCAACGGGTTGGTCGCCTGCAGGATCCCCCAGTGGTCGCCGAGTTCGCGGAACAGCTCGAGAGCGCGCGTCGCATCGCGGCGCAGCGCGCGGAAGTCACCGCGAAGCTGGGCATGGAACGCGAGGACGGCCAGTGCGGCCGCCTCGCCCCAGGGATCGCCGAGGGCACGGAATGTCGCATGTAGACGGTTGACCGGATCGGCCGAGGCGGGCTGATCCACGTCGATGGGGGTCACGATGGCCAACAACAGCGCCGCCCGCGCGCCAGGCGCCGGATCGGTCGGGTCGTCCCGGTAGCGGTCGACCGTCCGGAACTCGGGCTCCACCACCGGATCGGGCCGCTGACCCGCCAGCGAAGCGAGGCCGGCCTGCCAGGTCATGGCCGTGGCCCGTAGCGCCGCCGAAGGGCCGGCGATGTCCAGCGCGGCCGCGAGCGACCGGTGGCCCTCGCCGACCCGGCCGCGCAGCATCCAGTACCACGCCAGCGCGACGGTCAGCCGCAGGGCCATGGACGCGTCGGCCCGTTGCAGGCAGCCCTGCAGCGCGGCGCGCAGATTCGCCGTCTCGGCGTCCAAGCGGCGCAACCATTCGCGTTGGGACGCGTCGCGAAGATGTTGGTCGGCCTGCTCGGCCAGGGCGGTGTAGTACCGGATGTGCCGCCCTTGCACGTCGGATAGCTCCCCGGCCTCGCGCAGCCGCTGCAGGCAGTAGGCGCCGACCGACTCGAGCAGCCGGTAGCGCGGGCCGTCCTCCTGGTCGGCCATGACGACCAGGGAGCGGTCGACCAGGCGGGCCAGCAGATCCGGTACCTGCCGGCGGGCCACCCCGCCACCGGAGCAGACCGCCTCCACCGCGGCGAGCGTGCAGCCATCGGCGTGTACCGACAGCCGGCGGAGCAGCGCCCGCTCGGCCTCGGTCAACGGTTCCCAGCTCCAGTCCATCGTCGCCTGTAGCGTCTGCTGCCTCGCCGGTGCGCCGCGTCGCCCCGAGGCGAGCAGGTGGAACCGGTCGTCCAGGCCGGCCGCGAGCTGATGCACGCCTATTGCCCGGACCCGCGTCGCGGCGAGTTCCAGGGCCAGCGGTACCCCGTCCAACCGGCGGCAGATCGCGACGACCGCCGCGGCGTTGTCCGCGTCCAGCGCGAAGCCCGGCGACCCGGCCGCGGCGCGGTCGAGAAACAACCGGATCGCGCTGGTCCGGGCCAACGCGGGCAGGTCGCGGTCCGACTCCGGATCGGGGAGGTCGAGCGGGGGTACCTCCTGCACCAGTTCGCCGGCCACGCCGAGCGGCTCCTGGCTGGTGGCCAGCACATGCAGCTGGGAAACCTCCTGCAGCAGGTACCGGGTCAGCTCGGCGACGTCGCCGACCACGTGCTCGCAGTTGTCCAGCACCAGCAGCATCCGCTTGCCGTCCATCGCCCGAGCCAGGCGTTCGGCCGGGAGATCGGTACCGTCCGCCGGGTCGGGTGGCGCGTCCTCGCGAAGGCCTATCGCCGTGGTCACCCGCTCCGCCAACGCATCCATCGAGACACTCGAGTCGATGGCCCGGTCGAGTGCGGCCAGTTCCACCAGCCACACGCCGTCCGGGAATCCGTCGGCGAGACCGGTAGCGGCCTCCAGCGCGAGCCGGGTCTTGCCCACTCCGCCCGGACCGACCAGCGTGACCAGCCGACCCTCGGCCAGCCGGGAACGCACTGCCGGTATCTCCCCGTCCCGGCCGATCAGCTCGGTGATCGGGGCCGGCAGGTTCGTCCGGCGGCGGCCCGTACCCACCGCGGGCGCGATGCCCAGCGCCGGATCCTGCTTCAGGATCGCCTGGTGCAGCGCGGCCAGTTCGGGCCCCGGTTCCACGCCCAGCTCGTCCTGCAGCCGCTCGCGCAGCTCGCGGAAGCTGGCCAACGCTTCGGTCTGCCGACCCAGGCGGTAGAGCGCCCGCATCTGCACCGCCCGGAACCGTTCCCGCAGCGGATAGCGCGACACGAGATCGGTCAACTCACCCACGAGGGTGGCCTGCTCGCCCAACTCGAACCTCAGCTCGGCCTCGTCCTCCAGGGCGGTCAACCGTTGTTCCTCGAGGCGGGCCGCCACCCCGGTGGCGAATGGCTGCTCGGCGAAGTCCACATAGGCCGGTCCCCGCCACAGGGCCAGCGCCTCGGCGAGCGTGGATGCGCGTTGCCGGGGGTCGCCCGCGCGGGCTCGGGCGACCAGCGTCTCGAATCGATGTGCGTCGACGGCGTCGGCCGTGATCTCCAGCGCGTAACCGCCGGCCCGGTAGACGATCGGGTCGGCACCCGCTCCCGCGTCGCGAAGTACCCGGCGCAGCTGCGAAATCTTGCTGCGCAGCACCGCGCTCGGGTTGGCCGGCAGCTGGGTGCCCCACAGGTCGTCGATCAGGCGCCACGCCGGTACCGGCTGGCCTGGCTGGATGAGGAGATCCGCCAGGAGTGCCCGCACCTTCAGCTCGGGGATCTGGACCCGGCGCCCCTTGTCGGTGCGCACTTCGAGCGGGCCGAGCACGCCAAAGTGCATGCCCTCACCGTAACCCAACAGACGGAGACGTGCAGATCAGGCCAGGGTGTGATTTAGTGGCCGGAACCGGACCGGAACGCTGCCGGAACCCTGCGCCGGCAGGATTATGAGAGCGAAGTATCCATCGAAAGCTCTCGAAGGAGTCCGGCACCATGTCCACCGGCCGCCTTCGCATCGCGGTCATCGTCGGCAGCATTCGGACCGGCCGATTCGGGTCCGTCGCGGCAGACTGGTTCGCGACTCAGGCGGGAATGCGCGACGACGCTGGAGTCGACATCATCGACCTGGCCGAGGCGCGGCTGCCCGAAGTCCGATTCGGTAACGGCGGTCCCGTCCCGCAGGCGGTGGACGATCTCAGGCCGTGGTTGGCGGGTGCGGACGCGTTCGTCGTGGTGACTCCGGAATACAACGGAAGCTTCCCCGCGTCGCTGAAGAACGCCATCGACTGGTACCGCCAGGAATGGCGGGGCAAGCCGGTCGGCTTCGTGTGCTACGGCGGCCCGGCCGCGGGCCTCCGGGCGGTGGAGCAACTCAGGCAGGTGTTCGCCAGCGTCGGTGCGGCGACGATCGCGGAGACGGTGAGCATCGCGAACCACCGCGACCGCGACCTCGAAACGTGCAACATGGCTGCGAAGAAGATGCTCGACGAACTGCTGTGGTGGGCGCTTGCCTTGCGCAATCAACGGTGGAAAGGATCGTCATGTCGATGAATGCCCAGGAACAGTCGGAACAGTCGGCCACCGCGGGTCGCCGGGAGTTCGCCGGATTGGCCGTGCTGGCAGTGGCCGCGCTGCTGCTCTCGCTCGACCTGAGCGTGCTCTACCTGGCGCTCCCCCACCTGAGTAGGGACCTCGGCGCCAACAGCATCGAGCAGTTGTGGATCCTCGACATCTACGGGTTCATGACCGCGGGCTTCCTGATCACGATGGGCAGCCTGGGTGACCGGATCGGCCGCCGCCGGCTGCTCCTGATCGGCGCGGCCGTGTTCGGTATCGCGTCGATCGTGGCCGCGCTGTCGGTCAACGTGTGGATGCTGCTCGGTGCGCGGGCGCTGATGGGGATCGCCGGTGCCACCGTGATGCCCTGCGGCCTGGGCCTGATCACGTACATGTTCAAGAACCCGGCGCAACGGGGCATGGCGATCGCCTCCTGGATGAGCTGCTTCATGGGTGGGCTGCTGATCGGACCGGTGATCGGCGGTATCCTGCTGCGGTTCTTCTGGTGGGGCTCGGTGTTCCTGCTCGCCGTACCGGTGATGGTGCTGTTGCTGATCGCCGGCCCGGCGGTACTGCCGGAGTTCCGCAACCCGCACGCCGGACCGCTGGACCTGACCAGCGTCGCGTTGTCGCTGGCCGGTGTGCTGCCGGTCATCTTCGGCCTGAAGGAGCTGGCCCGCAACGGATGGGCGGCGATTCCGGTACTGGCGATCGTGGTTGGCCTGGCCTTCGCCGCGGCGTTCGTCCTTCGACAGCGGAAACTGCGGGACCCGCTGCTGGATACCGGCCTGTTCCGCAATCGGGTCTTCACCGCCGCGATCATCTTCGGGGTACTCGGCGGCGCGGTACAGGGTGGCAGCTCGCTCCTGGTCACGCTCTACCTGCAGATGGTCAAGGGACTCTCCACATTGGCCACCGGTCTCTGGCTGGTACCGGCGACGTTGGCCCTGGTCGTGGGTCTGATGCTGGGCCCGATCCTGGCACAGCGGATCCGTCCCGCGTACGTCCTGGCCATCGGCATGGCCGTCGCGACGATCGGCTATGTGGTGCTCAGCCAGGTCACCAGCGGCACCGGGGTGGGCGGCGTGATCGTCGGGTTCGGCATCGTGCTCTTCGGCGTCGGCATCCCGCTCGGGCTGGTCACCGGCCTGGCCGTCGGCTCGGTGGCGAACGAGAAGGTCGGCTCGGCCTCGGGGGTCATGCAGACCGGCAGCGAGTTCGGCGTCGCGTTCGGCATCGCCGGTCTCGGCAGCGTGGCGACCGCCGTCTACCGCGGCCAGTTGACCGACACTGTCCCCAGTGGACTCCCGCCGGACGTGGTCAGCGCGGCCACGGCCAGCATCGAGGGCGCGATCACGGTGGCGCAGAGCCTGCCCGCGGCCGCCGGCACGGCACTGCTGAACGCCGCGAAGGACGCGTTCACCGCCGGGCTCAACACCGTGGCCGTGGTCGGTGCCGTCGTTCTGGTGGGCCTGGCGGTGATGTCTGTCGCGATGCTGCGGCAGATCGACCCGGTACCGGCGCCGCCGAAGGCGGCCCGCAAGAAGCGCTCAGCGGCCACTGTGGACAGCGAGAGCAAGCAGGGCGCTGGCCGCAATCTATGAGGTGCTGCCCTGCCGGAGCTGTTGAAGACTCGACAGTAGTACGGGTGATCGCGCGGCCATAACCGTCCGGCGCGTCCATTGCCGAGTCCCGGGAGAGTCCGATGCGGGTCCTGTTCGTCACGTATGCCGAGCGCACCCACTTCTTCAACATGGTGCCGGTCGCTTGGGCACTACGCACCGCGGGTCACGAGGTGCGCGTCGCCAGCCAGCCGGCGCTCACCGACACGATCGTCCAGGCGGGCCTGACCGCGGTGCCGGTCGGCCAGGACCACAGCTTCGACCAGGTGCTCGTGGACAAGGCGGAGGACGAGGGATGGGCCGACCGGGTCACGCAGGTGATCGCGGCCCCGGACGCGGTCGACTACGAAACCTTTGTCCGCTTCCTCGATGAAGCGACCAAGTTCTCGGGGAAGATCTTCAACGACCCGATGGTCGACGACCTTGTCGCGTACACCAGGCAGTGGGAGCCCGATCTCATTGTCTGGGAAATGTTCTCGTTCGCCGGGGCGGTGGCGGCCCGGGCCACCGGGACGCCACACGTCCGGCTGCTCTGGGGCGCGGACGTGCTGGTCCGGATGCGCCAGCACTTCCTTTCGCTGCACGCGAAGCAGCCGGAGGCCGAGCGCGCGGACCCGCTCGGGCAGTGGCTGTCCGAGACCTGCGAACGCTTCGACTGCACATTCGCCGAGGAGCTGATCACTGGCCAGCACACGCTCGACCACGCGCCGGCGAGCATGCGCCTGCCGCTGGGACTGTCGACCATTCCGGTCCGGTACGTCCCCTACAACGGACCATCGCAGATTCCCGACTGGCTGCGTGAGCCACCCAAGCGACCCCGGGTGTGCATCACCGCGGGCATCTCGCTCCGCAACTTCCACGGGTACGACCCGATCCCGCTCGACACGCTGAAGGCGTTCGGCGACCTGGACCTGGATGTGGTCGCCACGCTGGTACCTCGAGACGGCGACGCACAGGTGGATCTCCCGGACAACGTCCGGCTCGTCGAGTTCGTGCCCATGCACGCGCTGCTGCCGACCTGCTCGGCGGTGATGCACATCGGCGCTGCCGGGGTCGTCGCCACCGCGACGCGGTACGGCGTACCGCAGCTGACGCTCGTGCTCAGCCTCTGGGACGCGCCGGTGCGCGCGGCGATGCTCCGCGACATCGGGGCCGGGCTGAGCATCGTGCCCGACGAGATGAGCCCGGAGAACGTACGCGACCGGATGCTCCGACTGGTCAACGAAGCGTCGTTCCAGGACGCGGCACAGCGGTTGAGCGCCGAGGTCCTCGCCGAGCCCAGCCCCAACGAGATCGTGCCCGCGCTGGAGCGGCTGGCCCGATGACCGGTAGCGTCTCGCTCACCGCGGCCACCGCGGTCGAGCCGCGCTGGCCACGTGAAGGCCTCCGGGAGTGGTACGCCCAGCGCCAGCGGGCCAGCCGCAGCGAGGTGGAGCGGATACCGTTCGACGCGTTGCGGGGCTGGCAGATCGATCCCGCGACGGGGAACGTGTACCACACCGGCGGCGGGTTCTTCACGGTCGAAGGGCTCGATGTCCACCTCGGCGACGGCCCGGTACAGCACTGGCAACAGCCCATCATCTCGCAGCCGGAAATCGGCATCCTCGGCCTGCTGGTCCGGCGCGTCGCCGGCCGGTTGCAGTGCCTCATGCAGGCCAAGATGGAGCCCGGCAACGTCAACGGGGTGCAGCTTTCGCCGACGGTACAGGCGACCCGAAGCAACTACACCCAGGTGCACGGCGGCTCACGGGTCCGGTACCTCGACGCGTTCACCGAGTCGCGTCCGGAACAGGTCATCGCCGACGTTCTGCAGTCGGAACAGGGCTCCTGGTTCCTCGGCAAGCGCAACCGCAACATAGTCGTCGAGGTAACCGACCGGATGGTGGAAAACGACAACTTCCACTGGATCGACCTGGCGGACCTCAAGCGGCTGTTCCGCATCGACAACCTCGTCAACATGGACACCCGGACCGTCCTGGCCTGCCTCGTCTCCGCACCGATGCGCAGCCAGACCGAAGGCGGTACCGCGGTCGACGGTTTCGAATCCGCGCTGGACCGCTCGTTCGCGGCGGACAGCGGGTCGAAGCACACCGATCTCGAGGTGCTGAGCTGGTTCACCGGCCTGCGGACCCGGCAGGAGCTGAACATCCGTCGCATTCCACTGGGCTCGGTACAGGACTGGCAGCGCGACCGGTACGAGATACACCATGCGCGCCACCGTCACTTCAGCATCATCGGCGTCGAAGTGCACACCGGCGTCCGTGAGGTGAGCGGGTGGACCCAACCCATGCTGCTGCCCCGCGGGCGCGGCGTGGTCGCCTTCCTCACCCGCCGGTTCGACGACGTGCTGCACGTCCTCGTGCAAGCGGTGGCCCAGCCCGGGCTGCGGGATCTCGTCGAGATGGGCGCGACCGTGCAGTGCCGTCCGGAGAACTACAGTCACCTGCCGGTCGACCAGCAACCGCCGTTCCTGAGTACGGTGCTTTCCGCACCGCCGGAACGGATCCGCTACGACTGCGTGCTGTCCGAGGAGGGCGGTCGCTTCTACCACGCCGAGAACCGGTACATGGTGGTGGACGCGGGCGACCTCGCGCCGGCCGAGCCACCCGCCGACTTCCTCTGGGTCACCCCACGGCAGCTGTCACACCTGCTGCGCCACAGTCACTACGTCAACGTCGAAGCGCGGTCGTTGCTGGCCTGCCTCTACAGCATGTCCAGGTTGTCGCCATGACAGTTCACTCGCCGATCCGACTCGGTCTGCTCGGCTGCGCCGACATCGCCTGGCGGCGGACACTGCCCGCGGCAACCGCCGAACCCGGGCTGCGGCTGGTCGCGGTCGCCAGCCGCAGTCCGGCCCGGGCACAGCGGTTCGCCGACCGGTTCGGGTGCGCGGCGGAGTCCGGGTACGACAGCCTGCTCCGGCGCGACGACATCGACGCGGTCTACGTCCCGTTGCCGGCCGGGCTGCTGCCCCGCTGGGTCGGCGCGGCACTGGACGCGGGCAAACACGTACTGGCCGAGAAGCCCCTCGGCACCACCGAGCAGGAGGCGAACGATCTGGTAGACCGGGCGGCGACGCGCGGGCTGGTTCTGATGGAGAACGCCGCTTTCCTGCTGCACGGCCAGCACCGCGCGATCCAGGCGATGCTCGCCGCGGGTGAGATCGGCGAGCTGCGCACGGTCAACAGCCTGTACGGCATTCCGCCGTTGCCCGCCGACAACATCCGGTACCGCGGTGAGCTGGGGGGCGGTGCGCTGCTCGACCTCGCCTTCTACCCGCTACGTACGGCATACCTGTTCCTCGGACCCGATCTGCGCGTCGTCGGCGCCAACCTGCGTACCGGTGAGTCCGGTGTGGACGTTGCCGGCTCGGCTCTGCTCGCCAACGCGGGCGGTACCACGGCCTGCGTCTCCTTCGGGTTCGAGCACTTCTACCGTGGCGAGTACGAGCTGTGGGGCAGCAACGGCCGGCTGACCCTCACCCGCGCCTTCACCCCGCCCCCTGCGCACTGTCCGGTGGTGCGGCTGGACCGGCAGGGCCAGACCGAGACCCGGATCCTGGCCGCCGAGGACCAGTTCGCCGCGCTGGTACGCGGCTTCGCGACGGCGGTGGTAGAAGGGCGGATCCCGCGCCAGCACCACGACGAGGTGGTCGCCCGAGCCCGCTTGGTGGACGAGATCCGCCAACACGCAACCACGGCAGTCCTATGACCGAACGAGCGCTGGTGGTCGGTGGTACCGGGTTCCTCGGCAAGCACGTGTGCGACGCGCTGGCCGCCGCCGGCTGGGATACCGTCATCGCGTCCCGCCGGCCCGGCGCCGGAGCTGTCGTACTGGACGCCGAACGGTCGATCCGAGCTGAGCTGGCGGATGCGCTGACGCGGCTGGAGCCCGCGCTGGTGGTCAACGCGGTCGGGCTGATCTGGCGCAACGATCCGCCCGCGATGGTGGTGGCGAACACCGTGGTGCCCGAGCAGATCGCGATGGCGATGGCGGATGCCGAGTACCGCGGGAGGCTGGTCCATCTGGGCTCGTGTCTCGAGTACGGTCCGGTGTCCCCACCCGAAGCCATCGACGAACTCACCCCCCTGGAACCGGAGAGCGCGTACGGCCGATCCAAGCTCGCGGGCACCCGACGGCTCGAGGCGGCGGCCCGCGCGTACCAGCTCGATGTTGTGTTGTTGCGAGTGTTCAACGCGGTCGGCGCCGGGATGGACCCAGCCAGCGTGCTGGGTGGGACCGTGCAGACGCTGCTCCGCGCCCAGCACGACGGGACCTGTGCCCGCATCGATCTGCTCGATCTCCGGCAGCACCGTGACTATGTCGACGCCCGCGATGTCGCCGACGCGGTACTGGCCGCCGCGGAACTTCCGCACAGCACCGGTATCCGCGTATTCAACATCGGTTCGGCGGTGGCGCGCACGGCCCACGAGGTCGTCCGCCTCCTCGCCGACACGAGCGGGGTTGCCTACCGGATCAGCATCGTCCCGGTGGCGGCCGGAACCGCCCGGTCGACCGGCGCCAGCTGGCAGCTGGCCGACACCCGGCGCGCCCTCGAGGTAATGGGCTGGTCGGCGAACAGATCCATAACAGACACCGTCCATTACATCTGGACCGCCGCGAAAGGTGAGCCGTCATGACCGACGACCTCAAGGCCAAGATCCTGGAGCTGGTCCGGGAGTACCACCAGGAGCAGGGCAACGGCGGGTTCGTCGCAGGCGAGACTCCGGTGCTGTCCTCCGGTCCGGTCTTCGACTCCGACGATCGGGTAGCACTGGTGGAAGCGGCGCTGGACATGCGGATCGCGGCCGGCACGTACGCGCAACGGTTCGAGCGCCGGTTCGCCCAACACTTCGGGCTGCGCAAGGCGCACCTCGTGAACTCGGGGTCGTCGGCGAACCTGCTCGCCCTGTCCACACTCACCGCGCAGGAACTCGGCGACCGCCGGCTCCGGCCCGGTGACGAGGTGATCACCGTGGCGGCCGGCTTCCCCACCACGGTCAATCCCATCGTGCAGAACGGTCTCGTGCCGGTCTTCGTCGACATCGAGCTGAGCACATACAACACGACGGTCGAGCGGATCGCGCCGGCCATCGGACCGAAGACCAAAGCCATCATGGTGGCGCACACGCTCGGCAACCCGTTCGACGCGGAAGGCATCCTGAACCTGGCCCAGGAGCACGGGCTCTGGTTCATCGAGGACAACTGCGACGCGGTGGGGTCGTTCTACAACGGCCGACCCACCGGCTCGTTCGGGGATCTGAGCACGGTCAGCTTCTACCCCGCGCACCACATCACGATGGGCGAGGGCGGATGCGTCCTCACCAACAGCCTCGAACTGGCCCACCTGGTCCAGTCGTACCGCGACTGGGGCCGGGACTGCTGGTGCAAGCCTGGTGAGGACGACCGCTGCCACAAGCGTTTCAGCAACCAGCTCGGTACGCTCCCCTACGGGTACGACCACAAGTACACGTTCTCCCATGTCGGCTACAACCTGAAGACGACCGACCTGCAAGCGGCGCTGGGCCTGACCCAGCTCGACCGGGTCGGCGCCTTCGGCGAGGCCCGCCGCAAGAACTGGCAACGGTTGCGCGACGAGCTGGACGGGGTACCCGGCCTGGTTCTTCCCGAAGCCACTCCGGGCAGCGACCCGAGCTGGTTCGGGTTCGTGTTGACGGTCGAGGACTCGGCGCCGTTCACCCGCAACGAATTGGTGCTGCACCTGGAATCCGAACAGATCAGGACCCGGCTGTTGTTCAGTGGCAACCTCACCCGGCATCCCGCGTACCAGGATGTCGACTTCCGCGTGGTGGGCAGCCTCGAGAACAGCGACGTCATCGTGGGCAACACCTTCTGGATCGGTGTCTACCCCGGTGTGACGGACGAGATGACCGACTACGTCGGGCGGACGATCCGGGACTTCGTCGCCCAGCGCGCCCGGGCATAGCAGAGGCGCAAAGCATGAAGCGTGGTTGCCCGCCGCCCGGGCAACCACGCTTCGCCATTCATCTCACGTACGGGCCATTGTGGAGTGTTCGGCGGTGAGCCGCTCCAGCATGGGTACGACGCCGCTCGCCGTCGGTACCTCGAGGATCTTGCGCCGCAGCCGCTCGGCGTTGTGGGCGAAGGACGGGTCGTCGAGCACCCGCACCAGCGCGTCGCGCAAGGCACCCGCGGTCAGCTTGTCGGAGTCCGCGACGTACAGCCCCGCGCCCTGCTCCTCGACACCGTTGGCCACCGCGAGCGAGCCGTACCACTTCTCGCTCCAGTACGAGCCGGGGACGATGAGCTGCGGTATGCCGGCCTCGTACGCGGCCGCCGCGGCGCCGTTCCCGCCGTGGTGAACCACGGCCACACAGGTCGGAAGCAACACGTTCAACGGGACGAAGTCGGCGACGCGCACGTTGTCCGGTACCGTGGCGGACCCGATCTGCTCTTCGTTCAGGGTGGCGACAACCTCCACGTCGAGCCCGGCCACGGCCTCGAACAGGTCCTCGGCCGATGCTTCCGCGACGTTCGAATCGCGGTGGGACACCCCGAGGGTCAGGCAGATCCGCCTCTTGTCAGCCGGCTGGTACAGCCACTTCGGCACGACGACGGATCCGGGGAACGACTGTGGCCGCATGAGCAGGTAGTTGGCGCCCGGCGGCCGCCAGGTCCACGGCGGCTGGGTGTCGATCGTCCAGTCACCGGTCAGCACATCCTCGTCGAACGTGCAACCGTACCGGCCGAGCAACCGCTCCATCCACTGGCGCAACGGATCGCTGTCCGGCTTCTGAGCGAGGGCATTCTGGCGTAGCTGGACGTAACCGTCCGCCCCGAACAGCAGGCGGGCTTGTGCGGCGCCACACGCCCGGGCCGCCACAGCGCCCGCGTAGGCGAGGGCGTCCCAGATGACCAGATCCGGCTTCCAGCTACGGGCGAAGTCGACCAGCTCGTCGAGGAAGTTGTCCGGGCACAGATGCTGGAGCAGGTTCCAGGTCAGGTAGTCGAGTTCGCCGTACGGATCGTCCCGCGCGTAGTCGGTCTGCACCGGCCGCTCCGGGGCCGGCGGCTTGGTCTCCGGCTCGGCCGCGGCGACCTTCCCCAGCGTCTCCCACATCTCTTCGCCGAGCAGGACACCGGTCAGGCCGGTCTTGTCGATGCTGTCCGCCAACTCGGGCTGGGCGGCCACCCGGACGTCGTGTCCTGCGTTGCGCAACGCCCAGGCCAGCGGGGTCATCACGAACAGATGGGAGGTAAGGGCAGGCGGCGTAAGGAACAGGACTCGCACAGTGGCATCCTTTCGAAACGGTGTTAGCGAAACTTGGTTGAGGTCAGCGCCGGTACCGGTGGGTCGACCGGGCACTCGAACGCCTCGCGCAGAGCGCCGACGGCTCGTGGCAACGACGCCAACGGACACATCGCGGTGATGCGTTGGTCCGAGTTGGACATGGTGAGAGTCCGTACTCCGGCGCGCAACAATGCCTCTTGAAACGTCGGTACGACCGTCGCGTCAGCGCGCAACCCGGCGCCGTGCAGGGTCAGCCTGGCGACGTCCTCGTCGCACCGCACCGGGGTCGCTCCGAGTTGGCCGCGTGCGCCAGCCAGGGCAGTCAGGACCGCGGGCCGGTCGGTGCGCGCGACGACGAAGCGCAGCTCGGTCACCCCGGTACCGGACGGCACCATGGTGAGCATGTCGACGGGTACGCCGGCCGCACCCACAGCGGCCAGCGCGCCGGCCGTGGCGGCCGCACCGGATCGCAGGCCGGCAACGGTAACGATCAGCCCCTCGCGGTCGTGCTCGAGGCGAGCGAAAGAGGCGCGTTCCGTCATGTCCGGCCCGGGTTCCCGCATCAGCCGAGCTCTTCCAGCGCACCGGCGACGTCGGCCGGAGACGGTTGCTCGGCGATCTCGGCGGCTATCTCGGCGGCGGCATGCCGGTACCGCTGTCGGCCGAGCAGCTCGGTGCACCGCCGCGTCACCTCGGATTCGCGGAGTTCGTCCGCGGTGAGCGTGAGCCCCGCGCCGGCTTCGGCTACCGCGGTCGCGTTGTCGAACTGGTCGTCGAACTGGGGCAGGACCAACTGAGCGCGACCGGCCGACAGTGCGGCCAGGGTGGTGCCCTGTCCCCCGTGATGAACCACCAGATCACAGACCGCGAAGACCCGCGGCAGCGGCAGCCACCCCACGTGCACGACGCCCGCGGGCAGCTCGGGCAGGCCGGCGGCCACGTCGTCGTCCACCGCGACGATCACGTCGACGTCCAGCGCCGCCAGACCACCGACGATCCGGCCGAGCGTGCTGCCGACGAGATCGTCGCTCAGGTCCGGCAGCACGGTACCGAGGCTGACGCAGATGGTCGGTCGGCTCCGTGGCCGGAGCATCCAGGCGGCCACCCGAGCAGGGCCGCTGTATGCCACGGTCCGGATGCTGTGGTGGCCCAACGCGTGTGGCTTGCGGAGGCTGGGCGGCCACGGGTTCAACACCAGGTCCGGGTCTGGCAGGCGATCGGTATTGAGTTCGGCCGCTGTTGCCTGCCGGTACTCGTACAGCGGTGCGACACCCCAGTGCATCTCGACCAGTGGGACCCCGTGGGCGGCGGCGGTCAGCGGCCCCGCCGCTTCGGCCCGCTCGCTCACGATCAGGTCGGGACGCCAGGTCGACACCAGGCGCTGCATTCCAGGCAGGATCTGTACCGCGAGACGCCCGAAGACGCGGCCGTGGACACGGCGTCGTTCGTCGGTACCCATGGCCGCGCCATCCCTGGCGGCGAGGTCGGCGAAGCGATCCGCCGGACCACACGGCGCGACTGGTAGTCCAGAGTGGACAGCCGCCTCGGAGAAACCATCCGCGCAGCCGATCAGCACGTCGTGCCCGCGTGCCCGCAAGGCCCACGCGAGCGGCACCGAGGGGAAGAAATGGCCGGACAGTCCCACCGTGGTAAACAGAATCCGCATCGAATCTCCCCGAAGCGTCGGCCCTCATCGTCACCCGGCCGGCACAGCGGTGTCTTCTTCGCAGATGCGACGTGGCTCCCCGATCGCGGAAGCCGAAATCGAGCAACCTGTGAGATGACGGTCGCGCCGATCGGCCCCATCCTGGGGCTGGTGTGTGCCGGGTAGCCGGAAGAGAGGGAGTGCGGCATGCGAGTGCTTACCATCGTGAGCCTGATCGTGGCCGGAACGCTTACCGCGAGCGGTACGACCATCACCCTCGACGACCGACCGCAACCCAGGGTGCCCGTCGCCAACGACTGGTCGGCAGCCGGCCAGAACGCGCACAACACCAGATACGCCGCGCGGGAAGACGCGATCGGTGCGGGCAACGTCGCGCAGCTGAATCCTCGGTGGGTCTTCACCGCCGGGGGTGACATCAACGCGACACCGGCCGTCGTGCACGGAGTTGTCTACGTGCCCGATGCCGGCGGCACGCTGTGGGCGATCAGGTCCAGCGACGGTACGGCGCTGTGGTCCAAGAGAATCAGCGACTACACGGGTACGCCCGGCACCGGTTCGCGTACCACTCCCGCGATAGCCGGCGACCTACTGGTCTTCGGAAGCGGATTCACCATCGAATCTCCCGCCGGTTCGCTGGTCATCGGGGTGGACCGGAACACCGGCGCCATGCGGTGGAAGACCCAGGTCGACGCCAACCCGCGGTCGAAGATCACGGGTGCGCCGGTCATCGACAACGGCGTCGTCTACATTGGAGTGTCGTCGTCGGAGGAGATCCTTCCACCGCCACACACGTTCCGCGGTAGCATCGTGGCCCTGCGCGCCGACACCGGCCAGATCCTGTGGCAGACCTACACCGCACCACTCGGCTACACCGGCAATGCCATCTGGGGTAGCACTCCCGTCGTGGACAACCGCCGGGGTCTGGTCTACATCGCTACCGGAAACAACTACACGGTTCCCGAAGGGGTGTGTGAGACCCCCGTCGACACGGGGTGCACCCCGCCTGCGCCGGATGACTACGTCGACTCCGTGATCGCGCTCGATGTGCGTACCGGCGCCGTGCGGTGGGACCTGCGGACCCTGCCCGCGGACTCGAACTCGGCACCGGATCCGTTACCCGGTACCGACTACGACTTCGGCTCGGGACCCAATCTCTTCACCACCATCGTCAACGGGCGCCGGAAGGATCTGCTCGGCATCGGCCAGAAGAGCGGGATCTACTGGGCCCTCGACCCCAGTACCGGTGCGGTCGTCTGGAAGACGCAGGTCGGTCCGGGTGGTGACTTCGGTGGCATCCAGTGGGGATCGGCGACCGACGGACACCGGGTGTACGTCGCGGTGGCGAACTCCGACCACGTGCCGTTCGCCATCGAGACCCCGACCGGTGAGACCGTCACCGTGACCGGTGGCGTATGGGCCGCCCTGGACGCGGCGACCGGCCGGATCCTGTGGCGCACGCCCGACCCTCAGGGCGCGATCGACATGGGCTACGTCTCGGCCGCCAACGGTGTCGTGTACGCCGGTTCGGCCGCCGGTACCGGAGACAACATGTACGCGCTCGACGCCGCTACCGGCGAGATCCTCTGGCGGTTCCCCAGTGGCGGTTCCGTCGTGGCCGGCGCCGCCATCGTCGACGGATCGGTGTACTGGGGCTCCGGTTACCACATCGGCGCTTCCAACAACAAGCTCTACGCGTTCGACCTTCGCTGAGATCACTCGCTCGCAAGGCCGTCGAACAGACGCCTGAGGGCACCGCGGGATCGGATGCCCAGCTTGCGGTACGCGGAGGCGAGGTGGCTCTCCACGGTGCGTTCGGAGACCACCAGCGCCTCCGCGATCTCGCGGTTGGTCATGTTCCGCACCGCCATCCGGGCGATCTCGAGCTCCCGGACGGTGAGCGCCGCGACCGGGCGGGTACCGGGTGTGGACAGGTTCAGCCGACCCCGCAGCTCGGTGGCGAGCAGGGCGGCCTTGGCACGGTGGGCGGGGTGGCCGGCGCCCGGTGCGGCGGCGGCTCGCTCGGCCAGCTCCAGCGCCTCGCCCCAGACGCCGATCGCGGTGTGTTGTTCGGCCGCGGCGAGCAGGGCCGGTGGCGTACCGTCGGCCCGCGCTGCGATGCCCGCGGCCCGGGCTCGGGACAGCGGTGACTCGAACGTGTCGCCGAGGCTGTGCAGCACCCGCTCGGCACCGGCCGCGTCGCCGTAGCGACCGGCGTCGGCGAGGTACCACAACGCACTGATCACGGCGCCCACCGCGGCCGCCTCCGCCGCGGCGGTCAGGGCGAGCTGGGCGGCCGTGGCGTGGTTGCCGACGGCCGCCTCGACCGCGGCCCGCGCCCAGGTCCTCCCCTGCGGTATCACGGCGACGGGGTCGGCCGGGTTCTCGTCCAGGAGCCGGGTGGCCGCCTGGTGTTGGCCGGTCTCGGCCAGGACGACCGCGAGCCCGGTGGTGACCTCCGACCGGAAGACCCCTTCGCCGAGGCGCTGCGCGGCCAGCGCCTCCTGCAGCCGAGGCGCCGCCTCAGCGAACCTTCCCTGGATGTGCAGGCGCAGTCCGTCCAGGAGTGGCCAGGTGACCGGTTCCTCCGCCAGGTCGCCGCGGTTGGCATGGGGCACCGGCCACCGGCCGGCCGGGATGCCGGCCGGTGCCGGGTCGGCGGTCCACCGCATGACCCCCGCCCAGGCCGTCACGGCGCTGACGAGACCGATCGTGTACGGCGTTGCCGACCTGCCGTGGGCCGAGGACAGCAGCTGATCGCCGACGGCGATGGCGGCGTCCGCGCAGTCGGCGAGCACCAGCGCGCAGATCCGGGGAACGGCCGCGCGCGCCAAGGCTCTGGGCGATGCGTCGGCGTGGAGCACCCGCTCGGCCAGGGTCAGGGCCTCGGCCGGGCGGGCGCAGAACATCGTGACGAGTGCGCGCGTGGAGTCGACATCGGCGAAGAGCCGCGCGGGAAGCCGTTCGCGAAGCGCGAGGAGGTCGGCGAGCGCGCGGTGCGGATCGCGCTCCGACCAGGTGGACAGGCTCGCGTCGACGAGGCCGACGGCGAGCTGCTCGTCGTCGGTACGGATCCGGGTCGCGGCCAGCCGCAACGCTTCCCGGGCAGGGCGGGGACGGCCGAGCTCGGCGTGCGAGTCCGACAGCGCCAGCGCGGCCCCCGGCCCGGGATCGTGCGGCAACGCCCGTTCGGCGAACCGGCCGGCAAGGGCCGGGTCGGTCAGCTGTACCGCGCCGGCGCCGGCCAGCAGCACCTCGACATCGGGTGGATCGGCGGCGTCGAGCTGCCAGGACGCGCGACGGATCGGGTCCACGCGGTCGCCGACGGCGGCGTCCAGCGCCATCACCAACCGCCGCTTGCGGGTGGGCGTGAGCATCCGGGTGGCCACGGCGGTGAGCAGCGGGTGGGCGAGGCGCAGATGCGGCGCGGCGCCGTGCCGGTCGTAGGTACGCACGAGGCCCCGCTCCTCGAGCTCCTCGACGGCGGTGTCGGGCACGATCGCGACGAGCGCGTCCAGCGGTAGCGGCTCACCGAGGGCGAGGGCGCCCACCACGTCCCGGGCGGCGGCGGACAGCCCGACGAAGCGCCGGTCGAGCAGTTCGGCGAGGCGCGGTGGTACGCCGAGTTCGCCCTGCCACCAGATCACCGAGCCGTCCCGGCCGAAACGCCCCTCCGCCTGGCCGAACCGGATCAGCTCGGTGAGGTACAGCGGGTTGCCGGCGGTGTGTTCCCACAGCGTCGCGACGGTCAGGTTGGTGACCTCGCCGCCGAGGCGGTCGACGAGCAGCGCCCGGGTCGCGTCGAGGTCGAGAGCGCCCACGTCCACGCGGTCCAGCAGCTCGTCCTTCCACAGCGCGGTCACGGCGTCGGGAGCGGCCAGATCGGTACGCACCGCGGCCAGTACCGTCGCAGCCTGCAGGGTCACGACGCCGAGCAGCGCGGTGGCGGAGTGCTCGTCGAGCCAATGGGCGTCGTCGACGACGAGGACGGCCCTGCGGCCGCCGCCCCGCTCGCGAAGTGCCCGGGCGATCGCGTGCGGCATCAAGGTCGGATGCGCCGAGGCGGTGTCGTCGGGCAGCAGCGCGGCGAACGGGCCGAACGGTACCGCCCGGCTGGTCTGCGTCGCGACGGTCCACACCACCGGATCGCCCTCGGCGGCAACCCGTTCGGTGACGCGTCTGGCGAGTGACGTCTTGCCGACACCGGCCTCGCCCATGACCACCGCGCCGGTCCCCACCCGAACCGCGTGCCATGCGCAGGCCAGCTCGTTCTCCCTCGCGACGAACGATTCCGCTGGTCTGTTGCCCGCCACCTCGCCGCCTACCATGCGTAGCCTTCGATGAGGGTACCGCGGCTTCTCCGTACCCCCGACTCCGTTTCTCCGTACCGCCACGAATACCGGCTGGAAGTACGGATCTGTTTCGCTGGTCCCGTGACACCGGAGCAACGAGTCGTGCTGGCGGCCATCGATGCCGTCAACGCCGGACATCCAGACAGCCTCGACGATCTGGTGTCGGTGGACCTCGTCGACCACGGTGCGCTGCGGGGAGAGAACGCCTGTACGGCCGGCGTCCGGTACGAGGTGCACGACGTGTTCGGCTCGGGCGATCGGGTCGCCGTCCGCGCCACGGTACGCGGCCTGCACACCAGCGGCCGGCTCGGGTTCGCGGCGACCGGGCGGCCCTTCGCGGTGGCCACGATGCACATCTGCCGGGTGACCGGTGGCCTGCTGACCGAGCACTGGTGTGTTCGGGACGACATGACCCTGCTGCGCCAGGTCGGTGTACTCACCAATCCAGGGGGATAGCGCAATGCCTGGGAACCGCCGGTCGGCCACGTTGCTGGACCGGGACGCACAGCTCGCTGCCCTTGTCGCGGCGGCTCACGAAGCGACTGCCGGGCGCGGTTCGGTGGCTCTGGTGACCGGAGAGGCCGGTATCGGGAAGACGAGCCTGATCCGCGCCTTCCTCGATCTCGTACCACTCGGGATGCGCACGTTGACCGGTGCCTGTGACGATCTGCTCGTGCCACGTCCGTTCGGGCCGCTGCGCGATGCCGTCGCCGGCCACGGCGGGGTGCTGGAGCGGACGCTGGCGGACGACGGCGGTACCGACGACGTCCTCCGCGCCGCCATGGACCAGTTGCGGGGTCCTCGACCGACCGTGCTGGTGGTGGAGGACATCCATTGGGCCGACGACGCCACGCTGGACGTACTGCGCTATCTCGTCCGGCGGCTGGAGGAGCTGCGGGCGCTGCTGGTGCTCACCTTCCGCGATGCCGCCGGGCCCCGGCACTCCCCCTTCCAGCAACTGCTGGGTGCGGTCGCCGGTACCCGCGTGCATCGGCTGCCGTTGCCCGCGCTGTCGGTGGCGGCCGTACGTGCGCTCGCCTCCGGGTCGGATCGGAATCCCGAGGACCTGCACCTGCTGACCGGAGGCAATCCGTTCTACGTGACCGAGGCGCTCGCCGCACCGGTGGACCGGGTACCGGCCACCGTGGTCGACACGGTCTGGGCCCGGATGCGGCGGCTCGGGCCGGATGCGCGCGCCGCCTGCGAGCAGCTGTCCGTGGTGCCGTCGCACGCCGGGTTCGATCTGGCCACCGCCCTGTTCGGTCCAGGGCTCGACGCGCTGGCCGAGGCCGAGGAGCACGGGATCGTCGAGGCGCGGCTGGACGGAGTCGCGTTCCGGCACGAGCTGGCTCGCCGGGCCGTGGAGTACGCGCTGCCCGCCATCCGCCGCCGGCACCTCAACCACGCCGTCGTGGTGGCGTTGCACGGCGGCGCCCGGGTCGAGCTGGCCCGGCTGGTCCACCACGCGGTGGGCGCCGACGACGCAGCCACGGTCGCGGTCTACGCGCCGCTCGCGGGGCGGCAGGCGGCCCGCGCCGGATCGCACCGGCAGGCGCTCGCGCACTTCGAGACGGCATTGCGGTACGCCGACGCGCTCGCCGCCGACGAGCGGGCCGCGCTGGTCGACGACTACGCCTGGGAGCTGCACATCGCTCACCGCTTCGGTGACGCCGTCGCGGCCGGGCGCGAGGCGGTGGCCCTCCGGGAGCGGGTCGGCGAGCCGGTCGCGCTGGGCGAGACGCTGCTCCGGCTGTCCCGCTACCTCTTCCTGGCCGGCGACACCGGCGACGCGGAGGCCGCGATCGACCGGGCCGCCCGGGTACTGGCGCCGATCGGGTCTGCGCCGGCGCTGGCGGCGGCGGCGACCCACCAGGGCGCGATCCTCGCGCTCACCGGCCGCAGCGGAGACGCGGTACCGGTACTCGAGCAGGCCCGCACGATGGCCGGCGCCGCGGATCGGACCGACCTGGTCGCGTTGTGCCTGAACTACCTCGGCGTAGCCAAGGCCGACCTCGGCGACGAGGACGGTCTACGCCTGCTCGGCGACAGTCTCGCCACGGCCCTGCATACCGGTGACCACGAGTCGGCCGCGCGCGCCTACACCAACCTCGGCGAGCTGCTCTACCGCGAAGGTCGCTGGCCCGAGCTGGCCGTGCATCTGGACGCGGGGCTCGGCTTCACCCGCGAGCACGGCTTCTGGTCGCACGCCTACAACCTCGAGGTACACCTCGCCCTGCTGCACCTGCGGCGGGGCGAGTGGGACGCGGCCGAGAAGCGGTTGCGTGACCTCGTCGACGCGGTCGCCGATCCCGGCATGCTGACCGTCTACAGTGTCCCGGCCCTGGCCCGGGTACGCCTGCGCCGCGGCGCACCGGACGTGGAGGCGTTGCTGGAGACGGCGTGGCAGCGCGCGACCGACCAGCGGATGCTGCTGGGCCTGGCCTACGCCGGCATCGCCTACGTCGAGTGGGCCTGGCTCACCGGCCGACCCGAACGCGCCGCCGCGGTCCGCGACGCGCTGCTCCGTCGTACCGAGCTGGCCGGCACCGCCGCCATCCGCGGTGAGCTGCTGCGCTATCTGGCCCGCGCCGGCCTCGGCGGCGAGCCGTTCGACGGCTGCCCGCTGCCCTGGGCCGCCGGCCTGCGCGGCGACTGGCGCGCCGCGGCTCGCGCCTGGGAGCTGGCCGGCGATCCGTACGAGGAGGCGCTGGAACTCGCGGAGTCCGGTGAGGTCGAACCCACCCTGCGCGCCCTGCACATCCTCGACGAACTCGGCGCCGGCCCGGCGGCTGCCGTCGTCCGCTTACGGCTGCGGCGACTCGGTGTGCGACGCATCCCGCGCGGGGTGGTGACTACGACCCGGGCCAACCCGGCGGGTCTGACCGCCCGCCAGGTCGACGTGCTCGATCTCCTGGCGGGTGGCCTGACCAACGCCGAGATCGCCCGACGGCTCGTCGTGTCCGTACGCACCGTCGACCACCACGTCTCCGCCATCCTCGGCAAGCTCGGGGTGGCCACGCGCCGGGAGGCGGCGGCCACCGTACCGAGCCTCAGTCGGGCCACTCCGGCGTTCGGCCGGAGTAGCTGACGACGAAGGCGATGTCGTCGATCGCCTCGTCCAGCAGTTCCCTGATCCGGGCCGGTTCGGGAAACGTGACCCGCCACCGGCCGAACGGTGCCTGGTCGAGCATCGGCGTCCACGGTGCGCCGTTGCCCAGCCGGGTACTGACGATGCCGCCGGAGGTCGACGTGGCCGTGCCGCCGACCGACCGGTCGTCACCGGTGGGCTGGAACGCCAGCGCCACCTGGATCGGCACACCGGTCGCGCCGTCGGCGAACAGGACGTACATCGCCAACTGCGACGTGGTGATGCTGTCGAGGTTGCTCGGGAAGAAGTCGGCCGACAGGTCGAACTCGATCGTCGCGGGCGCCGTGGGCGACTGCGGGTTGTGCAGCTCGTACCACTGGTCCGGGAACTGGTCGCGGAGGCTGAACAACCGGTCGGCGAAAGCGGTCCGGTCGAGCTGAGCGATCACCTTCTGCCGGTACTCGGGATTGGCGAGCGCCGTGTACTCGAACGTGACCAGCACGTCGGCGATCGTCCGGTAGTCGAACGGGTTGGCTGCCCGGGGCATCTCGAGACTCCACAGTGAGTCCACTCCGGACAGTTCGAACGGGAGCAGCAGCTCCGGTTGCGCGTCCAGCTCGAACACCCCGGTGGCGCTCGCCGGCGATGTCAGCGCCACCTGCTCGGCGTCCCGGACCAGCCGGACGGTCTGGAAACTGTCCCCGCCGATCACGACCCGCGACACCCCGGCATTGGTCAGCGTCGCCTTGATTCCCTGGTTCGGTGGCACCAGTGCCACGACCGACGTCCGTACCCGCTTGACCAACCGTAGATAGTGGCCCGGGAAGTCCTGGTCGAACAGTGCCATCGGGGTGGCGAAGGTCAGGACGCCGGTCCGCCGGAACTCCTGGAACTCCACCGGCGCCAACCGCGCCAACGAGAACGTCTTGGCGAGCTGGAGCTTCCTCTTGTTGTTCTCGAACGCGAACTGGTCCAGCTCGTAGATGTCGCGCAGGAGCCGCGCGGATCCGGTCAGCCCGCGGCGGTCCGGTTCGGAGGTACTGGCCAGCACGCCGTCCTCCGAGGGCTGCCAGTAGTCCCGGCGGACGAAGACCGGAACCGGCTGCTGGGTTTCGAACGCCAGTTGGTTCTGGGCGAACTGGCCGAGGCTGGTCGCCTGTCGCAGGAAGTACCCGTACACGTCGGCGAGTACGTCGATCATCCACTCGTACAGCTCGACGTTGGTGAACTTGCCGGTCAGGAACGCGAGCGTGGCCTGCGCGTGGCCGTACTGGAGCTGCGCGATCGCGCCCTCCTGGACCACGATGGCCTGCCGATCCCTGGCGAGCAGCACCTGCTGCCGCGCGATCGCGACATCCTTGCGCGCCACGGCCTGTTGCATCCGCCACTCGCGTACCCGGTTCTCCACGCTGGCTCGTAGGCTGTGCCGCTGGATATCGGCCTCGATGCCGTTGAGCTTCATGACCTGATCGGCCTTGGCGAGGGACAGCCCGATGATGGCCCCGGTGGGTACCGCATCGATGAACGCCTCGATGCCGGTCGCCGCCTGGATGGCCTGGAACGAGGTGATCGCGGCGTCGATACCGGCGATCCAGTCACGCGCCCGCCGTGCGTTGCCGTAGTCGGCCAGGAGCTTGTCCTCCCAGGTGTTCATCGGATTGTTCAGGAGTACCTGGTACTCCTGAACCTGCACGTCGGCGCGCTCCCGTTGCACCTCGGCGAGGACGATGCTGTCGGCGGCTTCCGTGGCACGGAGGTCCTGGAGGCGGACGTTGGCGTTCGCCAGCGCCAGGTCGTGCCGCGCCTTGAGCACGTTGTAGGCCTCCGCGTCACGCTTCTCCAACGCGGCGAGGTAGGCCTGCTCCACTTGTTGCGCGATGCTCGCGAGTTGCTTGGTCCGCTCGATGAGCGTGGTGTACCGGTACGGGGTGGGCTGCAGCGAACGCACGGTCTCCGAGCCGAACGGGCTGCCGCCGGCCACCAGAGGAGACGAGCCCGACGCCTGGTTGACCGCCGTCACCGGCTCGAGTTGGCGGACCAGACCGGCGGCGTTGCGCCCGGTGTGCAGCTTGGCCAGCGCGACCTGCGCACGGCGCCGCAACGCGGTGGGCACGTCG
>Ga0075419_10000306_pt1 | contig 29606 bp, 19 predicted proteins | sample SoiMetdeltSBSDD3_FD_76900 | JGI IMG/M metagenome (GOLD analysis project Ga0075419, IMG submission 76900) | Bulk soil microbial communities from a Populus tree surrounding site in Tennessee, USA - Soil MetaG P. deltoides SBSDD3 | ecosystem: Environmental > Terrestrial > Soil > Tree plantation... | reverse complement strand
GGCTCGCTTGGAGCCGGATCGCGATATCCCGACCATGGCGCACCACTACCGGCGCGAGCTGAATGAGCGTTACGCTCCAGAAGAGTTGGTACTGTGCGGCTACTCATTCGGCGGGCTTGTGGCGTTCGAGAGGGCCCGGCAGCTCAGTGAAGGTGGTCGTGTACCGGCCGGGGTCGCGCTGCTGGACACCCGAGCCAGTCGGCGTCGTTACGACCCGCCGCCTCGCGCCCGGTTGCTCTGGTCGCTCGCCGGCCATGCGCTAAGGCTGACGATCGACATCGAGCGGCTCGCCCAGCTACCGGATCACGAACTTTGCGTTCAGCTTCGAGAGTCGGCAGTTAATGTCGGCGTACCGCCCGCGGAGCTGGGGCTCGACCGGATAAAGCACCCAATTGATTTATCCGATCAACCTGACGGCGTCCGAGATGTACCAGCCTGATCCGTACGCCGGCGACGTCGACCTGTTCCAGCCGTCGGGCTCTCCGGCTAACGAGCAGAGCATCGAGATCTGGCGGGAGCGCACACTCGGCTCCTTGCGCGTTCACTCCGTTGACGCCGGTCACCTGGATTTGCTTGGCCCGGCCAAACGCCCCGGTCATTGCCGAAGCCCTCACCGCCTTCTGGGGCGGCCCATAGTTGGGGGTGAGCCGACAGTTTCAAGAGGCACTGATATCGCACCGCAGTCTGATCGCCGCGTCACGTCCGCGAATCTCCGGAGAAAGCATGAATAGCGAATTGCTTGGGGCGCTTCCGCCAAGATCGTGGTTCGACACCGCGCGCCCTGTGAGTAAGGTATTGATCGACGATCTGATCGCCGGAGCCACAGCGCTTTTCGGTGACCGGCCTGCCCTGGTAACCGAAGCTGGTGCGGTCACCACGTACGGACAACTCGAAAGCGATGCCAATCGCGTCGCGAACTTCCTCAAGCGGCTGAACATCGGCCGGGGAGACTTCGTCGGCGTGCTCGCCGACCATTTGCCCGGGACCATTGTCGCCACCGTGGGCATACTTCGGTCGGGCGCAAGCTACGTACCGTTCGACCCACGGTGGCCCCCTTCAAGGCTCCAAGTTCTCGTAGCCGAGCTTGGAATTCGCGCGCTCGTGATCAATTCCGAGCGTATCGCTACCGTCGATGAGATCTGGCCGGAGCTACCGCAGCTCACCGACGTGATCTGTGTCGACGTTGGGCGCCACACGTGGGAGCGGATGCTCAATCCGGTCGCGGTACGGGACTTGTGGGACACCGTGGCCGGCGCAGAAGATCCGCTGCGGGCAGCCGGCTTCAACTTCCGCCGCTCGGACGAGGTGCGTCCAGAAGACGTCGACTGGTATCGGCACCACGTGGTCGACCTGGTCCGCCCATACCTCGGCTCGGGCCGCGTTCTGGATGTCGGTTGCGGCGGTGGGCTCCTGGCTGAGCATCTGCTGGGTGTCAGCAGCTGCTACGTGGGGATCGATCCGTCGGAGGTCGCCATCAAGAGGCTCTGCGATAAATTTCCGGCGGCCGATTTCAGGGTTGGCTTCGCTCACGAAATCGGTGAATTGGTCACCGAGGCATTCGACGTATCGCTGCTCGCGAGCACGGTTCAGTTCTTCCCAGACGTGTCGTACCTCGTCACCGCGATCACTCACGTCGGCCGTCTGGTGCGTCCCGGCGGACGGATCCTCGTCGCTGACGTCATCGACCCGGAGCAGGAGCAACATAGCGGCCTGCGGTTGAGGCCGCGCTTCTTTACCGACCTCGCCGCACGCCATCCGCTGCTGTGCGCGGCCCACATACACCGCCGTGGCGATTCCGCGCCCGCGGGACCGCTCGCGCATCGATACGACGTGGTTCTAGTGCGGTCCGATCGTGCGTGTCTTGAGTCGGACAGTCAAATCAGTCGCCGCGTTTACGGCTGGGAAGACGTCGGCGAAATGCCGGCGACACCACCCGACGTTCCTGGCCGCACGCCCGATGACCTGGCGTATGTTATCTTCACCTCGGGATCGACAGGGAAGCCCAAAGGTGTCGCGGTCCGCCACCGGAGCGTGGTCAATCTCATCGAGTGGGTGAATAGAACGTATGACGTCGGCCCCTCAGATCGCCTACTCTTCTCCACCTCTTTTGCGTTCGATCTTTCGGTCTATGACATGTTCGGCCCGTTGGTGGCCGGCGGGTCGATCTGCGTCGTGCCCGACGAGACGCGGCTGGAGCCAGCTCGGATGGCAGAGATACTGGAGCAGGACGCTATTACCTTCTGGGACTCAGCACCAGCGGCTCTGTCTGCGGTGCTGCCGTTCGTGAGGCCAGCGTCCCATGTCGGGGCCGCGACGTCACGACGCTCCCGCGATCACCTCAGACTGGTCTTCCTCAGCGGGGACTGGATTCCGCTTACGGTGCATTCGGACCTGGCCGAGCGGTTCCCGAAGGCCACCCTCGTCGCCTTGGGTGGGGCAACGGAGTGCACGGTGTGGTCAAACCATTTCCGGACGGAACGGATCGACCCCGAGTGGCGCTCAGTACCGTACGGAAAACCGATCCAGAACGCGCGCTACTACATCATGCGGCCGGACGGCGAGTGGTGCAGGATCGGCGAGCCGGGGGAACTGTGGATCGCCGGTGAATGCGTGGCCGACGGTTACTGGGGTGACGAAGAGCTGACTGAACGCAAGTTCGGCCAGGATCCGTGGTTCGGGGGACGCTTGTATCGAACGGGTGACCGAGCGCAATGGTGGGAGGACGGTAACATCGAGTTCCTCGGCCGGCTCGACGACCAGGTGAAAATCCGCGGATACCGTGTCGAACTCGGAGAGATAACTGCGGCGCTGGCGCGAATTGCCGGTGTCCGCGCCGCCCTGGTACTCGCGCCAGGATCGCGTGACGGTCGCCAGCTGGTTGGCTTCTATGTTCCACACGACGTGGCCCTCGATCCATCCGCCGTACGCCAAGAACTCGCCGTCACGCTGCCGACGTACCTAATTCCGGACATGCTGGTGTCGGTGCGTAGCTTCCCGGTCGGTCCAACCGGAAAGGTTGACCACGAGGCCCTGTTAGCCCACTGGCGTACGCCGGTCGAAGCCTCGTCGGCGCCCGAGCCTCGGTCGGCTGAGAATGCTGGTCGAACCGCGACCACACAGATGATCCTCGAGTGCTGGCAACGGGTCCTCGGCGTCCCACCCGCCACGGACGACGACAACTTTCTCAGCGCGGGAGGCTCCTCACTAACCGCCGCGCGGCTCGCGGCCATGATCCGGGAACGCTGTGGTTTGCCGGTAACGGTGCGTACCGTCTTCGACGCACCCTCGTTGAAGGATCTCGCCACCGCGGTCGAGAAGCTTTCGAAGGCAAGGTAGTTGGCGATGAGTGATGTACGCATGTCTGTTCTCGAAGACGTGATATCAGCGTGGCGCCGCGTCCTCGACCCAGGCTTGTCCGGACCGGACGACAACTTCTTCGCCTGTGGGGGATCATCGCTCGCCGCCGCACAACTCGCTGCCGATCTCAGCGCGAGGAGCGGACTGCGGGTGACGATGGCGCAAATCCTGAAACACCCAACACCGCGGGCGATGGCTGGCCTACTCGTCTCTGGTGAGCTTGCGCCCGCGCGGCAGGAGGGTCCGTCGCCAGAGCCTCCGCTGGTTGCCCCGGCCACCATTCAACAGGAGGCGATCTGGTTCCTGGAACAACTCCTGCCGGACAATTATGCCTACAACTCGCTGGTGCTGATCACGCTGTGCGGTCCGCTCGACACCGCCAGGCTTGAAGCCGCGACCCACCAATTGGTGAGGCGCCACGAATTACTGCACAGCACTTTTACGACCGTGGATGGTCAACTGGTGCTGCGCGCTACCGCACCGCCTCCTCCCGTACCGTTGGTGACGGTTGACATGAACGGCGCATCGACTGCGGACGTGGTTAGGCATGCCAGGCAGCTGAGCTGGCAGCCGTTCACCATCGATCATCCCCCGTTGATTCGATGGGTATTACTGAGGCGGGCGCCACACCAGCACGTCGTTGCCCAGATCGAGCATCATTTCGTACACGACGGCTGGTCCATGTGGCTCCTGCTGACCGGGCTTTCAGAGCTGTACCGGACAGGTGACTGCCATCAGCGGCTCACCGACGCTGGTGCGTACCGGCGGTTCGCGATCGAGCAACGTCGCTGGCTTAGCCGTGAGCAGGCCGCGCGAGACCTCACCGACTGGGTGAAATTCCTGGGCCCTTACGTTCCGCTCACCATTCCGGAGGCGGACCGGAGGCCGAGGCAATTCACCTTCCGCGGCGATACGGTCCACGTGCGCCTGGACCCTGATGTGTCGTCCGCAGTACGGTCGCTGGCTAAAACCTGCGGCGCGACACCCTTCACAATCATGCTCGCTGCGTTCTGCGCCCTCATCAGCGTACAGATGATGGGTCAGCCGTTCGCCGTTGGCACCATGCTGCGCAACAGGCCGCCAGGACTGGAGCTAGTTGTGGGCATGTTCGTCAATACCGTAGCGCTGCCGGTTCCACCCGTGGGGGCTTGGTCGTTCCGGCACCTGGTGGACCATATAAGCGGTTGCCTCTCCTGGGCGGTCGAGCGCGACGGGACCCCGTTCCCGCTCGTCGTATCGGCACTCGATCCGCCTCGCAACGAGAGTGTGAATCCGATCTTCCATACCTGCTTCTCCATGAACGACTGGCCGAATACGCAGCTTGACTTCGGCCCGGATCTGACAGCAAGCGTGGATTACCCCAGCACCGGTGGCGCTAAATTTGATCTTGACGTCGTGGTTATCCCCGACGGCGAGGGCTGGTTACTTCTGTGGCGCTTCTACGAGGCGCTCTTCGACGCATCGGACGTGCGGGAACGGGCCGCCTGGTTCAGCCGGCTCTTGCTGGCCGCCGCGGAATCCCCAGCGCGCACCGTCAGCAGTCTCGCCGAGGAGGTCGGCCGGTATGAGTGACGACCCGTTACGGTGGGGCATACGCGCTCTCGCGCCCTCTGACCAACAACGCGACTTCTGGCAGTGGCATCGGCTGGCCGCCGATGCCGCGACATACAATACCGCCATCGTGTTCTCCGTGCGCGGACCGTTGGACCCGGCACGTCTGCGCCTTGCCGTCGAGAGCACGGTGAATCGGACGCCGATGCTGCGCGCATCCTTCCGCCCGAGCCGCCACTGGTCCCCCGCGATACTGCTACATGACAAGACCGAGGCCGTGGAAGTAGCGATGCTCGACGCTGTCGACGTTAACGACGTCGTCCGGCAGCCGTTCGACGTGTCTCGGCCACCGATCCTCCGGCTAGGAATGGTGTCCCGCGGTCGGGACCTGCACGATGTGCTCCTCGTCTCGCACCACCTGGTGCTCGACGGTACAGGGCTCATGGAGCTGTTTCGCGATCTATTGAGGGAGCTGAACGGATATCCGGCCGACGCGCGTGAGGATTATGCGGCGTATGTCGGGCGTCAGATCTGCAATGCGGCCGAGGTCGGCGACGGTGGGGCGGATTACGTGCAGCAGCTACTGTCGAACGACCGACCTGCGCCGCTCCGGTTACCGGGGCTGATTGATGGGCGTGGGAAACCCTATGCGACCGAGGTTTTGTCGGTCAGCCTGAGCGACGACCTCACCGAGCTTATACGCGTACTGTCGGTAACCCAAGCGATCTCTCCGTTCATGGCGGTGGCGACGGCATTTGCCACCGCCGTCCGGAGTAGGTACGGGATCGACCGGTTTGTCATTGGTATGCCGGTCGACTGCCGCGACCGACCGGGGATGGCCCTCGGAACGTACACCTCCGTCGTGCCGCTTGCCCTCTCGATCGGTACGGCGAACTACGTGGACGCGCTTCGCCATGTGCGGTCACGGATCCTGGATCTGATGGAGCAGGTTGGCCGGGCTCCAGCTGTGCTTGCCGACCTGCTGGCGGAGGTGACCGACGGGACGGCGTCGTGGCACGTTCTCATCAACGGGCTGTACCTCGGACCAGGACTGACGATCGGATCGCACCGGCTCGAGTCGGTCACACCCATATCGTCCGGAGCCAAGGCCGAGCTCGCGATCAACGTCATTACGGGCGCAGCAGAGACCCGCCTCATGGTGACGTTCTCTCCCGACCACATTTCGGCCGACGAGGTGGCGGCACTGGTCGACAACCTCGTCAGCGACCTGTACCTACTCGTACAGCCCGCCGCGCCCGGAGCAGACATCGACCAGTTCACAGGTCTCGACCTCGAGACCAGCCGCGATCTGTGGGATGCCATCTGGCAGAGCCCCGTCGATGGGAAGAATGTCATTCTCCGTCATGGCAGTCATCGCTTCACCGACGACGAGATAGCGGCGTACCGGGATCGCGTCGCCAACCTTGTCCGCCCCTTCATCACAGGGACCCCGGCGGCCGTGATCGAGCTTGGCTGCGGCGCCGGTCAGCTGGTCGAAAAGCTCGCCGGCGAGTGCGGCCGGTACGTTGCGACCGATCCGTCCCGGGCAGCCGTGGAGGTCGTCACGCAGAAAGCCGCAGCGCTAGCGTTGCCTGTCGATGTGCGAACCGCGTACGCGCATGAGGCAGTGGACAGCGTGGTCGGACCGTTCGATGTGGTCCTGCTTGCTGGAGTCGTACAGTTCTTTCCGAACCGCGCCTATCTCACGCGCGTGCTGACCGGGGCGGCGCGGCTGCTCCGCAGCGGCGGCGCGGTAGTCATAGCAGACGTAGTGCCGCCCGATTGTGAGCAGTTTCCTGGGACGCTCAAGCTCGCGCCCGCCGACTTCGATGCCGTTAGCCATTTGTTCGAATCTGTCGACGTGCGCAGTCGCCCCGCCGAGATTGGCGAGAATTTACGCTACCGCTACGACGTCGTGCTCCACCGCTCGCGGCGATTGGTCGAAGCCGCCGGTACGCGGCTCTCGGATGCCGGCTCGGCGCCCGCCGGCACGGCTCCCTCGGGACCGCTGAACGGTGCCTACCAGCGACATCCGGCAAGTTCCGACCTCGTGACGCTCATCGGTGCGGCATTCGGCGACGTTCTCGGGCGGGCGATCGGTCCGGACGACGACTTCTTCGCGTACGGGGGTTCGTCGGTACTGCTTGCCGCCGCGGTCGCGGCAATCCGCACCGGATCCGGACTCGCGGTTCAACTGCGCGACTTCATCGGGGAGAGCACGACGCCCAGGGCTGTAGCCGGCAACGTCCAACGGGCATTGCGCGTCCGAAGCTCACTCTGATGGGGAGCATCAGGCTTGGCGATGTCGGGCGGCTCGGCGGGCGGGACTTCTCCTGGTACCTGCTAGGGCAGGCAACGTCGCGGTTCGGAACGGCATTCACCACGTTCGCGGTTCCGCTGGTGGTCTACCAGATCACCGGCTCGGCGGTGTCGCTCGGGCTCACCATGGCGGCGTCGTTCCTGCCGCACCTCCTCTTCGGGTTGGTCATCGGCGCGGTGGTGGATCGCTTGGACCGCAAGCGTGTCATGGTGCTCTGCGACGCGGCACGGGCCATCGTCCTTCTGGTGATGGCCTGGTTGGTGACCGCAACCGGAAATGTGGCGGTACTGTATGTCGGCGCGTTCGTTCTCACGACATTGGGAATAGCGTTCAACGCGGGAGGGTTCGCCGCCGTGCCATACCTCGTGCCCGCCGATCATCTAGTACGAGCCAACGCCCGGCTCGAGTTCGCCTACGCCTTCGGCGCACTGACTGGACCGACCCTTGCCGGAGTCGCAGTCCTCGTGGTCGTCCCGCAGGCGCTGCTGATAATCGACGCGATCACATATGGCACCTCAGTATTTTCATTGCTGGCCATTCGACAGCGGTTCAGTGATTCGGCCTCAGCAATGCCTAGCAATGAACGGTCCGCCACCTCACTGCGAACTGATGTCGCAGAGGGGCTCCGGCTGGTCTGGTTCAACCCGCTGCTTCGCCGGATTGCCACCCTCATGCTATGGGTGAACTTCCTCGACGCAACCCTCTTTGCTCAGCTCATTCTCCTTGCCAAACAGCAGTTTCGCGCATCTGATGCGCAGGCGGCGTGGCTCTTCGGTGCGGCTCAGGTGGGTATCCTTCTCGCAGCTGCGCTGGCCAGCCGAATGCGCGGTCAAGGACGTACTGGGCTGCGGATCCTGGGAGCGCAGATCGGCTGTGGATTGGCCACCGTCGCCCTGGGAATCACGGAGAACTACTTCTTTGCTCTCTTTGCGTGGGCGCTCTACAACGGCCTCTCCGTCTGGTTCAATATTCACACAAGCAGCCTTCGTCAACGTATCGTGCCTAAGCGGTTACTCAGCCGAGTGATGACGGTGAGTTCGTTCCTTGCTTGGTCCGCGATTCCGCTCGGAGCGGTGGCGGGTGCCGCGGTGGCCGCCCGGGTGGCCGACATCGGGCTGATCTATATGGGCATCGGCGTGCTCACCACGCTGGCCGCTTTGGCATTCTCTTTCGGCCCACTGGCGCGCGCAGAGGGATACCAATCCGCTGTCGAGAGTGAAGGGCCTAGCCGGTGAATCGCGCAGCCGGTCGGCGTTGATCGCGAGTACATCGACTGGTCAACCATCGACGGCTCCACTCGGCGTTCGACTACCGGCCGCCGGCCGAGTACGAGGCCGCCTACTACGTTCAGCACAACGTCCCGGTCGCCCCGAGCCGGAACGCGATAATCGAAGCCTCCAAGATCATCGAGGCGGCTCGCCTGCTTCAAACAGCAGCACAACGGACAGAATCAGCACGTTGATTATCTGCAATTCCTAAGGCACGCCTTCGCACGTGGTGCCTGCTTCCGGGACCCGTATGTCTATCTCCGCGGCTGTCCGCTTGCACCAGGTGGTGATCCTGAGGACCCACTCTCGCGGGTCCGCCCGGTCGAGTCCTTCCATGGTCTCCATGGCCCAGTACTCGTCGAAGCTGAGCAGTCCCGGGGATGCCTCCCGCACCCGCCGTGCCCGCCACTTGCGGGTGAGCGAACCGAAAAACCCCATGCTCTCCAGCAGGGCGTCGACCGTGTGCTGCATCGCATCGTGCGCTGACAGAACCGCACTGACCAGGTCGTCGTCGGCGAGTTGGCCGAGCGCGTCCTCGACGGATCCGTCGGCCTTGTGCAACGAACGGGTCACGACATTCTCGCGGTAGGTGGTGTCAGCGGTTTGGCTCTGGCGCCGGGCCAGCCAATCGGCGCCGATGATCGGCAAGGCTGACAGTAGGCGCTCTATGAAGAGCTCCTCGATTTCGGGCAGCGGGCGTCCCAGCGAATCAGAGTCCGGCCGGGTACGGTCGACCTTGGACAGGATCTGATCGACCTGTCCGTCAGTCCAGTACTTGATTTCCCAACGTCGGCCGTCGAAGTGGTCGGTCACCGCAGGCACCACCGGTGGCGACAGTGCGACGGCCATGTCGAGAGCGTCGGGCAACTCGGGCGCCGCCTCGGTGATGACATAGATGTCGATGTCGCTGGCTTGATTGGCCCAACCGCGCGCCGTCGATCCGACGCACAGCAGCGCGATCGTGTCGTCGGGCTTCAACGCCCGGGACTCCAGATGCCGCAAGCACGATCCCTTGTCGAACGCCATTTCACTCACTCTCCCGACATAGTTCCATGACGAATCCAGGGAGACTGTCGCCGAGTCGCGCCACGAGTCGAGATAGATCGATCCGCACCACCCGGGCGCGCCACGAGCATGCTATTCGCCGTGGCGGGCCAGGTGACCGGCATGGCTCCCGCCGCCGACCAGCAGCGCGCCGCACCGACCGGTCGGCGGATGGCACTCCGGGTTGACCGGGCACCAACCCACTTTGCCCCTTCCAGGTCAGCTGAACAGTCACGGAATGGCTCAGTCATTGATTTCCGTCGCCCGGAGCTCCGGGAAAGTCGTCCGCACCATCGCGCGGACCCTGCTGCGTACCGCGGCAAAATCTCCCGTCCCGTCGATGTGGGTGAAGAGCTCCATCTCTGGCAGGCCGCGATAGCCGGCGTCAAAAGCCCGCAGGTCGTCAAGGGCCTCGTTGTCCACACCCCGCTCGCTCACGCGCCTGAATGCCTCCTCGGGCGAAACATCGAAGAACAGGGTGAGATCCGGCGTTGGCAGCCCGGCGTACATGACCCGGAGCAGCCACTCGTTGCTTGCACCCTGACTGCGAGTCGCGGCGTATTCGCAATAGGCGTACCGGTCCATCACAAGCCACGAGGTGTGGTCGCACAGCGTCGCGCAGGCTGCGGTCATGCTCACCCAGCGCGCGGTCGCGCGGAGCAAACGGGCGGTATCGGCACCGAACAGATCGACGTGGTTCTTGCGGCCGAGGCGTTCGGCAAGGAAGTCCAGGTCGCTGCGAATGCCGATCGGCTTGTGATAGGTGGCGTTCAGACCGCACAACTGCAGCCAGTCCACCAGCTCAAGCGACTGGCTGGTCTTGCCGGCGCCGTCAATGCCACAGATCACGATCAGCCGACCGCGCTTCGTGGGCAGCTCGAACGGGTTGTCTCTGGCCATCGGTACGCCGCGGAGCAAGGACGCCTCCCGCGAGGGGCCCGCGACCGCCTCTTCGAGAGGGTTGAGATGAAGCAGATCGTGGCCGGCCCTGGTGCGGACCAGATCCGCCACGGATTCGAACTCCGCCGCGGTGAGATCAGCACATGTCTCCAGATTCTCCGCACGCAACAACGCGAAGCGCTCCAACGTCGGTTCGATTCGAACCGGACGGTCGCCGAGGCGCTCGAGCCACAGATCCTGGTTGTAACCGGCGAACCGCGCTTCGTTCGAGACAAGCGCGCTCTTCAACTGCACGGAGAAGACGGCTTCGCTGTCCGCCAGATGGTAGAGCGTCTGAGCCAGTGTCCGCCCGTTCGGAGTACGCGGCAAGGAATGCTGGAAGTAGGAGCGGCTGAGGAGACTGCGGAGCCGTCGCGGGGTGGCCGCCAGAACGTTGAGAGCCGACAGCCCACCGAGTGCCTTCCCGGCCGCCTCCGCGAAGCTGTCAGCGGCCCGTGCCTCGGCCCCTTTCCCTTGATGCGGTTCGTTCGCCGCTGCGTACGGTTTCTCTGCCATGGCTCGGACGTCCTTTCCTGCCACCAACTGTCCAGGTTCGTGCAGCGCGGACCAGCCGGCAGCCGGACCCGGCGTTGTCGCCGGCCGAGGAGACCGTTCGATGCCGCCGAGCGCCGCGCTGCCGACGCTGAGGACCTGGCCCGCTGCCGGAGTCTCCGTCGGGGCGCGGATCTGGTTGGGACCTCAACTGGTCCGTGTGCGCACCGCCGTCACGGCGACGGTGGTGTAACGCATGCTGAAGCATCCGCCCATCCCGTCTATCAAGCTCCGGACCGAGCCCAGCACCTCGGCCCGCTCGTCCGGCGCGAGTTTAATGACGGCGCTTCGAGTGGACAGCACGGACAGCCACTCATCCCGCGGGTACGTTCGCTCCCACTCGAACTGCCACTGCTCGGGCTCGCTGAACCCACCGGCCTTCCGGATCCCGCCGGCCATCGTGTCGAACAGTGGTTGGTACAGATCCATGGCTGAGCCTGCCCGGTCGTTGAGGTCGAGCGGGAAGTCGGCGGCTGCCTGCCGGTAGGCCGGCGCCGAGCGGGAGGAAGTCCAGGACGGCAGCGTCACGCCGACGGCCGCGTCCAGCTCGGGCGGAGTGTGGGAAGCATGGTGGAACGGCGCGAGCAGACCGCCCGGCCTCAGCACCTGTGCGGCTTTCGCCGCCGCGGCCACTGGATCCATACAGTGCCAGGCCGTTCCGGCCACGACCGCGTCGAACGTCCGGCCGTCCGCCGCCCAGGTCTCGAACGCCGCCACCTCGACCGGGACACCGGTGCCGCGGGCGTACTGCGCCATCTGCGCGTCGGGATCGACGCCGAGCACGATACATCCGGCTGCCTGGAACTGCCGGGCCTCAATGCCGGTGCCGCACCCGACATCCAGGATGTCGCGTCCCGGCATGACGCTGACGATTCGCGTGATCAGTGCGTCCGGGTACGCCGGCCTGGAACGATCATAGAGCGCCCCGCCACCGCTGAAATATTCAAATGTCTGATGCGAGTGGTCGACCTCGGATGAGGGAGAGGGCGTCCCCTCCTGGGGTATGGCAGGCATGCGCTTCACTATGGTGGGCATGGGTTTGATCGTCAACGCTCGGGCGCGCGACGCCCGGCACCGGGCCGGGATTCCACTTGGGACGCTGGTCGGTCCGGGACGCGGCACCTGTCGTCGCGGGTGAGTCGAGGCGCCGATGCGATCGCGTGCTGACATGCGGGACCACGTCACCGGCCACGTCGGGCCGGCGGGTGCGGTGCGGGTGGTCGATGAGGCCCGCGACCCGAGAAGGGGCACCCAGGGGGCGTCTCGTAGCTCGGTGGTCGGTACCGGCGCTGATGGCCATCATCATCGATGTGATCATCGTGAATGGTATAGTGGCTCCGACCCGCCCCCGAGCAGAACGGCGCCGTTCCCATATGTCCAACGGACATCGTGGCACCGGCCGGCTGCCGCCGGTGGCGAACCGGCCGATGACCGGGCCGCCTGGGGAACGGGCTGTCCGGGGAACGGTGTCGCGCGCCGCCCGGGTGCGGCAGCAGGCCGCGCGGCTTGCGTCCGCGGCGCCGGGGCTTGCTGCCGTGTTCTTGCTATGGCAAACTGCTGTTGACGTCCATAAATTCATTCTCGCGAGGGATATGTCGTTATTGACCATCACCGTAGGGCTGTGTTAGCTGCGCGGGGCCAGCCGACCTGCGGGAAGCCCTGTACAGGCCGGTGTGGCGGCGTTTCCGGCAAAGGCGCGAGGCCGAAATCCTGCGGCCACAAGGTCAATAGCCGGCAGCTTCGACGCTCGGGTTCGCCACCGGGGCGCCCTCGCCGACGTTGACCTGCGCGAACGGACTACGCGACGGCCGTGGGGTGCTGTGACGCTGAAACGATACGAGCTGACTCCGCAAATGCGGGACTACGACGCGATGAAAGATCCCGGCCAGCGCCGTTACGTGCCATACCTCATGTACTTCCACCGGGCCGACTTCGCCTCGCCGTCGGTCAATACCGACCGTTCCGGCTTCCGGATCAGCACCGGGCCGGACGGGATCAAGGCGTCCGCTGCCGGGCATGTCCCGCCGGGGTCCGTTCGTATCCTCGCCGGTGGCTCGACCGCCCTCGGGGTTGGCGCCTCCAGCGACTCGAGCACGCTGACATCCCTGTTGTGGAGCCGGTACGCTCCTTCCGCGCCGTGGCTCAACTTCGGCAGCTACTGCTTCAACCCGACGCAGGAGGCCCTGCTCTTCACGCTGTACCGGCACCTGCTCGGGGACATCGACGAGATCGTCATAGTCTCGGGAATCAACGCGGTCATACTGGCGCGCCTCCCCGAGTGGCAGCAGGGCGATCATGGTGCTTTCTTCTTCTGCGGCGAGTACTTCGAGAAGATGGCGGAACTACGCGAGTCCAGCGGCGGCAACTCCAGGTTCTTCGGCCGCCGTCGGGGACGGAGCACCGACTCCGAGACCATCGCGACACTCGACGATACGTGCCGCGATACCCCCGTGGTGATCCGTTCCGCGGCGCAGCTGACGCTCCGCCAGCTCGACATTTGGCGACGCATGGCCGGGCCGGACACCCGCATCTCCTACGTCCTGCAGCCGATGGCGCTGTGGATGGGCCGGACTCCCGCTCCGCAGGAGAAGGTACTGTTCGACGAGAACGACCGGGTTTCCGAACTCGGTCCCTGGGAGAAGGCCTACGGGGACATCGCGACGAAGGAGTTCGGTGAGGCCTTCGCCGCAGCGCTTCGTGCGGGCTGCGAGGAGCAGGGGGTCCGGTTCTTCGACCTGAACCCCGTCGTCGCCGAGGCAACCACCCAGCAGGACTGGATGTTCGTCGACCGGGTCCACTACACCGACACCGGACACGACATCGTCGCCCGGGTGACGGCCGAGACACTGAAGCTCACCTAGGTCCGGATCCGGGCGGAACACGCGGTTCCCGAACTGCCCGAAGGGGGTATGCGGTATGTCTTTCATCCGCAAGCTGGCTGACAAGCTTCTCGGCCGGGGACGGCGCGCCAAGCGGAAGAAGGATGCTTCCATCTATCCGATGTTCTGAATTGGCGCGACTCCACCGAGCGCGTGTGCCTAGTCCACTATCGGGGAGCGACTATGCAGCGCAACGCGACAGCCAACGGAGTGACACCGACCACGCCGCACACGCCGGACGCGGGCGAAGGAGCCGCCTTCCGGAGGCTCTTCGCGCGCGTCGCCGATCCGGAAACGTCCGTCCCGGGTGGCGAGCTGATCGATGTGATACGCGGGGAAGTGCTACCGGCCTCGCCCGGCACCGGGCAGTCCCTCGACACCCTGATCCGCGAGGCGGCCGGCTGGTCGTCCGGCACGGCGCAGCGGTTCCAGGCAATGGGCGCTCTCGCCGGCGACGACGGCCGCAGACTTCTCGTTCGCCGGGCGGCCCTCGGGTGGGCGCCGCTGGGCCTCGTTTCCGGGGCTTGGCTGCAGTGGCTGACCAGCCCGGGAACCGCGGACGCCCCGCTGACCCTGCGGATCCTCGCGCTCTACGCATCCGACGTCGGGGCCGGCCGTCCGGGAGGCGCGCGAGGCGACGCCTACCTCGGCCTGCTTCGGCGACTGCGGGCAGCGGAGAACGCCGTACCGCTTGCCCGCCTGGCCGGTGATCCGCGGATCGACGACCCGGCGTTCCGCCTTCCAGCCCTGCTCCTGCTGATGAGCCGGCGCCCAGACGATTTCTGCGAGGAGCTCATCGGAGCGGACCTGTGCCTGCGCGCCCTGGGGCTGCCGCCCCCGCTCGCTCTGGCCAGAGAAGAGCTACCGGCCGACTGGGCGGCGATCGACTACTCGAGTGTCGAAGACGGCGGTGCTTCGCCCACCGAGCAGTGCCACGCCATCGCCGTTGCCCTGGTAGGGGCCGGCCGGGAGTCGGCGGCGCGGGTGTACGCCGGTTTCGGTTGGACGCTGGCCGCACTGCGCAGCCAGGTCGAGTCCCTGCACGACGAGCTGCTCGCGTCGCTCGCCCCTGAGTACGACATGGCCAAGCTGATGAGGCTCCGCGCTCGGGAAGGTCTGGTCTATCACCGTGCGGTCCTGCTCGAAGACCGGCCGCTGGCGGCGTGGCTGAAGGACTGCCGGGACGATCCGCGGCCGTTCCTCGATGTCCTGGCGCGGAGCAACCTGGTGATGCCCGGGCGTTCTGAGGACAGTCCTCTGGTCAGCGAGCTGGTCAGTGAGCGTGGCCCCATGTTCCGGGTCTTCTCTTCGGATGATCTCGCTGTGATCAGCCGGTGGATCGACGCTCTCCCGCCCGGACCCGGCCCCGCCAAACCCGACCCCCGCGCGACCGAACCCGACCCCGGCGCGACCGAACCCGATCCCGGTGGGGCCGGCCCCGGCCTCAGCGGTACGCGCGAGGCTGACGGCGCGCAGGCCGCTGTCGGACTGACCCTCGGCCGGCAGCCACTGGCGATGCTGCCCGACCTGCTGGATGCCGCGGTGCCGTCCGGCGGTGCCCCGAAGGATCTGCGCGAGGCGTACCACGTGCTCATGGCGCGTACCGGCAGCCCGGAACTCCGCGACTGGTGCCTGCGGTATGTCCGGGGTTGGCTGGCACGTAGCCGGTACCGCATGGGTTCCGGGTCGGTACCGCTTCCGGACGAGTGGCGGACCGAAGGCTTGCGGCCCTGGCTTCAGGCACAGCATGACCGGCACGGAGCGGAGTTCGAGGAGCACGCCGACGCCCCGCTGCCGTCGCGAGAGGCCGTGGTGGACGACGCCGTGCAGATGGCGCCGCTCACGCTGATCGACGGAAGCTGGCTGCAGGGCTTCACCGACTACGAGCTGGCGTCGTCGCAGATCGGCCACTCGCTTTTCGCGATCTACTGGGACGAACTCGGCAACGGTGAGCCCACGCTCAACCACCCCCTGATCTACCGTGAACTCTTGAAGGAGATGGGCGTCGATCTGCCGCCCACCGCGTCGCCGGAGTTCGCGAACTGGCCGGGTTTCCGCGACGCGTCGTTCGAGCTGCCCGTCTACTGGCTGTGCATCGGGCGATTTCCGCGCTCGTACCTGCCCGAGGTGCTCGGCCTCAACGTGGCCATGGAGCTGTCCGGCGTGGGCGGCAGTTACCGCAGGTCCGGCATGGCGCTGCGGAAATACGGCTTCAGTACCCGCTTTGTGGACATCCACAACACCATCGACAACGTCGCCATGGGACATTCCGCGTGGGCGGCCGACGCCGTGGATACCCTCATGTCCAGCCTGCCGGACTCTCCCGGGCCGGGCGGCCGATCACACGTCTGGGAGCGGGTGCGGGCCGGATACCGCTCGCTCAGCCCGCCCGACGGATTCATGGCCCGCTGGGCCGCCCGGCGCGGTCGGCTCGCCGGGCGCCGGTGGTGGCGCGCGAAGGCGGTCACACCCACGACGGAGGGGTATGCCGGTGTCTGAGCTGATCCTCGGGATCTCGGCCTTCTACCACGACAGCGCTGCGGCGCTCGTCCGCGATGGCGTCCCCGTTGCCGCGGCTCAGGAAGAGCGGTTCAGCAGGAAGCGATTCGACTCGGCGTTCCCGGCGCGGGCGGTCCGCTACTGCCTCGATGAGGCGGGAGTGTCCTTTGCGGACATCTCGGCGGTCGCCTACTACGAGGACCCTCGGCTGAAGTTCCGCAGGGTGCTGGCCACCCTGGTGGGTGCGGCCCCCACGGGTGTCACGTCGTTCCGGGAGACACTGCCGAACTGGCTGCGCAGCGACGGCAAGCTCCGGGCCCTGACGGTGGTGCGGCGGGAGCTCGAATCGCTGAACATGGGCGCGGTGCCGGACATCGTGGCCCGGCGGCACCACGAGTCCCACGCGGCCTCGGCCTTCTTTCCCAGCCCGTTTCCGTCGGCCGCCGTGCTGTGCGTGGACGGCGTCGGCGAGTGGGCAACCACGACGTTGTGGCATGGCCGGAACACCGCGATCGAGCCGCTGGCCGAGATCCGGTTCCCGCATTCACTCGGACTGCTCTACTCCGCCTTCACCTACTTCTGCGGCTTCAAGGTGGATTCCGGCGAACACAAGCTCATGGGCCTGGCTCCGTACGGCAAGCCCCGGTACGCGGATCTGGTGCGGGAGCGGCTGATCGACGTCAAGCCGGACGGGTCGTTCCACCTGGACATGCGGTACTTCGAGTACCTGCGGGGACAGGTCATGACCGGCCGGGCGTTCGAGAAGCTCTTCGGCGGTCCGCGGCGTACTCCCGAGGGGCCGTTCACCGAGCGCGAGTTCGACCTGGCGGCGTCCGTCCAGAGCGTCACCGAAGAGGTGATGCTCCGGCTGGCTCGCACCGCGCGGGAGCGCACCGGGGAGTCCACCCTCTGCCTGGCCGGCGGTGTGGCACTGAACTGCGTCGCCAACGGCAAGATCGTCGACAGCGGGATGTTCGACGAGATATGGATCCAGCCCGCCGCCGGCGACGCCGGGGGAGCGCTGGGGGCCGCGCTGGCGATGGCCATGGAGCGGGGAGCGGCGCGCGACCACGTCGGCAAAGGGCGGGATGCGATGGCCGGCGCGCTGCTGGGCCCGGCCTTCAGCGACGCGCAGATCGCAGAATACCTGCGACACCGCGGGATTCCGCACCACCGCCTGAACCGTCCCGGTCTGGTCGGGGAGGTCGCGGCGGCGCTGGCCGACGGCAAGGTTGTCGGCTGGTTCCAGGACCGCATGGAGTTCGGCCCCCGGGCGCTGGGAGCCCGTTCCATCCTGGGCGATCCGCGCGATCCCACGATGCAGTCCACCATGAACCTGAAGATCAAGTTCCGCGAGTCGTTCCGCCCGTTCGCCCCCGCCGTGCCGGCCGAAGACGCCAAGGACTACTTCGACCTCGGCCAGGACAGCCCCTACATGCTCGTGGTGTCGCAGGTGGCGGCTTCCCAACTGCTACCGGTGGCCCAGACCAGCGCGACGGGCATGGACCTGCTGCGCGTGCAGCGCTCCACGCTCCCCGCGATCACCCATGTCGACTGTTCCGCGCGCGTGCAGACGGTCACCGCCGACAGCAATCCCGGCTATCACGAGTTGCTGACCGCCTTCAAGGCCCGTACGGGCTGCCCGGTGCTGGTCAACACCTCGTTCAACGTCCGGGGCGAGCCGATCGTGAACTCGCCGCACGACGCCTACATCTGCTTCATGCGTACGAATATCGACATGCTTGCCATGGGCAACTTCCTGCTGCACAAGGACGAACAGCCACCGTGGACCGAAGAGAGTGACTGGCGGGCGGAGATCCCACTGGATTAGGTGTCCGGTCGGCCCCCGCCCGCCGCGGAGCTTGGGAAAGTGATGGTAACCGCATGCTCTTCATCATCTATTTTGTGATCGTCACGCCCGTCGGCCTGGTGAGCCGCCTCGTCCACGACCCGCTGTCGCGACGGCGCAGCCGCCGGGCGACGACCTACTGGACCGCGTCCACGGATCGGTGAGCAGCCCGTGCGAACGGCCGAAGAAGGAGATGGCAAGGCCATGACCCGGATCGAGCCCGACCTCGACGACTCCGCGCTGACCCGGGACACCGATCCGGACGGTCCGGGCCTTGCGCCCGACAAGGTGCGGGCGGCGCTGCGTGAGGCGTGGTGCGAGTTGCTGGGCGTGGATGAAGTCACGCCTTCGAGCAACTTCTACTCTGCGGGGGGTACCTCGATCGACGCGTTGCTCCTGCTCGCGAAGATGCACGGAAAGGGGTCGGCCGTACAGCTGACGGAGTTCATCGCCCGTCCGACGTTCGCGGAGCAACTCGAACTGTTCACCGCGGGCCGTGCCGAGGTGGTCGACACCCGCGAGGTGCGCCTGAATCCCATGCAGGAGACGCGGCTGGCCCAGATCGCCCGGCAGGTCAAGGCCGGCCGAACGGCCAGCCTCAAACCGCTTCCCCTGGTGGTGGAGATCGTCGGCGAAATCGACCGCCATCTGCTGATGCGATCCATGGTCGATCTGATACGACGGCACGAGTTGCTGAGCACCGGCTTCCTCGACTCCCACGGAGACATCGCGCCGACCCGGACCGCGATGGCGGACACCTGGAAGCCAGAAGATCTCGACCTTTCCGCGTGTTCGCGGGACCGGGCTCTGGAAGAGATATGGCGACTCATTGCCGAAACGGCGCAACGGGGCCTGGCCTTCGATGTCACGCCGCTCATCTTGGGCGCGGTCGTGACGGTCCGCCCCGATCTGACGTTCGCCGTCCTCGTAATTGATCATCTGGTGTGCGACGGGGAGTCCATCGGAATCCTGTTCGAGGACCTGGTGGAGTTCTATTCCGCCGGCTCCGAGGGGCGCCCGTGCGATCTTCCCGAGCTGAGCAGCCCGGCTCGGGAAGCCTTCGCCGGCACGGACAGGTACCGCGCCGACGATTGGCTGGTCCTGGCTGCGAAGTGGAAAGACCTCCTCGACGGCTACCCGGCACCGCCGGCATTCGATCTCCTCGGTGAGGTGGGCGCGCGCGACTACGGCTCGACCGTCCCGAGCCCGGCCAGGCATACCAGGTTCGTGGTCCCCGCCGGGACCGTGGCGAATCTGAAAGCGACCTACCGCCGACTCGGGGTGCCGCCACTGGCCGTCATGCTCGGCGCCACCTACCTGGCCGCCCACCTCATCAGCGGCGCGCCGGACATCTGCATCATCAATCCGCGTTCCAGGCGTAGCGCAGTGGGGGAGATGCACGCCGTCAACGACTTCGCCGAGCCGGCCGTCATCAGGATCCGGTACCAGGGAACCTCATGCCCCTGCGACCTGACGCTGGCGGAGGTCGCCGCGATGGCGGCCACGAGCCATGCGCGAACGAGCGAGTTGGAGATGCCCATCGACCTGATCCGGCCGTTCTCCGACGACACCCTCAGCTCCCCGGCGCGGTCGATGATCGGCTCGACCCTGCGCGCCATCGCCCATGACGGTGCGAGCCAGGTCGATGATGAGGCCCTGCCGTGGCTGTGGTGCGTCTACAACAAGACAAGACCCGCTTCCCGATCCATGGGTACGGCGGTGGCGACCTGGCTGGAGCCGCCGGTGCAAGGGGTGTACGCCGTGGCGAACCTGCAGGTCTACGTGTCCGACAACGACGAAGAGATCCAGGTGGAGACCGTGGTGCCCGAGAGGCTCTACGAAGCACAGCTGATATCCGAGTTCGCCTCGACCCTGGGTCGGGTGCTGCATGCGTTCGCACACAATCCGGGTGAGCGCGTTTCGGCATCCGTACCGATGTCATGCGGATCCTATGGAGCGGAGAAAGCGAGGGGAATGTGACCGCATCCGACCTGAGCCTGCCCAACTACCTGGGACGCCTTTCCGGCAGCATGCTGCACGACGCGATGGAGGCCGGCGACGGCCTCGCGACGTTCGAGTGCGAAAGCGAGGAGGTGTTTTTCGAAGCCGCCCAGGAGTACGGCGTGGTGATGCCCCATCGCGACTCGGACGCTCGTGGCGTGACGTACCTTCGCGACGTGGCCCGACCGGGCTTGGCACGCGGGCTGGGATTCACCAACAACGCCCTGCTGCCGCACACCGACCGCCCCGCCATCAAGACGCCGCCCCGGGTCCTGCTCCTCTGGTGCCGTAGCGGGAGCACCGACGGCGGCGAAGCGACCGTGCTGCGGGGGTCCGATGTGGTCGACCGCCTCGGCGAACTGGACCCGAAGGCCCTGAAAGCGTTCTGCGAGGCCGACACGGCGATCTTCCGGACGGGTACGGATGAGTGGGTGGGTCCGGTCTTCGAGATGCGGGATGGAGCCCTCCAGCAGGTGCGGCTGCGTTTCGATCCGTACGTCTACTTCGCCGTGGACGCCGCCCTCGCCATGCCGTCGCTGCTTCGTGCCCTCGAGGACACCGAGCGGGTCTTCCCGCTGGCGCCGGGCAAGGGGTACGCGGTGCGCAACGACCGCTGGCTGCACGGGCGCCGCGCCTTTTCCGGCAATCGCGAGGTGCTGCGAATCATGCTCGGCAGCCGGCACCAGGTCCGCGTCGACGTCTAGTGGAGCAATTCGTGTGTGGGATCTTCGGCGGAGTCGGCATCAGTGAGCAGGAAGCCCGAACCGCGCTCGAACACATCAACCGCGGCAATGACGGGATCACGGTGACGACCTACGGGGACGTCGTCCTGGGCAGCCGTCGGCACCTCGTCAAGATCTCCAACAAAGAGGGAGTGCTCGACGGTCAGTCCGACCAGCCCTACGATTCCAGCGTCGGTCCGGTCTCGCTCGTGTTCAACGGCGAGTTCTACAACTTCGCCGAGCACAAGGCGGGCCACCTCAGCAACGCCTCGTTCCAGACCGAAGGTGACACCGAGGTCTTCCTCAAGCTCTACGAGCGGGAAGGCATCGACTTCCTGCGGCGTCGTGACATCGACTCGATGTTCGCGCTCGGCATTCTCGACCGGGCGAAGCAGAAGCTCTACGTTACCCGCGACTGGCCGGGCCGGGTCCCGCTGTTCTACTACTACCACCAGGACAGCCGCACGTTCCTGTTCTCCAGCCAACTCAGCGGTCTGCGTACGCTTGAGCGGGTCGACCTCAACGCCGCGCAGGAGTTGGTTCCGGGTACCTGTCTGACGCTGGATCTGGAGACCTTCGAGCTCGAAACGACCCGCTACTACGAAGTGAAGTCGATCAAGACGGATCAGGAGCTCCTCGACATCGGGATGGAGTTGCACCGGCGCCTGCACCGCAGCGCCCGGAACCGCACCATGGGCGACGTGCCGATCTGCACGATGCTCTCCGGCGGCATCGACAGCCTGTTGACGACGTACTATGTGCTGTCCAACATCGATTTCCAGAACGTCTCGTACCAGCCGACCTCCTACGTCTTCGCGGTCGAAGGGTTCGATTCACCGGACGTGCGCCGCGCCAGGATCGCCGCCGAGGGCTTCAAGGAGATCGGGCTGGTCCACCGGGAGGTCTATGCGCCGGCCGAGCGGTTGGTCGAGGACATCCCGGACATCATCACCCTGTTCGAGATGCGCAGCATCAAGGCGCTGAGCGTCTACCCGCTGCCCATCTACTACTACCTCGCGCCGGTGATGAATGCGGACGGGTTCAAGGTCACGATCGGCGGGCACGGCGCGGACGAACTGCTCGGCGCCTATGACAACTGGAAGGAGCTCAACAAGCCGCACGAGGTCCAGTCCACCTATCTGGCGCGCATTGTCTTCATCAACAACATCTGGGAAAACATGATGCGCCGGGCCTCCATCATCTTCATGGAGCGGGGCCCGATCGAAGCTCGGTTCCCGTTCCTGCAGCCGGCGGTCTGCGAGTACCTGCTCGGCGTCGACCCCAAGTGGCTCAAGATCACGCCACACAACGCGGAGCTGATGCTGGAGCTGATCGCGGACCGGGGCGGTCCCCGGGAGGACTGGGGCGACAAGCTCCCCTGGATCCACGACTACCTCGTCCAGTACCTCGATGCCGGCGGCCGGCCGCCGGAGGGGTCCGACGAGGAGCGCAGGACGGAGGTGGAGAAGCTCTTCTGGAAGTTCCCGCTGATGGTCGCCGGGATGCACGCCGCGGCCGAGTCCTTCCTGCCCTTCCACCTGCTCTTCAACGCGAAGTTGCGAGGCCAGCACGGCGCCGGGATCAGCTCGCTCGAACCTCGGATCGTCGAGCGGTATGCACACCTGGGCGGTACCGACATCGAGATCTATCGCTCAATTGTGACCCGGGCCTTCCGGCTGCGGGACGACTGGTTCGCAGGGGCCGCCCGGACCAGGCCGTGAGGCGGCACCAGCGCCCGCCCACGGATCGCCCCGATCTGGCCTCGGCAAGAAGGTGAATTGGCGATCGCGATGTTGCTGATCAACGGTGAGTGGCTCGAGACCGAGCAGAAGATCACTGTCCGGAACCCGTTCAGCGGTGAAATCGTCGGCTACGCCGCGCGGGCGTCGCGTGCGCAGACGCTGGCCGCGGCCAGGCAGGCCAAGGCGTACGAATCGACGCTTACCGCGTTCGATCGATCCGAGATACTCAACGGCACCGCCGCGCACATCGAGCGCGACGAGAAGGAGTTCGTCGACCTGATCGTCGCCGAGTGCGGCGCCTGTGTGGCGGAGGCGCAGAAGGAAGTGCGGCGCGCGGTGATCCTGCTGCGGGTCTGCGCGGAGGAGGCCAAGCGCATCTCCGGCGAGGCGATACCCACCGACACCACCGCCGACCGCAAACGGAGTCTCGCGGTGACGGTTCGCGAGCCGATCGGACTCGTCTGCGCCATCACTCCCTTCAACCGTCCGCTGAACCAGGTCGTGGTGAAGCTCGCACCGGCCATCGCCGCGAACAACTCGGTCATCCTCAAGCCGTCCGAGAAGACGCCACTCAGCGCGGTGAAGTTCGTGAAGTGCCTGATCGCGAACGGACTGCCGGCCAAGATGGTCTCCCTGGTGACCGGCGACCCCCGCGAAGTTGGGGAGACGCTCGTCACCTGCCCCGATGTCGACATGATCACCTTCACCGGAAGCCGCGCGGTCGGCGAGCGGATCGCGAAGTGCGCAGGCATGATCCGCATGACCTTCGAGCTCGGTGACAGCGGCGCCCTGATCGTCCTCGACGACGCCGACCTGGAACTCGCCGCCCAGACCGGCGCGAAGGGTGCGTTCGCCACGGCGGGGCAGTCCTGCCGCGGCGTGAAGCGGTTCCTGGTTCAGGACCGCGTCGCGGATCGTTTTGCGGCGCTGCTCGTCGATGAGGCGCGGAAGCTGAAGTTCGGCGATCCCTGCTCCGCGCAGAACGCCATGGGCTGCCTGATCGACGAGGCGGCCGCGCGGACCGTCGAGGAACGCATCAATGAGTCGGTGGCGGATGGCGCGAAACTGCTCTACGGCTCACCGCGGTCCAGTGCCGTGCTGGGTCCTCAGGTGCTCGACTTCGTCTCGAAGGATTCCACTCTCGTCCGGGAGGAGACGTTCGGGCCGTGCGCTCCGATCGTCCGCATCAAGGACCTCGACGAAGCCATCTCGTGGATCAACAGCGGACCCTACGGCCTGCAGACCGGAGTCTTCACCGCGGACATCCATCGGGCGTTCAAGGCGGCACGGAAACTGAAGTCCGGCGCCGTCATCATCAACGACGGTCCGCAGTTCGAGTCCCCGTTCATCCCGTTCGGCGGTGTGAAGAAGAGCGGTCTCGGCCGCGAGGGCGCCAGGTTCGCGATCGAAGAGATGACCACCGTCAAGACCATCGTCGTGCCGGAGGAACCGTGAAGCCTGTGATCGTTTATACCGACCCGGTGTGGGCTCTCGAGGACGGAAGGGTGAATCCGGCGCTGGCGACCGTGGAGCGGGAAGTCTTCGGCGACCGGGCCGAACTCCGCTTCGGACCGGTCCAAGGCGGCGCCTACGTGACGCGCGGCGAGCGCTTCCTCGACAACCTGAAGGGCGCGTCCGCCCTCGCCATCTACCGCGCGCAGATGACCGAGGAGAGCTTCGCGACGATCCGCGGAACCGTCAAGGTCATCGGCCGTCAGGGGGTCGGGTACGACAACATCGGTCTGCCCTTCCTGAAGCCCAACGGGATCTTCGGCTTCAACGTGCCGGACTACTGCGTCGATGAGGTATCGACGCACACCCTGTCCATCGTGCTCGCCCTCGAACGGCATGTCTGCCTGCAGAACGACCATTTGAAGAAGGGCCACTGGGATATCTACGACGGCGGATATCCGCGCCGCCTCCGTGGGCTGACGGTCGGCATCATCGGACTGGGCCGGATCGGCAAGGCCACCGCGCAGAAGGTCCGGAGCTGCTATGGCAAGGTGATCGGCTACGACCCGTACGTCCACGGCGACAACATGATCGGATACGGCGTGGAGAAACGGCATACCCTGCCGGACCTGTTGACCGAGGCGGACGTCGTCATCCTGCACTGCCTGCTGAACGATGAGACGCGCAATCTCGTCGGTGACACCTTCCTGAACGCGATGAAGCGCGACGCGCTGCTGATCAACACGGCGCGCGGCGGCCTGATGGATCCGCGGGCGGTATACGAGGCCCTGGCCGGCGGCCGGATCGGCGGCTACGGCTGCGATGTGTTCACCCCGGAGGATCCGAACGCCAACGATTGGAACAGGAAGCTGCTGCCGTTCGAGAACGTGGTCGTGACATCCCACCGCGCGTTCCTGTCCGAGGAGTCGGAACTGAGCCAGCGGCGGCGGGTCGCCGAAGAGATCCTCTATGTGCTGGACACCGGGCGTCCGCCCCGATGGGGCAATCTCACCGACTAGTACGACGGCCGTCGACCGGGTGGGCGGTGACCCGGTCGCCGTTCGCTGGGTCGTTTCCCGGCCCGGAACAACAATGGCCCCGAAACATCAAAGGCCCCAAAACAACAAAGGCCAGGAGGAGAACTCCTTGCCACTATCAACGTATACCGCACCCCCGGGCTTGCGGCAAGACCCCGGTCGTGGCGCACAATCGTCGGCCGGGCGCAAGAATCGGCACACCAGGGGGATGCATGTTCGATGTGATCATTGCCGGCGGCGGGCCGACCGGCATGATGCTGGCGAGCGAATTGCGTCTGCACGGCGTCGACGTGCTCGTGCTGGAGAAGGAGGCCGAGCCGCCGCCGTTCGTGCGGTCGCTCGGGCTGCACGTACGCAGCATCGAGGTGATGGATCAGCGGGGGCTGCTGGAGCGGTTCCTCGACCTCGGCACGCAGCACCCGATCCGGGGAATCTTCGCGGGCATCGAGAAGCCCGCTCCCACCGGGCTGGACACCGCCCACGGATACGTGCTCGGCATCGCGCAGACGCTCACCGACCGGTTGCTCGCCGAGCACGCGGCCGAGGTCGGAGCCGAGATCCGGCGCGGCTGTGCGGTGGTCGGGCTGGCGCAGGGCGACGACGGCGTGACCGTCCACCTGGGCAACGGAACCACAACGCCGTTGCGGGCGCGGTTTGTCGTCGGCTGTGACGGCGGGCGCAGCACGGTTCGGAAACTGCTCGGGGTCGGGTTCCCCGGCGAGCCGTCGACCATCGACACGCTGCTGGGCGAGATGGAGGTGACGGCGTCCCCGCACGACATCACCGAAGTGGTGACCGAGGTGCGTAGGACCGAGAAGCGGTTCGGGATCGGGCCGTCGGGCAAGCCGGGGGTGTTCCGGGTGGTCGTACCGGCACAGGGGGTGGTCGAAGACCGTTCGGTACCGCCGACGATCGAGGAGTTCAAGCAACAGCTGCGCGGGTACGCCGGCACCGACTTCGGCGTGCACTCTCCCCGTTGGCTGTCGCGCTTCGGCGACGCGACCCGCCAGGCCGAGCGCTACCGGGTCGGACGGGTGTTCCTGGCCGGGGACGCCGCGCACGTCCACCCGCCGATGGGTGGGCAGGGGCTCAATCTCGGGATCCAGGACTCCATCAACCTGGGTTGGAAGCTGGCGGCGGCCGTCAACGGCTGGGCGCCGGACGACCTGCTGGACAGCTACGAATCCGAGCGGCATCCGGTGGCCGCCGACGTGCTGACCAACACCCGTGCACAGATGCAGCTGACTACCAACGAACCCGGGCCGCAGGCGGTTCGACGGTTGTTGACGCAGCTGATGGACTTCGACGACGTCAACCGGTTCCTGATCGAGAAGATCACGGCGATCAGCATCCGGTACGACTTCGGTGAGGGCCATGCCCTGCTCGGGCGACGGCTGCGCGACATGAAGCTGAAGCATGGGCGCCTGTACGAACTGATGCGCGCCGGCAGCGGGCTGCTGCTCGACCGGACGGGGCGGCTGTCGGTGGACGGCTGGGCCGACCGGGTCGACCACGTCGCCGACAGCAGCGAAGAGCTTGACGTACCGGCGGTTCTGCTTCGGCCGGACGGGCACGTCGCGTGGGTCGGCGAGGAGCAGCGGACGCTCGATGCCGCGCTGGCCAAGTGGTTCGGCGCCGCGGCGGTTCCTTCGGCCGGGTGAAGGACGCTTCGAGGACGGCGACGCCCTCGGAGTGTGGTCACCCGGCGGTCGGGTAACCCACGTAGGCGAACGCCGTGCTGTCGGCCGCCCAACTGGGGGTGTTCAGCGTGCCTTGACCGCCGAACACCCGGGCGACGGTGGCGGCCGAGGACCAGTCGGGCAGTGTGACGACCCGCACGTCGACCCAGACACTTGCGGGATGGCCTTGCGTGCCGGGCGGGAAGGCGACATACGTCGCCCATCTTCCGTCGGGCGAGATGTGCGGAAACCAGTTGACGCAATCGTCGAATGTCAGCTGCTCGACGCCGCTGCCGTCGGGGCGGATGCGGGCGATCTGGGCGTGCCCGTCGAACATCTCTGTATTGAAATAGATCCAATCCCCGTCCGGCGAGTACTCGCACCCGTCGGACGGCCCCGGGCCGAAGGTGAGCCTGCGGTAGTCGCCGCCGTTGGCCGACATCGTGAAGATGTCGGCCTGGGTCTGCCCATTGCCCGCTGCCGGCTGGAGCCCGACGAATGCGAGGCGGTCACCCCGAGGGTGTACGCCATGCAGGTAGTGCTGTAGCCCCGCGGGGGGATTCCCGGTGACCAAGTCGGCGGCTCCGCCTCGAACGGGGGCTCGGTATAACTGCCGGTCGTAGGCCGACAGGTAGATGTGCTCACCGTCCGGATCGAGCACATGGTCGTTGTTGAGCAGCGGGACTCCGGTAAGCGGTATCTGATCGAGCCGCGGTGTCTCGGACAGGGACAACCGCCACAGCAGGCCGTCGCCGTTGAGGACCAGGGCATCGCCCGAAGCCAGCCAGTTCGGCGACTCGAGCCGGCACCGTGCCGTTTCGAACCGCTTGACGGGCTCCTCGCCGGTGGGGCCGGCGGTCCAGACCTGGCAGGTCTGCCTGGGCAGGAGATTGCGCACGGCCATCCGGCGTCCCCTCGGGTCGCGTGGTCGCACCGGCGGTCAGGTCCCAGGTAACCGGGAGCCGGGCGGAGGCATGGTCGGCGAAATCGCCCGACAGTAGACGTCCTCCAGCCGACCGAGATAGGAGTCCAGCGAGTACCGTCCCGCGATGTGAGCGCTGCGCTGCTCCCGGTCCGCTTCGGTCTCCGGCTTGGTCAGCACGTCGGCGATCTCGGCGATGACGGTCGGCGAGTTCAGCGGGTAGCTGCGGATGTGCGGACTCGCCGCGAGCTCGCCGAGGCCGCCTTCGTCGGGTACGAAGACGGGGGTGCCGCAGGCGGCTGCTTCGATGGCGGCGAGGCCGAACGGTTCATTGGGTGCGCACATGACGACCGCGTCGAGATCACGGAAGACGTCGGGCATCGACGCGAGCGGTTGGAAGCCGAGGAATCGAGCATGCCCGTTCAGCCCGAGCGATGCCGAGAGGCGTTCAAGGGCAGGCCGCTCGGTTCCGTCGCCGATGATCCAGGCATCCAGGTCGGGTACGAGATCGACGAGGCCGGCGGTGATTTCGAGGAACCGGTCGGCACGCTTGTACTCGACCAGCCGGTTCACGAAGCCGATCCGTGGCCTGCCCCGCGCCGCCCGGCGTGGACCGGGGAAGAAGCGGCGCGCGTCGTAGGGGTTCAGCATCGCCACATGCGATGTGCCCACCGGGAGGTGCGGACTGGCCAGGCGCTGGGCGTAGGCCGATATGGAGATCACCGAGGCCGGCGAGCGCGTGCCCTGGAACCGCTGGAACCGGGCCCGCTCGCGATCAAGATAGGGGATTTCGGAACCGTGGCAGGTGGCGACGACGGTCTGTCCCAGGTTGAGCGCCGCGCTGGTCAACAACCACAGGTGCTGGGAATGGACCACGGTCGGCGCCCAGGCGCGTACCACGGCGTCAAGAGACCGTTCCCAGGTACGCGTGACATCGGCGATCTCCTCCGGAGACAGTTGACTGTAAAGTCGTGAGCTACACGGATGCCCGGTGAACGACGGGAATTCGCCGGCCAGCTCGTCAGCCGTGAAGTGCCGGACCTGCCGCGGCATGGTCGCCGGGGTGCCGCCCGGCGGAGTCAGCAGTGCGACCTCGTGGCCGCGCTGGGCGAGGCCGGTGGCCAGGGCCAGGATGTAGGTCCCGCTCCCGGAGCCGTGAATGGGAGTATGGCTCGCGATGAGGACGCGCGTCATCGCGAGGCTAGAGCTGACTTGGGTGAGCGATGGGCTTGCCGGAGACGGCCTGGAAAAGCCGGCCCTGCCGGTTTCCGACGCTGGCGACGGCACCAACGAGCGCCCCGTGTCGGCCGATCATCCGCACACCGTAGACGATCGCGAACTTCGATGGTACCCATGCGCGAACATATCTCATCTCGTGAAATGACAAGGGTAACCCCGCCGAACCCGGCGACCTCGCCCGGACATGTTTCGTGGTCCAGTCCCGGTGCGACAAACGTCTCCGGACGTCACCACGGCACCGTACACCGAAGAGCGTTAATGACCATCGATTGGTACGCCGTGAGGCGGCAGTGGAACATCGAGGTTCGTTGTCGATCTCATCGGGGTCAGAGGGAGGAACGGATGGGTCGGGTCGTGCGATTCGAGTCGCCGGGGAAGGTGATCGTCGTCGAAGAGCCGGAGCCGGATCTGATGCCCTCGCAGGTGAGGATCGCGACGCTGTTCTCCGGGATCTCCGCCGGCACGGAGCTGTCCTACTACCGTGGCAGCAATCCCTACTTCGGCAAGCACTGGGACCGCACCCGGCGCCTCTTCCGGCCGGCGGGCGGCCAGGG